>Ga0308173_10000042_pt1 | contig 41545 bp, 42 predicted proteins | sample PhyPR1_FD_203716 | JGI IMG/M metagenome (GOLD analysis project Ga0308173, IMG submission 203716) | Soil microbial communities from UC Gill Tract Community Farm, Albany, California, United States - DLSLS.P.R1 | ecosystem: Environmental > Terrestrial > Soil > Agricultural land | place: USA... | reverse complement strand
AGCGGAGTTTCCATGTAGTGCTGGCGGATCCAGCTAATCGCGGCCAATTCAACAGCCACGACGCAGACAGCGACCGCGGTGGCGATTTGAAAGTTGGAGATCAAGTAAGGCAGGGTGTGACCGATGCCGCCGGCGGTGGTCATCACGCCGGTGACGATGCCCCGAATGAGAGGGCGGCCGCGACCCGTGAGCGATCCATCGTCGGAGAGACCTTCAGCGAATGCCATCGAGATGCCGGCGCCGACAGAAGCGGCAAGGCCGACGACGAAGGCATCGTGGGTGTTCTGGGTAGCGAACGCGGCGGCGAACAGAGGCGCGAGCGTCGAGACGGAGCCATCCATGAGGCCGGCCAAACCGGGCTGCACGAACTGCAACACGAAAACGCGCCGGGAGGCTTCCTTTTCCTTCGCCCGGACGCCAGGGGTGAGATGCTGCCTTTCCATGGAGACCGCGGCGGCGGAGTGCTTTGCTTCGGCCTCGGCAAGATCGCCGAGCAACTTGCGGACGGAAGCGTCGGTTGAGCGCTGCACAGCCAATTGGTAAAAGCGGCGGGTTTCAGATTCCATCGACTCAATGGAGCGGCGGACCGCCATTGGGCCGATGGGACCGATTAACCAGACGGGCGGCCGCGAGACGAAGCCTTTGACATCCTGGCGGCGGATGAGCGGGATATGTTCACCGAAGCGCGACCGGTAGAGCTCGATCAAGCTGGTGCGATGGTCCGATTCCTCGGCCTGCATTTCTTCGAGCATCCGGGCGGTGACCGGGTAATTTTGACGGAGGCCCTCGGCAAACTCGCCGTAGATGCGGCCATCCTCTTCTTCGAGAGAGATGGCGAGGGCGAGAATCTCGCGTTCGGAGAGGTCTTTGAAGTTTTTCGCCATGCGCTACGACCCGGCAGGGAAGCTATTAGGTTAACGCGAGGGTTTCTGCCACTCCAGGTTGAGTCTTCGCCTCGCTGAGAATGCGCGGGCTCATCCGGATTGCCAAACGAACTCCACGTTGAGTCTTCGTCACGCTGAGAATGCGCGGGCTCATCCCGGCGAGGCATACCTCGCCCCTACCGCAGACGATAAAAAAGATCGTCTGCGCCACCCTGAGCCAGCATGGGCTGTTGGGAATATGCGGTGACAGTTTGGCGAGATTTTCTTTTGGCAAGAGAATCAGGCGGTTGGGAGGAATTTTTGGCGGGCGGGGTACGGCGGTGTACGGATACTCGGGCGAGATGGCGAAGAAGCGGGGCGGCGGACCCAACACACCGGACGGGAAGAAGAACTCAAGCCGCAATTCGACCGCGCACGGCTGCCGGTCGAAAACGGTGGTCATTCTGGACGGCGAATACCAGGAAGACTACGACGAGATGGAGCGGGAGTGGAACGACGAATTCGGGCCCGAGACGTACATGGAACGGCGGCTGGTCAAGATTCTGGTAGACAACGACTGGTTTCTGCAGCGGGCAGTGCGACGGCTGCACGAGGCGGAGGCCAAAGAGGGGAACGTGGAGCTGATGCAGCGGTATAAGACCTCGGCGGAACGGTCATTCTACCGGTCATTGAATGCGCTGCAGCAGTTACGGAAACACTACATGATCATAGAACGGGAAAAGGACCGGCTTAAAAAGGAGCTGGAGAAGCGGCCAGCGCCCGCGGCGGAGCAGCCAAAGGGGGGAACGTCGAAGACCGAAGCGGTTTTGACGAAAGCGCAGCAATTATTCAAGGGGCAGCGGAATCCGAAAAAGCGGAAAAAGATTCCGATTCTGGATCAGTGGATCGAGATTGAGATCCAGGACGGGAAGACGGTTACGGAGCTGTATCCATCGAACGAGCAGTTGATCAAGCAGGGGCAAGCCATGATTCCAGCGCCCGAAATGGTGTACCGCAGGCTGCACTTTGTAAACGGCGTTCCGCCCGAGTATTCATGGACGACGGACGATGCGGTAACTCGCGAGCGCGGCGGGATGGGGACGCAGCGGATGACGGTAGACACGTGGCTGGAACTAATCGAGCGCGAGGAAGCCACTGGAACGGGGCACGTGGGGCCGTGCGGAGGGAATTTGCCGAGGCCGGAGGAGCGCGGCGGCTGCGATTGCGAAACATGCACGCACAACCGCGCGGTGCTGGAGGCGAGAGAGGGCGAGTAAGGGGGTTACTCTTGATTCGCAATAACTTGAGCGATGAATGCGAAAATGGGCCATGGCCAGCGTCGCCCGGAAATTGACGTTCGTAGACTTCCAGCGGCAGTACGGGCGTTCGGACCGAGCCTACGAATACTGGTATGGCGAAGCCATCATCAAAGGAATGCCAACCTGGATTCATGGACTGTTGCAAAAGATAATCATGACCTTGCTCGACGAGGCAGGATATAAGTCCGGCTCAGAAGTCGAATTACGCATTGATCCCGAAGCGCATCCCAAACCCGATGTGATTGCAACGAAGGGCAGAATTGAGCTGCCCTACCCCACTCGGGCCGTCGATGTAGTGGTTGAGGTGCTTTCCGAAGACGACACGATGCCTTATATGCGCGCGAAATGCAGGGCCTACCGCCGATGGGGTTTTACGCACATTTACCTGGTGGATCCTGCCGATCGCTCCGTACTGGAATGGATGGAGGGGTCGCTGATCGTGCGCGATGAGCTGGCGACCATCCCGGTAGAACGAATCTGGGCCGCCCTGGATGCGCAGATTGGTGGAGAGAGCTGAAAAAACGAGCGACGTTTTAGGCGGTTTGGAGGATCGGGAAGGGATTGGCAGCGAGCGGAGGAGCCGAATACGCCCTCTCCGGTGTATCCACCAGTTCACCGACAAGGTCGTAATCGTGCGCCTGGGTGACACGAAATGTCCGGAACTCACCGGCGCGGGCAGTTGGTTGACCGAGGTCATTGATATAGCAGACCCCGTCAATTTCGGGGGCCTGGGTTGAAAGACGGGCTTCCCACAACAACTCGGTCTCTTTGGACGGCCCTTCGATGAGCACCGAAAACTCTCGCCGCACCAGCTGCCGATTCCGCTTCAACGAGATGCGCCGCTGGAGCGACATCAGCTTGCGTTTACGGTTGTAAATTGTCTGCGCGTCCAGCTTGCCATCCAGGTGGAAACTCCCGCTTGTTTCTTCATCGCTGTAGGAGAAGACGCCAAGACGATCGAACTGGGCCGCCTGGACGAACTGGCAGAGTTCCTCGAAATCATGCTCTGATTCGCCGGGAAAGCCGACAATCATGCTGGTCCGTATCGCCACACCGGGAATGGTCTGGCGGATTCGCTGCAGCAGTTTCAGAAAGATGTCCGCGTTAGCGCCGCGCTTCATGCGCTTGAGCACTGGCGCGCTGGCATGCTGGAGCGGCATGTCGATGTACTTGACCAGGGCTTCATGTCCGGCAATGGTATCGAGCAGCTTCTGGGTGATCTTGTTCGGATACGCATACAGGAACCGCACCCATTTAGGCAGATCCGTAGGGATGGATGCCAAGCGTGCCAGCAGATCCGCGAGGCCGTTCTTCAAACCAAGGTCCTCGCCGTAGCAGGTAGTGTCCTGACCGATCAGATTAATTTCGCGAACTCCCATCGCAAACATGCGGGTAGCCTCATTGACCACGCTTTCAAAGCGGCGGCTGCGGAACTGTCCCCGAAACTGGGGAATGATGCAGAACGAGCAGGGGTGGTCGCAGCCCTCCGCAATCTTTATATAGGCGGAGTGCCGGGGAGTGGTGAAGACTCGCGCGGTGAGATCGTGATACAGGTACGGCTCAGGCGCAATCTGCTTGGGCTGCATGCCCTCGCATAATGCTGTGATTTGCGCGAGCTCATTGGTCCCGATGACAGCATCAACTTCCGGGATGTTCCTGCAGATGTCCGCGCGGTAACGCTCCACCAGACAGCCGGCGACGATGAGCCGCTGCGCTTTGCCGGTTTTCTTGTACTCGGCCATTTCGAGAATCGTGTCAACCGATTCCTGCTTTGCCGGATCGATGAAGCTGCAGGTGTTAACGACAATCACGTCGGCTTCGGCCGGCTGCGGGGTCAGCTCATAGCCTCCGGCGACTAACTGGCCCATCATCACCTCTGTATCGACGAGGTTTTTTGGGCACCCGAGACTTACAAATCCAATTTTCAACGGGGTAGTTCGATTCACGGAAAGGAGTAGCAGCGAGCCAAGCTCGCGACTATCAGGATACCAGCCGGCGATGTAAGCTATTGACGGCAGGAGGAAAATAAGAGAGCAGGTTTTAACAATCGGTACGAATTTTGTTTTTTTTTACCTCAAGGTCTAGTAAACTCTTGGGAGTCGTTCAAAAATCCAAAACGGAAACTGGGCGTCATGTTCAAAACACGGAAAGTCCGTCCTGATTTAGGCCGAGAAGCTGCGCCCGCGCGTGGCGATAAAGGCCCGGCACCACGGACCTATACAAGCACGGATGTTGCAAAGATAGCCCAGGTCAGCCTGCGGCAACTGCAGTGGTGGGACGAGCGCAAAGTAGTTTCGCCGCGGCATGAGGGGCACAAGCGGATCTATTTGCCCGAGGAAGTGATTGAGATTACATTGATCGCGGAACTCCGGCGGAAGGGATTTTCCCTACAGAAGATCCGGCGGGTGGTGCGGTTTCTGCAGCGGGAGATGGGACGCCGGCTAGCGGACATTCTTTCGTCCGATTCACGGCTGCATCTTTTGACGGACGGAAAATCAATTTACCTGGAAGATCAGCAGGACCGTATTATCGATCTGCTGAAGAATGCACGGCAGCCGATGTTTCTGGTGTGCGTAAGCGACCAGGTGAAGCGTCTGGATGAGATACCAAGAAAAGGCAGCCGCAGCGAGACGGGGCTGGCGAGAAGAGCAAGAGCGGCCGTTTAAGGGCAGACGCCGCGGAAGGTTCAGAAGATCAGCTTGAGCGAAAGCTGAATTTGCCGGGACGTGCCTGCCGTCCGGCTGATCTCACCGAAACCGGTGCCCTTGATGATGTTTGCGGGCAGGGCCAAATTCACAATATTAAATAGATTGAAGAACTCGGCGCGGAACTGCAGGTCTGTGCGCTCACTGCTGCCGTGCCGGACAAGCGGCATATCTTTGATGAGCGCGAAATCGAAATTATAGAAGGCCGGCCCACGGAAGGTATTCCGCCCAAGCGTGCCGAATCGCCCCTGATTGGGTCCGGCGCCTCCGGGCAGGCCGATAGGGATGGAGAAAAAGGACGCGTTGCCGCCGCCGCGACCGAAGTAGTCTTCACGAATGACGCGGCTGGTGGATAACTCCGGTTCCGCAACCTGATCGGGCCGGTCTACTCCGTTCGAGCCGACGCCGGTTTGCTGAACTCCTGAATAAATGGTGAACGGCGCCCCGCTGGTGATGGTCGAGATACTCAAGAGCTGCCAGCCGCCGGCGACTTTCTCGCCGAGCGAACGCAAGTAACGAATCCGATCGAGATGCAAATCCTGGAACGCGCTGGCGGTGAACGCGTGGCCGACATCGAAGGTGGAGGGCCCTTTGTCGGCCCGGGTATCGAAGGGATCCTGCGGCCAAGCCTGGGCGACCGCGCCGGAAGTACCGCTCAAAAATCCTCCGGTTGTGGAACTGGTATCGTCAAGCGATTTCGACCAGGTATAGCTGGCTTGCAAACTGGTACCGAGCAGCGGCACAGTGCCCTGGATAGAAGACTGCAGGGCATGATAGCTGGAATGAGACCGGTTGGTCATCAACTGTTCGGTCCCAAAGCCGCCCATCACCTGACCGGAAGAATTGAACTGCGTGTAAGGCGCATAAGCTGGATCCGCTCCGGGATATCCGTTCAGAAAGTTCACCGCGGGCACGCGTACGCCGGCGGTACCGACGTAAGCGGCACTTGCACTCAGGCCGCCGAACTGGCGCTCCATGGCGAAAGTCCAGGTGCCGAGGTAAGAATTGCCGAAATCTTGCGAGATGGTGGCGACGCTCAGGGGCGTGATCTGATGATTGCGGCTAAGCGCCGCGATGCCCAGCTCAAAGCGGTTCACATCCATGATGGTGTTGGCGGGCACGGCCTTGGTGTTACCGGAGGCGAAAATCTCCGTTCCGGAAGGCGTATAGACTTGCGGTAATTCGGCCGGGGTGATTTGTACCAGGAACGGGATGGAAGCGCCGGGAGCAGCGGTCAAGCGGGGATAGATGACGAACGGAGCCCCGCCAGTCAAGAAATTATCCTGCCAGATATTGGGCGGAATGGTAGTGATTCCAGCTCCGGCACGCAAGGTCAAGCGATCAGTCGCGCGCCAACTTACCCGCAAGCGCGGTCCCCACCCATTGAGATCGAGCCGGTATCCGGGCTGAGGGTTGATCAAATACTGTTGGCCGAGGCCGTCGGGGCCGGGTTTGAATGCGATTGCGGCGGTGCGCTTGGCGCGCTCGGTAATGGGCGAATAGACTTCATAACGCAAGCCGTAATCGAGAGAGAGGCGGTCGGAAACTTTCCAAGTGTCCTGCAGAAAAAAATTGGCCGCGTAACGCGAGATTGCGGCGACGCCGATCTGATCGCCTTGGGGAAATAACTGTGGAGCAACGGCGAGCGTGTAAGCGAACGGGCTGGCGGTTAGAAGCCCGCTGAGTGTGTCGGGGAGAGGATCGCCCACCTGAATATCGTGCCTGCCGCTGGCGGAGCGAATGAGGGCGGGCGAGTAGGCAGTGCCTCCACCGAACGTGTATTCTCCGTTGGGGCTGATTCCGAAATAGGTGGAATCGCGATTTGCGCGAAACTCGATGCCTGCTTTGATGGCGTGCCGGTCGCGAGTCCACGAGAAGTTCTGGCGACCCTGGAACAGATTTCCGTACGAGCTGGTGACGGAACCAGCCGGGGCATTGAATGCTTCATAAAGTCCATCGCCAAATTTCAGCGCAGGATCTGTGCGGTTTGGAGTGGGGAAAGACGGTGTAGTGCGCGTGAAACTGAGGGACGATTCGAAGGAGAAGCGGGGAGAGGGCGTGCGGGTGTAAGTGATGACAGCATTTCGCTGGCGGTCGACATAAGTGATGCCGAAGGTTGGATCGATGGCGGTCTGACTGGGATTGGTGGTGGGTCCGGTGATGTTATCGAGATTGAAACGGCCAAAGAGCTGCGCCTTGTCCGAGAGTTTGTGATCGATACGAATGGCGAACTGATCCGCGTTGGTACGAACCTTAGATGAAGTGGCGTAGGTGCGAGCGCCGTAAGGGCCTTGCGGATCGTTCGGCAAGGGATAGCGGTTGAGCATGGGAGCAACGCGGGGATCAACGGGCACGAATAGAGTGTCGCCGGGAAAGGCAGTGGTATCGAGGCCCGCGCGTTCGGCCGCAGTGGGGACAGGCAGCACCTGGGTAGTTCCGAGTACCTGGCGAAAGCCCTGATACTGACCGAAGTAGAAGGTTTTGCCGCGCCCATCATAGAGACCTGGAATGAACACAGGCCCGCCATTGGTGAAGCCGAATTCGTTACGACGAAAGGGCGGAATACGGCCGGGGTTGGCGATGGATCTGCGGTCGAAAAAATTGCGGGCGTCGAAGGCGGAGTTTCGAACGAACTCGAAGACCGAGCCATGGAAGCCGCTTGCGCCCGAGCGGGTGAGAATGTTTGTGAATCCGGCCGCGCCCCGGCCCACTTCCGGCGGCATCCATCCGGAGCTGGATTGGATTTCCTGAACCGCATCCACATTGAAGTTGGAGAAGGTAGCGCCGCCCATTTCGGGATCGCTAATATCCGCGCCGTCCATGGCGAAGACAGCCTCAACGCCGCGCTGTCCATTGATGGCGAACTGCTGGGTAAAGTTAGTGCCGCCATTGGTATCTGTCATAGTGCCGGCGGCGAGCAGAAGCAACTGGCTGAAATCGCGCTTATTGAGAGGAAGCTCAGAGACGGCCTGTCGGTTGAGCTGCTCGCCACCAGCAGTTGCAGACTCGCTGGCTTCTTTTAGGGACAGAGTGCCGTCTCGTGAAATCGCGAGGTGGGCGGTGGGGGCATCCGGACGGATTTCAACCGGTTGAGCGCAGACGATTCGATTTTCGTTCCACAGCACGGATACGACGTATTTGGCGGGAGGTATCGCGCTGAATCGGAATGCGCCGCCGGACGAAGTTGAAGCGACAAACCTGGTTGTTCCCGAGCTGATCTCGATTTGCGCTCCGCCGATGGGGGCGTCGGCGGAATCCCGCAGCGTTCCAGACCATGACGGCACGCGGCGATCCTGACACCAGGCCGCTATCGCGATGAGAATGAGCAGCGGCAGTATGCGAAGGCGCGCGAGCATTGTTCCCCAGAATAGCGGAGGGCGAAAGCGCGGGGCCGATGAAGGCGCGAGGTTCTGGGCGCAAGGTTTTCTATCATGTAAATTCGAGTTCCAATGAAAGTCTCTGTTATTATTCCGGCGGCCGGGCTGGGAACGCGTATGGGCCGGAGCGCACCGGAAAAAGAAGGGACCAGCCGGAAGCAGTTCATGCTTTTGAACGGCTCGCCTATCCTGGCGCACACGATCCGGAAGTTTATAAGCTCGCCGTCAGTAACCGAAATTGTGGTGGCGCTTCGCTCGGAAGATCTCCCGTGGGCCGAAGAGTTATTCAAGAGCCAAGGGCTGAGCCATCACGTTCGCACGGTTGAAGGCGGTGAAAGCCGGCAGCAATCGGTGGAGAATGCGCTTGCAACGATTAGCGACGACACGGACCTGGTTGCGGTTCATGATGCGGTGCGGCCATTTGTGCTGCGCGAGACGATTGAGAAAGTCATTCACGAAGCGAGCGAGCATGGCGCGGCGATTGTCGGCATTGTTCCAGTGGACACGGTTAAGCAGGTACACCGGAACAAAGTTCGCGCGACACTGCCCCGGGAGCGGCTGATTCTGACACAGACGCCGCAGGTCTTCCGGCTGAAGCTGCTGCGCGACGCGTTCGAAAAAGCGCGGCAGGATCTGTTTATAGGCACGGACGAATCTTCGCTAGTAGAACGCCTGGAGCGAGTGGAGGTTTCGGTTGTTCTGGGCACCGATCGAAACATCAAGATAACGAAGCCGAGCGATATGGATCTTGCGCGGCTGTATCTGATGCTGGAAAATTCCACGCTCGAGCTATCGCATTAATGGGCAAGACGGGCTTGCCGGCATTCCGCATTGGGCAAGGCTGGGACACGCATCGCCTGGAACCAGGACGTCCGCTGATTCTGGGCGGAATCCGCGTTCCGTCCGATTTCGGACTGGCCGGGCACTCGGATGCAGACGTTCTGTTCCATTCCGTGACAGACGCGATACTGGGCGCGCTGGCGCTGGGCGATATCGGCATGCATTTTCCCGACAGGGCTGAAGAATGGCAGGGAGCAGAGAGCGCGCAGTTTCTGAAACACGCGATTCGGTTGGCGGCTGATGAGGGCTATCGATTGATCAATATCGATGTAACGATTGTTCTGGAGCGGCCCAAGCTGAAAGATTTCCGCGATGCGATTCGAGAGAGCCTGGCGCGCGCGACCGGGATGGCGGTTCACCTTGTGAGCGTGAAATTTAAGACGGCTGAGAGAATGGGGCCGGTTGGAGAAGGCCGTTCGTGCGAAGCGCAGGCGATTGTGTTACTGGAGGCGGAGAAGCCAGCCGCCGCTTAGCTTACGCGATATTCTGTGATACTCCGGTGCCTGCTGATTGCCGCCGCGATGGCGGGATGCTACTACTCGGCGCTGCTCGCGAGGGCCGCGCACCTGTTCGGAAAGAATACGGCTGAGTCTGTGGCGGCAGCGTCCGCACTGACGCCCGACAATTCCCGCTACCTGGCGCGGCTGGCAGATTGGAAACCGGACCAGCGCGTTCAACTGCTGCATCGGGCCGTGGAGTTGAATCCTTTCGATTCCGAATCGTGGATCCAGTTGGGGCTGGCCGCAGAACTGGACGGGAACGATCCTCAAACAGCCGAGCGATATTACTTACGGGCCGCCGCGGTGGATCGGATGTTTTTGCCGAAGTGGACGCTTACAAACTTCTATTTCCGCCGGCAGAACCAGGCCGAGTTTTTCCGGTGGGCGAAAGCAACCCTGGCGATCACGCCCTATTCGCCGGACCCGGTGTTTGCGCAGATGTGGCTGATGAGCCAGGATGCGGCTCTGATCGGAGCAGCGGTTCCGGAGCGGCCCAGAACGCTGCTGCAATACGCGATATTCCTGTCGAGCCAGCAGCGGTTTGCGGCGATTCCGGCTGTGGTTACGCGATTGGTCCACGCGGCCGGTCCTGAAAAGGCGCACGCGTTGGGGCGGGATGATCTGCTTGCGAGTATTCAAGACCGGCTTCTCTCGGCGGGTGATTCCGAAGCGGCACTGGGCGTATGGACCAGCATGAAGAACGGCGGCTGGATACAGGAGAGCGTTCCAAGCGCGGCCCATCCGTTGACAAATGGCGATTTTTCGACGCCCTTCTATGGCCACGGCTTCGACTGGATTCGCGCCAACGCCGCCGGCGTGGAGGTGGATCAGTTCCCAGGCACAGAGGGCGTCCGGGTGGCATTTGCTGGAGAGCAAGCGGAACAATGTGTTTTGCTGCGGCAATACATTCTTGTCGAGCCGGGCCGCGAATACCGGATGACCTGGAAGGCGACTGGGGACCAGATGGGGCGCCCCAGCGGACTCACCTGGCACGTGCAATCGGCGGGGGCGCGTAACAGTGCGGAGATCGCCTCCGGCGATGTTCTTGCTGATAGTGAGGGTGTATGGGAGTTCAAAGCGCCGGGAGTGGGTAGGCTCTGCCTGCTTACACTTGAATACAGGCGTTTGCCGGGTACAGTACTGGCACGGGGGAGTTTGAATTTACAGGCGGTGTCGATTGTGGAACGATAGAATGCTGATAATTCAGTCTGGGAACACTGTTTGAATCTAAAACGTCAGAGGATTGCCGTCTGCGGAGGCGGCGGGTTTATCGGCGGGCACCTGGTGAAGAGTTTTCTCATGCAGGGCATAAACGTGGTGCGGGCCATCGATTTCAAACCTTGCGAGCAGTGGCAGCAGCGGTCTCCCGACGTGGAGAACCTGGTGCTGGATCTGCGGGAGAAAGCAGCTTGCGAGAAGGCCGTTCGGGGCGTGGATGTGGTGTTTAACCTGGCATCCGATATGGGCGGCATGGGCTTCATCGAAAACAATAAGGCGCTGTGCATGCTCAGCGTTCTGATTAACACGCATCTGCTGCTGGCCTCGCGGGACGCGGGAGTGGAACAGTTTTTTTATTCGTCATCGGCATGCGTTTACAACCGGGAAAAGCAGAACGATCCGCAGGGAACGGCATTGAAGGAAGAAGACGCCTATCCGGCGCTACCGGAAGACGGGTACGGGTGGGAGAAGCTGTTCAGCGAGCGCATGTGCCGGCATTTCGAACAAGACTTTGGAATGGAGTGCCGGGTTGCGCGCTACCACAACGTATATGGGCCATGGGGCACCTATGATGGAGGCCGGGAGAAGGCGCCGGCGGCCATCTGCCGCAAAGTGATTGAAGCCAAATTATCGGGCAGCGGAGAGATGGAGATCTGGGGCGATGGCACACAGACGCGCAGCTTCATGTACATTGACGATTGCGTGAAGGGGACCCAAATGATTGCCGAGAGCGATCTTCACGAGCCGATCAACCTGGGCAGCAGCGAACTGGTGAGTATCGATGAACTGGCGGATATTGTGGAAGAGATCGCCGGAACACGGCTGAAGCGGCGCTACAAGCGGGACGCGCCCACCGGGGTGAACGGCCGAAACAGCGATAACACGAAGATCAGCGAGTACTTTGGCTGGGAGCCTTCGGTGCGCCTGCGGGACGGCATGGCGAAGACGTACGAATGGATTGAGGATCAGATGCTGAGCGGCCGCAGCGAATCTTACGTTGCAGCCGCTGTTGCGTACTCTTCGTAGGAGCCGACGAAATCTTCGATCCCTCCGCTTTCGAATCGCCAGATTCGGGTGGCGACTTCGGCAACCAGATCCTCATCATGCGTGACAAGAAGCACGGTGCCCTCGAACCGCTGGAGCGCAACGTTCAAGGCGTTGATGGATTCAAGGTCGAGATGGTTTGTGGGCTCGTCGAACACCAGCACGTTTGGCTTCTGCAGCATGAGCTTACAGAACGTGAGGCGCGCCGCTTCGCCGCCTGACAGAGCATCGGTGGGCTTCAGACCTTCTTCGCCGCTGAACAGCATCTGGCCGAGCAAACCGCGGATCTCTTCTTTGGAGGCTTGAGGGTCCCAATCGTGCAGCCAGTCGGAAACGGTGGTCCCGTTGCGAATACTGGCGCGATGGTCCTGAGCGAAGTACCCGATCTGGACTTCATGACCCCAGGTGACGACGCCGGAATCGAGGCCGACATCCGGGTCGTCAACGCCCGGCGCATTGGCCAGGAGGGCTTTCAGCAGGGTTGTTTTGCCGGCACCGTTGCGGCCCATGAGCGCGACTTTGGCGCCCCGCTGCACGGCGGCCGAGAAGCCTTTGATTACGTCAACATCTCCATAGCTTTTGGCGACATCTTTGAATTCAAGCGCGTGGCGGCCTGAAGGGCGCTTCATTTCGAAGCGGATATAGGGGCGCTGAATATTGGAACGGGCGAGATCGGTGGTTTGAAGCCGCTCGACTTCCTTCTTTCGGGAAGTCACCTGGCTGGCGCGTGTGCCGGCGGAGAACCGGGCGATGAATTCGTTCAACTGGGCGATTTTCTTTTCGCGCTGCGCATTCTCGGATTCAATGCGAGACCGGATCTGGGTCTTCTGCAGAACCATGTCATCGTAGCCGCCGGGGTAGGTGATGATCGTCTGGTAATCGATGTCGGCGGTGTGGGTGCAGACGCTATTGAGGAAGTGGCGGTCGTGCGAAATCACGATGAGCGCGCCATTGTAATGCGTGAGGAAATTCTGCAGCCAGTGAATGGATTCGAGATCGAGGTAGTTGGTGGGCTCATCGAGGAGCAGGGCCTCCGGGCGACCGTAGAGCGCCTGCGCCAGGAGTACGCGGACCTTCTGGCCGCCCTGCAACTCGCCCATCATGCGGTTATGAAATGGCTCCGGGATGTCGAGCCCGTCCAGCAGGACAGCGGCATCACTTTCGGCGGAATAGCCGTCCTCTTCGGAAACAATTCCTTCGAGTTCGCCGAGCCGCATGCCGTCCTGGTCGGTGAGGTCGGGCTTGGAATAGAGTTCTTCGCGTTCTTCGAGCGCCCGCCAGAGCGGCATATTACCCATAATCACGGTATCGACGACTCGATAGCGGTCGAAAGCAAACTGATCCTGCCGGAGGACGCCGATCTTTTTCGGACGGACGACGACACCTTTTTGAGGTTCCAAGTCGCCGGAGAGCAGCATCATGAAGGTAGATTTACCGGCGCCATTCGGTCCGGTGAGGCCGTAGCGGCGAGCGTCGAGAAAAGTAGTGGACACATCCTCGAAAAGGATCTTTCCGCCATAGCGCATGCTGATATTGCTGACTGAAATCATGGGAGAAAAACGGGTGGGAAATACCAGTTTAGCGCAAAAGGGGGGGAGGGGACGCGGGCTGACGGGGGCGCGAAGGCAACCGCTTCTCGGAAGGGCGGAGTTACAAGGCGCGGATGTCCATGACGGTGATGTCGTCGGCTTGCTCGGCTAAACTGGCGGCCAGGGATGCGAGCGCGTTCGCAAAGCCATCCTGGTGCGAACGGCTGAGACGCTGGATGCGGTCGAGAGGCCAATTGAGATCGTCATCCGCGGTATTTGCCTCCGAGAATCCATCGCTGAACAGGATGAGGCGATCGCCGGAATCGAATGAGATGGTCTGCTCCTGAAACGGGGAGGTTTTGAAAGCGCCCAGGATGGTAGCGGTCGGCTCCAGCAGTTCGGCCCTGTTGGCGGATCGCAAAATGACCGGTGCGGGATGACCGCAGTTCACATATCGAATGGTTTTCGTATCGGATTCGTATAGACCGAAGAAGAGGGTGGCGAAAAATTCAGGACGCGTGGAGTCGAAGAAAAGTTGGTTGACGCGCTGCATGAGCTTTGAGGGAGAGTAGGCAAGTTCGACCTGGGCGCGAATGGTGGCCTGCAAGTTGGCCACTAACAGAGCTGCCCCGATTCCTTTACCCGAGACGTCACCCAAAAGAAAGCCGATGTGAGAAGAATCGATATCCAGGAAATCGTAGAGGTCTCCGCCGATTTCGCTCATGGGAAGAGAAGCGCACTCGCACTCCAGGCCGTATGCGCGAAATTTAGGGTGGGGCAGAAGTTTGCGCTGCACTTTCCGAGCCAGGGCGAGTTCGGAATCGAACTGGCGCTGCTCCACAGGATCGGCACGAAGATGCTTTTCGACGATTTCCAGAAAGTGGCGGTTGTCCCAGGGCTTCGGAATGAAGTCGCAAGCGCCGCGCTGCATGGCGCGTACAGCAAGATCGATAGTGCTCCAGCCGGTCATGGCGACGATGGGCACATCGCGGCGGTGCATGCGGAGGCGGTCGAGCAGACGCAAGCCTTCCTCACCCGAGGTCGTGTCCCAGGTGTAATTCATATCCACAATAATGAGATCGGGATCGCCAGAGGCGGTAGCGGCGAGCGCTTCTGAAGGAGACTCCGCCGTTTGGATCGAGTAGCCAGCGCCTTTGAGCAACAAACGTAGCGCCTCGCGCACGTCGGACTGATCGTCGACGACGAGCACCTTCTTTGTCTCGGCTCTGGGCTTGCAGGGTAGTTCAGCGGTCATCGCGGGAACCTAGGATAACGCAGATGGTATGTGCAAATGGAGGGCCACGTAGATGCAAAACTCCGATCTAATGCTTTCATCCGGTTGCGAACGGACCGGGGCGAAAGGGTGTTCATTTTTGGACACCGGTATTCCCAATCGTCACCACAAGAGTTATAGTGGCATCCACAAGCTCAGATGGTACTAGCAAGACGTAACTTGGCATCGCAGACATCCGAACCGGCTAAAATTCCTGCCCCGAGCCGGTTGATGCTGTTGGCGGCCGGGATCGGTGTCCTCTCAGCGATGGCGGCGTTCCTGTTCCTGCTGTTGAGGGAGCAGCGTGTCCCGATTGTGGTGGATATCGCCGCACAAGCCAGCGCGGGCGAACGCGTACGGCCGGCGGCAGCCAATGGGAGCCCATCGACTGTCCGAACCGCGACGCCGAACGAGATTGACTTCGAAACGTTCAATTTTTCACTGGCCCGAGCGCGATCGTATCGGGCCATCGGTCCAGTTCGAGTGCGGCTTTTGCGTACGGACCGGAGCAATTCGTACGATGTCGCCATCCTTGTGAAGAACAAGCGAATGAAAAGATCGCGCATGAGACCGGGCGAACCGATCGCGATTGCGATTCCGGGTACGCACCCGGATACGCGGATGGTGGTGACCAGGATCGCGAAGAACGAGATTTGGGGCTATCTGGTGATGCCGAAGAAGGGAGAAGCGGGAGGGAAGCGGTAATGGCGGCAGGTTACTAGGACCAGCGGAGGCAGATTTTGCCGAAGTGCTGCTGGCTTTCCATGTAACGCAGAGCTTCTTTAATCTCTGTCCATTGAAAAGTCTTGTCGATAACAGGCTTGATCCGATGCAATTCGATGGCGCGGTTCATGCGCTGGAACATAGCACGCGAACCAACGTAAACGCCCTGCACGCGAATGCTGTTCATCAGAATCGGAACGGGGCTGACGGCGGGATCGCCGCCGCTGAGAGCGCCTATAACACTGACCGTACCTTGCATGCGGACGGCTCTGAGGGAGCGGGGGAGGGTATCGACGCCGCCCACTTCGATAACCCGGTCCACACCCTCGCCGCCGGTGAGTTTGCGGGCGATCTCTTCCCAGTCTGGGGCCTTTTTGTAATTGACGGTATCGGTTGCGCCCAACTGGCGGACGCGCGCCAGTTTCTCTTCACTGCTGGAGGTGACAATCGTGCGCAGGCCAGCGGAAATGGCGAACTGCAGGGCGAAAATGGACACTCCGCCGGTCCCCTGGATGAGAACGGTCTCGCCGGGAAGGGCCGGGTTGTCTTCAAAGAGCGCGTGCCAGGCGACTAGCGCGGCGCAGGGCAACGCCGCGGTTTCTTCATCGGAAAGAGAATGGGGCGCGGAGACGAGGCCATCCTCCGAAAAGAGCATAAACTCGCGAAGGACGCCATCGATTCCGCCACCGAGAGCCGATTTGACCTTTTCGCGAGTCGGCGGTCCATCTCGCCAGCCTTGGAAAAAACAGCCAGCGACACGATCTCCCTTTTTGAATTGGGTAACGTTATCTCCCACTTCTTCGACAACGCCAGCGCCGTCGGAAAGAGGAACCAGGGGCCGCTTCATCTTTGGATTGTAAGTTCCGTTTACAACCATGTAGTCGCGGTAATTGAGCGAGGCGGCGTGCAAGCGAACCAGGACCTGGCCAAATCCGGGGCGCGGCTTATCAGCTTCTACGCGAGCGAGGTTTTCGATTCCAAATTCCTGGATCTCAAACTGGTTCATGGGCAAAGGCGGCGACGAACTCGATGACCTCTTCTAACTTGCGCCGGCCAGCACCGCTGTCGATGGATTCAGCAGCGAGCGAGACGGCGCTTTTCAGATCGGGCGCGCGCTGAACTAGAAATAGCGCGGCCGCCGCATTCGCGATCACGATATCGCGGCGCGGTCCGGGTTCGCCCTGGAGAATGGCTCGGATAATCGCGGCGTTGGCCTCGGGATCGCCGCCCTTCAGGTCTTCGAGCGCGGCGGGCGCAAGGCCAAAATCCGCAGGCGTCCAGCGGCCCTTCTGAACACGCCCTTCTTCAACCTGAAAGACGATTGTAGGTCCGGTGGTGGTGATTTCGTCCAGACCGTCCGCCCCATGCACCACGAATGCCCGCTGAATGCCGAGGCGGGCGGCCGCCTGCGCGAGCATCTCGGCCGCACGGACAGAAAACGCACCAATCAGTTGGACGCGGGCGCGCACGGGATTTGTCAGCGGACCGAGCATATTGAAGATGGTTCGGCCCTTTAGCAGCAAGCGCGCCTCTTGAGCGTGCTTCACCGCGGGATGAAGCAGGGGGGCGTAGAGAAATGCGATACCGGTTTGCCGAATACAATCGGCAACCTGAGGCGCGGCCAAGTTGACCGGGATGCCGAGGGCTTCGAGCACATCTGCGCTGCCGCACTGGCTGGAGATGCGGCGGTTGCCGTGTTTGGCAACGCGGAGGCCCGCGCCGGCCGCCACGAAAGCGGTCGCGGTAGAAACGTTAAATGTATTGCAGGCGTCGCCGCCCGTGCCGCAGGTATCGAGCAGCGGTTGTTCACTCTGATCAACCTCGATGGGTTGGCCGATTTCCCGGACGGCGGAGGCGAATCCGACAAGCTCAGCTATGGTTTCGCCCTTACGGCGAAGAAAGGTCAACACATCGGCGATCTCTTCCGTGGTCATTGCGCCCGAAAGCATCCGCTGCATGAGATCGTGCGCTTCCGCTTGGGTCAGGTGAACAAAATTCCGGAACGGCAGGTGAGACATGCTTCGGCTATTCATTCGATCACACGGCGGTGAGGAAGTTCTCGCGGCAAAGGCAGCCATCAGTGTTTTGGAGGAGTAAGCCGGCGCTTGCCACAGTCGAGAAAAATACGGTTATCGAAGCTGGAGGAATTCATTTGCTCGCCAAGTCTCTATTTTGAACTACAGCATTTCGGGTAATGGAGAAGGCGGAGGCGATTGGTGGACGGTCCCAGTTATTTCGCGGGCAGTGAACTGCCCGCCGGCACGATAAATCGTGCGCCACTTGCGGCGGGCGGCAATGTGAAAGAATAAACGGAATTGTGACGAGTAACGACGCCTGGATTGATATCTCCGTGGAGCTAAACGGCGGGATGGTGCATTGGCCCGGTGATCCCGAGCCGAATTTTCAGCGTGCGATGGACATGGACCGCGGCGACCAGGCGAACGTAACGCTGTGCCGGATGGGCGCGCATACGGGTACACACATGGATGCTCCGTGTCATTTCGTCGACGGGGGACAGGGAATTGACCAGTTTCCGCTTGAGATTGGGATAGGCACGGCGAAAGTGATCGGGATGCCGGTGGAAACGGATGTGATTGGCAGACGTGAACTCCAGGGCAGAGGTATTAGCGCGGGCGACCGGGTCTTATTCAAAACACGAAATTCGAACCGGCGCTGGGACAACCAGGACTTCGCGACCGATTACGTGGGCATTAATCGATCGGGGGCAGAGTTCCTGGCGGAAGCGGGAGTGAAGCTGGTTGGCGTGGATTACCTGTCGGTGGGCGTGTTCGAAGGAGACGGGGCGGAAACGCACAGAACCCTTTTAGGCGCGGGGATCTGGATTGTTGAAGGGTTGAATCTAGTTGAAGTAAGCGAAGGCGCATACGATTTGATCTGCCTGCCGCTGCGGATCGTGGGATCGGACGGATCTCCTGCACGAGTAGTGTTGAAACGGCGCTGAACAGCGGAGCTAGTGGTCTGTCGCAGTGAATTCGTTACTATTGAGCCGAGATTTGGGGCCGATTGGCAATCGGCCCGCAGGTTGCCTTCGGCCAACCCGCCCCACAGGCAATGGTAATGAACTCTCCGCGACAGGCCACTAGGAAGTCAAGCGAGTCCGAAGGCTGAGGCGCAAAGTTCATCTCGGCAACCACCGAATCGAATTGCGCAGGTCCTCTGGAGACCTTGTGCGGAACGTATGTCGATTGCCGGCCACCTTCGCGCAATGCCGAGAACTGCCGAATTGTTAAAGTCAGCATCGGCTTGAAAGCGAACCCTCAAGCTGGTTGCCGGTTCAATAGTTTTCGACCTGTTTCAAAGCGCGCCAGCATGTCTGATGAAAGCGGGTGCTCGCTTTCAATGTTGTTCCAGAGGTGCTCCTGGTTCGCCAGGTATTCTTCCACTGCTGCTGGATTCTCCAGGATAAAGGCGATAGCACCGTATACGTTAGAAAGTGAGCCAATGTAGGGGAAGTCCTGCAGTATCGTCTCCGGAGATGCGCCTTGACGAAACGAGTGAATGACACTCGCAAGAGATACTCTGGACCCTGTAACGTAATACCCTCCATTGCGGGTTTCTACATAACGGCTTGTGTTCTTCTCGGTCATCGAGCTGTCCTGAGACCTAGTGTACGATCAAAGCGCCGGGGACACAGTCCGGGGACACAGTAAGGTAAATAATCTCTGCTGCGATCCTCCGCTTAAAATGATCGTTTATGCGAATTGCGGCTGCGTGCGCGTTAGTTGCCGGCCTATTCAGCTTTTCCGCCGCGGCAAAGGCTCCGTTCACGTTCGAGGCGATGATGCGGCTGGCGCGTATCGACGATCCTCAACTTTCGCCTGACGGCAAACTGGTCGCCTTCACAGCTCAAACGATCGATCTTCCGAACAACGCGAAGGCTACTCAAATCTACGTTGTTCCGGTGGATGGGGGCACGCCTCAGCGGCTGACGAATGAGGGCGAGGTGAACACGCGGCCTCGCTGGTCGCCCGATTCGAAGCGCATCTTTTTTGTTTCGAATCGCAGCAATGGCTCCCAGGTGTGGTCGATGAACGCCGACGGCACAGGTGCGCTCGCGATCACGAACGTGCCAACGGGGGCCGAGGGTGTAACTGTCTCACCGGACGGTAAGCTCATCCTGTTTACGAGCGATGTGTATCCATCCTGCGAGGTCGGGAACGCCAGCCCGGGTATTACGTACGATGCCACCTGCAATAAGACCAAGCTGGACCAGGATGCCGCGGGCAAAATGCACGCACGTGTCTACACGGAACTGCTGTATCGCCACTGGACCGAATATAAGGGCTCACGCCGCAAGCACATTCTGATTCAATCGTCAGACCTCACCGGCGGCAAGCCGCGCGATCTCACGCCCGGAAATGTGAACACGCCTCCGTTTTCGCTCGGCGGCCCGGAGCAGTATGCTTTTTCTCCAGACAGCATCGATGTCACTTATGTCGCAAACATCGACTCCGATCCTGCCAGCAGCACCAATTCCGATCTCTTCAGCGTTGCTGCCGCGGGGGGCCGGGCGCGGCGTATTACTACGAATCCGGGAGCGGATGAAGGTCCAGTCTATTCGCCTGACGGAAAGCATCTTGCTTATCGCACGCAGGTTCGCGGCGGATATGAAAGCGATCAATGGCGTCTGGCGGTTCTCGATCTCCAGGCCGGAACCATGAGCACTCTGACCGATTCGCTCGACCGCTGGGTAGAGTCGTATACCTGGTCTCGCGATTCCACGCGCATCTTTTTCACGATCGACGACCGCGGCACGACGCCACTGCTGATGATTCCGGCCGGCGGCGGACCGATTCGCACCATTGCGCAGGGCCCGACGAGCGTAGGGTCAGTGCAGTTTACGAACGACGACAAAACCATGATCTACACGGAGCAGAGCGGGTCAAAGCCGGTTGAGATTAACAAGGCGATGTCGAAGGGCGGCAGCGGTATCCCGCTTACTCATCTGAATGACGCCGTTCTGAACGACTGCCAGCTTACCCCGCTCGAAAAGATTTCGGTTGATGGCGCGGATGGCGCAAAAGTAGAGAGCTTTGTCGTGAAGCCGCCCGGCTTCGATCCTGCCAACAAATACCCGGTTCTGTTTGCGATTCATGGCGGTCCCGAGGGCGATTGGGGCGAATCGTGGAGCTATCGCTGGAATGCTCAGGTTCTGGCGGCGGCCGGGTACGTGGTCGTGATGCCCAATCCGCATGGCTCGATTGGCTATGGCCAGAGCTTTACGGATGCCGTGAATGGCGATTGGGGAGGACGCGCCTACAACGACATCATGGCCACGGTTGATTATGTGAGCAATCTGCCCTATATTGACAAAGACCGGATGGTGGCCGCGGGAGCTTCCTATGGCGGCTACATGATCGATTGGATTCTGGGGCACACAGACCGCTTCAAGGCGCTGGTGAGCCACGCGGGAGTTTTCGATCTGCGCAGTGAAGCATTGACGACCGAGGAGCTCTGGTTTCCGAAATGGGAGTTTCAGGGCATGCCGTGGGAGAATCCCGATCTTTACCAAAAATGGTCGCCAAGTTCCTTCATCAAGAACTTCAAGACTCCCACGCTAGTCACGCACGGTGAACTTGATTATCGCGTGCCGATCGGGCAGGGACAGCAGCTTTTCACCGCTCTTCAGGGAATGAAGATCCCATCCAAGCTGGTTCAGTTTCCCGATGAAGGACACTGGATAGTGAAACCACAGAACAGCCAATACTGGTATGCCACCGTGATCGCCTGGCTAAACCAGTACACCCGGCCACTGGGTGTAAGCGCCAAGACCGCGCCTGGGAAATAGCTGTTCGCCGACTTAACCGATGCTGCTAACCTCACCTTCCATCCGAGTGCGCCGATCCGCAGGGGTTCTGCGCCTCTTTCTGGTGGCGTTTGCGATTCTGCTCAGCGCCCAGATCGCGGTTGGCGCGGTGGATATCGACAAGCTGCCGAAGCCAACTGGATACGTCAGCGATCTGGCGCACGTGGTTGATGCGCAGTCGAAAAGCGAGCTGGAAGCTTTCTGCACCAAAGTAGACCAGCAGCTTGGGACGCAGTTCGCGCTGGTAACGATCGACACCATTGGCGATGAGCCGATTCGAGATTTTGCGCTTGAGCTTGGGCGGAAGTGGGGTGTCGGTCCGAAGAAGGATAACCAGGGGGTGCTGTTACTGCTGGTCATCAAGGATCGCAAGAGCGACATTGAGACCGGGCGGGGAATTGAACCGTACATTACGGACGGGTTCGCGGGCGGCACCCTGCGGGCGATGAGACCCGATCTGCGCGCCGGCGATTACGGGCGGGCACTGATGGCGGGCGCTCAATCGATGGCGGCCCACATTGCGCAAGGGAAAGGGATCGCATTTACAGATCAGATTGCGCCACCCGCCGGCCAGCAAACGCGAGGTGCATCGCGGGGAGGCGGCGGGATACCGTGGCCGTTGCTGATACTCGGCATTTTCGTACTGCTCTGGTTATTCGGTAGAGGCGCGCGCAGGGGCGGCGGCGGTAGCGGCTGTTTGACCGGATTCCTGCTGGGCAACCTGTTCGGCGGCGGACGAGGTGGTTGGGGCGGTGGCGGCTGGGGTGGCGGAGGGTTCGGCGGCGGCTCGGGTGGAGGCGGCGGTTTCGGCGGTTTCGGGGGCGGCGGGTTCGGCGGCGGTGGGGCGAGCAGCAACTGGTAAGGAGCAAATGGAACAAAAACTTTCCGCACTGGTAGAGCGGCTGAAAGCAGCTTTTGGCGACCGGCTGGTTTCCGCAATTCTGTACGGCTCAGCCGCAATGGGCGATTGGAATGAACGAAGTTCCGATTTGAACGTACTGTGTGTTATGGACCGGCTTTCGCCGACCGAACTCGGAAAATCGGAGCCGATTTTGCGCTGGTGGCGCGAACAGGGCAATCCCCCTCCGCTGCTTCTGACCGCGGAAGAAGTGCGCACGTCAACGGATTGTTTCCCGATGGAATTCCACGACATGCAAGAGCACCGGCGAGTTCTTTACGGCAGCGACGTCATCCAGGATCTGGTAATCGACAAATCGTTCTATCGGGCGCAAGTGGAGCATGAACTAAGGGCAAAGCAGATTAGACTTCGCCAAAAGGCCGCGGAAGTGATGGGCAATTCTGACCGGCTAGTGAAGTTAATGACCGATTCCATTTCCACATTCTGTGTGCTGGGACGGCACGCCCTGATACTGAGCGGCAACCCGCCGCACTGGAAGAAGAGGGAAGTTGTGGCGGCCCTGGGAAATGCAATGGGCAACCCGATGAGGGCGGCGAGTGAGATACTGGCGATTCGCGGAGCCGGCAAACGTTCAGCCGGAACGGAACCAGTTCCGCTGCTCGAACAATATCTGGCGGAAACGGATGCGCTGGTGCGTTTCGTTGATGCGCTAGAGCGCTAGGGAATCCGCTATTTCGAGGAGGCAAGAAATTATGAAGGGCGCAATTATCGTTCTGATCGTGATCGTGGTGATTGTCCTTATTTTCGGGGGACAGCTAATGAGCCAGCGAAATCAGCTTGTAACACAGCGAAATGAGATTGATGCGCGATGGGCCCAAGTAGATAACGATATGAAGCGGCGGGCGGACCTGATTCCGAACCTGGTGGAAACCGTTAAGGGCTTCGCGAAACAGGAGCAGACGGTGATTGGCGAGGTAACGAATGCCCGGGCCGCGCTGCTCGGCGCGCGCAGCAAGCAGGATGAGATCTCCGCGAACAATCAGTTGAGCGGCGCGATTGGGCGTTTGCTGATGCTGACGGAAAATTATCCGCAGTTGAAATCGAACGAAAATTTCCTACGACTGCAGGACGAATTGGCGGGCACCGAGAACCGGATCGCGGTCGATCGCCGGGATTATAACGAAGCGATCAAGAACTACAACATCAGCGTAGAGCAGTTCCCGAAGAACATTGCGGCGTCGATTTTCGGGTTCCAGCGCGACGATGCGTATTTTAAGACGACAGAGCAAGAGCGGAAGGTGCCGCAAGTGAAGTTTTAGGCATCACCAAGCCGCTTGCTGACGCGCGCGGTTCCGTGCGGGAAACAGAACCGCGACCGTGACGCGCGCGGTTCTGTAAGCTGCTTATAAACTGACGCGCGATTCCTTAGCTTTCGCCGGTGGCGTCCCAGTCATCGATCTTCTGGGAATATCGCTTTAGCGTCTTGATGGATGCGTTGCTGGAGAAGCCCGCGTTCCGGAGCCTTCGATAGGCAGATGCCAGGTTCTTCTCTTCCTTCAGGAATTGCGGGAGATCCTTTCCGCGGTATTTGCGATCGAGAAAGTTCTGGATGAGCTGAAGTTCGTCGGTTCCGTCGAATGCTTTTTCCACGGCCTGTGCGGCGACCGCAGGCGCAATACGTTTCGAGCGCAGTTCGTGCAAGATCCGAAGCCGCCCAAAGCCCTGATTTTGCAGGCGTGACCCGGCGAATGCCTCCGAAAACTTCTGATCATCGGCAAACCCATACTCACGTAATTTGTGCAGCGCGGCATCCACATCGGAAGGGGACGCGGCACGCATGGCAAGCTTCTGTTTCAGTTCGCCACTTGAATGAGCACGCCGCCCGAGTATGCGCAGAGCATAGTCCCACAGTTCGGTTTCACTCAATTTTTTAGGAACCTTGCGGCCGGGCATGCGCTGAAACCTTTGCTACTGTAGCATCCTCTACAAGATGTAAACTGCAAGTGGATAGAAGTGTTCGCGAAAATCACAACTTTTGTAAGGAGATGGATGTAATGGAGGAAAAAAGCGGCTTCGGATATTTTCTGCTGGGACTCGGCATCGGTGTTGCAGCCGGAATCCTGTGGGCGCCCAGAGCGGGTGAGGAGACCCGCCAGTTGCTCGCGGACAAAGCCGGTGAAGGAGCGGATTATCTAAAGAACCGGGCGCAGGAGAGCTCAGAGTACGTGCGCCAAAAGAGTGGCGATTTGAAGCAGTCGGCCTCCGACCTGTACGAGCAGGGGCGAGCAACCGTGGCGCGCCAGAAGGATACTCTGAACCAGGCAGTTGAAGCGGGCAAGCAAGCCTATCGCGATGCCGTCGGAGATGTTAAGGCGGCTGCGGCAGGCTCAGGCGGCAGCACGACCACCGGCGGCAGAACAGCAGAAACCATTTAGCGTATCGAGTAATTAACATCGAGCGCCGACATGAACGAGAACACGCTTCTCATACTGCTCATTATTTTTGTTGCAATCTCGGCAGTGGCGCTGCTTATTCAAGCGGTGTCGCTGCTGGCTTTGTTTATGGTTGCCCGGGATATCCGGACCAAGCTTCTGGCTGTGTGGCCCCAGGTGCAGGAGATCGTCGGCATTTCGCGCCGGTCTGTAGAGCGAGTGGAGAAGCACATTGAGAAGATCGGGGCGACAAGCGTAGAAATCCTGGACACGACAAAGCGGCAGGTCGCCAACATTGATGAATTGTTGAATGATGCCTCGACCCGGGCGAAAGTTCAGATGGAACGAGCCGAAATGGTGCTGGACGATACGATGACACGGGCGCAGGAGACCGTACTGATCATTCAGAAAGGCGTGCTGAGACCTGTAAGGGAAGTGCATGGCCTATGGAGCGGGATCCGAACTGCGCTGGAGTACCTGGGGCGCGGCCGCCGGCCCACGGTGGACCACGCAACTTCCGACGAAGAGATGTTTATTTAGGGCTATTGCGAGATTCGCCCAAGTCTTCGAAAGACCTTTCCTTCTAGCCCAGGTTGGTCTAGGCAGGATGCGTCATCTGTTCGGGCTTCACCCACTTATCGAACTCATCGCCCGAGAGGTATCCCAGCTTTAATGTGGCCTCACGTAGGCTGGAACCATCGATATGGGCGGTATGTGCGATTTTTGCGGCTTTATCGTAGCCCACGACCGGGCTTAGGGCGGTCACAAGCATCAGGGAATTCTGAATGTACCGGTCAATCTGCGCGTGGTTGACCTCAATGCCGGTGGCGCAGTGCTCGTTGAAGCTGCGGCACACATCGCTCAACAGCCGGACCGAGTGCAGGAAATTGTAAATGATTACGGGCTTGAATACGTTGAGTTCAAAGTTGCCCTGAGATCCCGCGAACCCGATGGCGGCATCGTTACCCATGACCTGGGCCGCAACCATCGTGACCGCCTCAGCCTGGGTGGGGTTGACCTTGCCGGGCATGATGGACGACCCCGGCTCGTTTTCAGGGATGGTCAATTCGCCGAGCCCGCAGCGAGGGCCGGAGGCGAGCCAGCGCACGTCGTTGGCGATCTTCATCAACGAAGCAGCCAGTGTTTTTAATGCGCCGCTGGCGAAAACCAGTTCGTCATGCGCGGAGAGCGCGGCAAACTTGTTCGGATGGGAGCGGAAGGGCAAGCCTGTCAATTCCGCAATCTTTGCAGAGGCCCGGTGGGCGAACTCCGGATGAGCATTCAGGCCGGTTCCGACCGCGGTTCCACCGATGGCCAGATCGTACAAGCCGTCCAGAGCGACCCGCAGCCTCTCGATATCGCGGTCCAGAAGCGACACCCAGCCTGACATCTCCTGGCCGACAGTTAAAGGCGTGGCATCTTGCAAATGCGTACGGCCGATCTTTACGATGCCGGCAAAAGCGCGCGCCTTCTCATCCAAGGTGTTGCGCAGTTTCTGAACAGCAGGAATCAGCGCGAGGGCGATGCGTTCGGCGGCAGCAATGTGCATGGCGGTCGGAAACGTATCGTTCGACGACTGCGACATGTTCACGTGATCGTTCGGATGGATGGGCTTTTTGGAACCCATTGCGCCTCCGGAGAGTTCGATGGCGCGGTTCGAGATCACCTCATTAGCGTTCATGTTGGTTTGCGTGCCGCTGCCGGTTTGCCAGATGCGGAGCGGGAAATGGCCGTTGAGCTTGCCCGAGATGACTTCGTCCGCCGCTTGCACAATTTGGCTGGTCTTCTCTTCGTCCAGCTTGCCGAGATCGTGATTGACCAGCGCGGCGGCTTTCTTAAGTACGCCGAATGCGCGGATGAGTTCGGGAGGCATCCGGTCTTCGCCGATGTCGAAATGTTTAAGCGACCGCTGCGTTTGCGCGCCCCAATACATCTCTCCGGGCACTTCAATTGCGCCCATGCTGTCGGATTCCGTGCGTTTCAAACCATTCATTAGTTCTATTGTGAAACGGGAGTTACACGTATTTGCGGTTCCCGTGGAAAACCGCCTGGATGTCGATGACATCCTGCATGACACGGTAGACGATTACGAATGGCGGATGCACCAGTTCCCGCGTGTCATTGCGGCGACCCGCGCGGCCAAGGCTGGGATACTGCTCTAATCGCTCAGCGGTCTGGATGATCTTCTCTATAGTTGCGGCTGCCGCGGCAGGCTTATCCAGCGCAATGTAATCATAGATCACTTCTAGATCCAGCGCGGCAGTTTCCGACCAGCGGAGAGTCACTTCCCGGCTCTGGCCTTTTTAGCGAGGCGCGCGCGGACCTCTTCCGTCGAATAGGTGCGGCCCTCGTCAATATCGCGCATGCCTTGCTCGATGTGCTCCAATTGCCACTTGTGGAGATCGAGGTACGCGGCAATGGCTTCGTTGATGACCCAGTTTCGATTGCGATCAAGGGATTCGGCGAGGCGGTCAAGGTCGTTACGCGTGTCCTCTTCGGTTCGAAAGCTCAGAGAAATACTCATGAATACAATGTAACACATTGTATTCAAATTCGTTTGACCACGAAACGCCGCTCGGGTGTTCCTTAATGGTATTTGCCAAATGGTAAAATCCATTTGTGCCTACCATTTTAAATATTGACAAGGCGGGCCGCCTGGTTCTCCCCAAGCCTGTTCGGGACAAACTTCACCTCGCCCCCGGCGATGCACTCGAGCTCGAAATCGAAGGTGATCGCGTTCTCCTCTCCCCCGTCCGCACGCCAGCGGGGCTGCATAAGGAGATGGGAATTTGGGTGTATCGCTCCGGAAAACCGGCCGATCAGTCTGTCGTGGATCTCATCGAAGCGGGACGCAACGAGCGCCTTCGTGAAACCCTGGGCCGCGGGGCGAGACAACCGTGAAGGCGTTTCTCGATACTTCGGTTATGGTCGCCGCGTTCTGGGCCGATCACGCCGACCACGAAGCGAGCTTGAAGGTTCTTGCGGCGGCTAATCCTGCCAACACGTCATGCAGTGCGCACTCGCTTGCCGAACTATATGCCACGCTGACAAAGCTCCCTGTTCGGCCTGCAATCCCGCCCGAACAGGTGATTTTGTTTATCGAGGATCTTCCGAGGCACCTGACCCTCATTCGGCTGGACGAAGCAGATTGCCTGTCCGCTGTCCGGCAACTTGCGGATCGGAAGCAGACCGGCGGGCTGATCTACGATGCGCTTCTGCTCTCCTGCGCCCGAAAGTCGAAAGCCAAGGCAATCTATACATACAATCTGAAACACTTTCGCGAGCTCGCTCCGGATCTTGCGCCCATCATCCGAATTCCGTGAAGGGAATCGCTACGATGATGCACATGAGAACTCTGCTTGTGGCAATGCTGGGTCTGTTCATCGCATGCCCGCATCTGAGCGCCGGGGACGCGGTGAGCCGTATACAAGGCGAGATCTCCGCGCAACTCGAGGCTTGGAATCGTGGCGATATTCCGGCCTTCGTCGAGACCTATGCCGAAGACTGTATGTTTGTGGGGAAGAACATCTTGCATGGCAGGGCACAGCTGCTGGCGCGATACCGGAAATCGTACGCATCGCCGGCGGCCATGGGAAAGCTTTCGTTCAGTAACCTTTCGATACGGCCTCTCGATCAACAGGTCGCGATTGCTACCGGGCAGTGGCATATTGACCGGCCTGTGAACGCAGGCGGGCCGGTGGGCGGAATCTTCAGCCTTGTCTGGCAGCTCCGCAGCGATCAGTGGCGGATTGTGCTCGATCACACGACCTGAAGAAGTTGTCTGTTGCAATCCGTGGTAGACAAACCTCCATAGTCGTGAAGGACTTTGGCGGGACGTGTACACCGCTCTATCAGTGCTAGGCGCGATTGGAAAGGTGGGCGCAGAGGCTGGTCGATGACTTCGAATCGCTGCTCAGTAAACAGGAATGACCCGCTTCCGAATCGCAACCTATAACGTTCACAAATGCCGTGGGCTGGATCTGAAGGTAAGCCCGTACCGGATACTGAACGTCTTGCAGGATATCGGGGCCGATGTGATCGCCTTGCAGGAAGCGTTTGCGGAGCAGGCGAAATTCATTGCGGCGCACTTGAACATGTGCCTGGTTTTCGGGTGTGCGCGGCAACTCGAAGCGCGGGAGTACGGAAACGCCGTCCTCACGCGAGGTTCGGTCCTGGGATCACGCTGCGTCGACCTGACCGTAAGCAGGCGGGAGCCGCGCGGGTGCCTCCGGGTGGATGTGCAAATTGCCGAAGATCTGATGCTGCATGTTTTTGCCGTACACCTGGGCACTTCGTATTTTGAACGGCGGCATCAGGCGGGAAAGCTCATTTCGCCCGAAGTGCTGGACGCCCCCGACGCCAAAGGCCTGCGGATTCTGATCGGCGACTTTAACGAATGGACGCGCGGTTTGGTTACCCGCACCCTCTCCACCCACCTGCGGAGCGCAGACCTCAGCACCCACCTTGGCCGCAGCCGAAGCTATCCCGGCCTGGTACCCTTTCTGCACTTGGACCACATGTACTATGACGCTGCCTTGCACTTGAGCTGCCTGCGGCTGCACCGGACGGCGGTCTCCCTGGTTGCCAGCGATCATTTGCCTTTGGTCGGAGATTTTGAGGTAACTCATTGATCGGCCTTGAGAAAGCTGGGGCGGAGCGTCGGGCGGACGCTTTCAGGCTTGTGCTTGGAGTTTAGGGCAAAGCCTTGTAACCTAACAAATTGCCGGAGCGCCTAGAGTTTTAGAGGGCCGACAGCGTTCCCGGCATCTTACGCCGGTATGCTTGTCGAGCAGGAAGTCATTGAGAAAGCGCGAGCGGGTGATCCGTCGGCGTTTAATCAGATGGTTCTTGCCTATAGGAAGCGGGTTCTTGGCACGATCTCGCGGCTTATCGGAAGGCCCGAAGATGTGGAGGACGTGGCGCAGGAGGTTTTTGTCCGGCTTTACTATTCGCTGGATCAACTGCGGACCGCGGAGGTGTTTGAGCCTTGGCTCTATCGCTTGACCGTGAACGCTTCCTACGATTATCTGCGGCGGATTCGCCGGCGGGGAGAATCCCGGATGGCGGATCTGAGCGAACAGCAGGTGATGATGGCGGATTCGCTGGCCGGCGGCAAGAAGCAGGCCGAGGAACAGCAGAAATCGAAGGTGCGGGAGTTGGTGGATGCGCTATTTCAGCACATGTCGGAAGAAGACCGGCTGCTGCTCACGCTGAAAGAAGTGGAAGGCTTGTCGTTGAAGGAATTAGAGCAGATATACAACGTAAAGGAAAATGCGCTGAAGGTAAGGCTGTTTCGAGCCAGGCAGCGGGTGCTGAAGGCTTACCAGACAGCCGTTGCAGATGGTAAATTGTAAGGCGGTTGCAAAAATGCCGGGCGTTCGTGTATGGGCCCGGCAATTTGGGGAGAACCGGTATGAGCACTGAAGATTCCGGGCTGGATGACTTGTTCCAGAGGTATCGCGCAGCGTGCCCGGACGTGGAGCCGAGCGCGACCTTCATGCCCGTGGTGTGGCAGAAGATTGAAGCCCGGAGAGGTTTCTGGTCTGTTTTCGAACGGCTGGCGCGGACGGGAATGGCGGCCGCCGCAGTGCTTTGCCTTTTGCTGCTCGCCTTGAATTTCGTAACTGCCAACCAGCGCGCCGCCTTCCAAAGCTACACGGATGCCTTGATGGCAGACCATAGCGCGGAGCAGACTTATTACACCGAAGCGATCCGGAGCACACCTTCCGGCAATGAAGTTCCAGCCGCGTTGCGGCATTAAACAAGGGAGACGATCTCACCAGGCGGGTTATGAAGCGCAACCAGTGGGCCGCGGCCCTCTTCGCGATTCTGCTATTCTGCGCCGGAGCCGCGGTCGGGGCGCTGGGCCACCGGTACTACGCGGCGAGCGTAGTGAACGCGAAGGGCGCAGAAGATTTCAGGCATCACTACATCTCCGAGATGCAGTCGAGGCTGAGCCTGACACCGGCCCAGGTGAGCCAACTCGAAACGATTCTGGATGAGACCAAGGCGCAGTATAAGGCCGTTCGCGATTCGTATCATCCGGCGATGGTGAAGATCAAGCATGAACAGATTAGCCGGGTGAAGGCGATGCTGACCCCCCAGCAGGTCCCGATTTACGAGCAGATGGTGGCCGATCATGAGCGCCGGGCCCGCGAGCAGGAAGCACGCGACCGGCAGGAAGAGCAGCGCCACGAAGGGTCACACAAGCACGGTCGTCCATAAGAGGCGATCGGTTGTTTAGCGGTTCGATAGAATCGGAGCCGCTTTGCTTCTCCGTGTCTGTCTTTTTCTTACTGCCGTATCCGCGATTGCACAGAGCCGTCTAGAACCGGGCATTCAGCCGTTCCTGGCCTTCCGCGACCCAGTTCTTGCGTTGACGCACGTGCGCGTCATTGATGGCACTGGCGCGCCAGAAAAACCCGATCAAACCATCGTGATCGACCACGGTAAGATTGCCGGAATCGGAGCGGAACCCTCCGTTCGGATTCCAGAGGGCGTGCGTCAAATCGACTTGACCGGCTACACGGTTTTTCCGGGGCTGGTGGGAATGCACGAGCACCTGTTTTATCCGTCTGGAGGTGGAATCCCGATGTATAAAGAGCAGGCATTCAGCGCGCCGCGATTATACCTGGCCTCGGGAGTGACCAGCGTACGGACGGCCGGCTCACTGGAGCCCTATACAGATCTCAATGTAAAAGAACTGGTTGACCGCGATGGCATGCCTGGGCCCAAGATGGACATCACCGGACCGTATATCGAGGGGCCGGGCGGGTTCTCCATTCAGATGCCGGTGGTGAGGTCGCCCCAACAGGCGCGGCGACTGGTGGACTACTGGACGGAAGAAGGCGCCACGTCGTTCAAAGCCTACATGAATATTTCCCACGAGGCGCTGGCCGAAGCGATCCGGGCTGTCCACCGGCACAAATTGAAAATTACCGGGCATCTTTGTTCGATCGGTTTTACGGAGGCGGCGGAATTAGGGATTGACGATCTGGAGCACGGATTATTAGTGGACACGGAATTCGACCCCGGCAAGAAGCTCAATGTTTGCCCCGGCCAGCAGGAAACGCTGGGCGTCATCGAGAATCTGGATTTGAAAAGCGCAAAGGTGCAGAAGATGATCCACACGCTGGTGGCGGATCACGTGGCAGTTACTTCAACGCTAGCCGTATTCGAGGCATTCATACCGGGCCGGCCGCCGCTGGAACAGCGCATGCTGGACGCGATGTCGCCGCAAGCGGCCGAGAGCTATCTGGCGGCAAAGGAGCGGGCATCGGGGAATCCGGCGAGGCACGCTGCCGGCTGGCTCAAAAAGGAGATGGCCTTTGAGCGCGAGTTCGCGGCCGCGGGTGGGCTCTTGCTGGCGGGCTGCGATCCCACCGGCAACGGCGGCGCATTGCCCGGTTATGGCGATCAGCGGAATCTCGAACTGCTGGTCGAGGCAGGATTCAAGCCGGAGGAAGCTATACGGATCTACACGTACAACGGTGCGCTGTATGAAGGCAAGCTAGATCAGCTCGGAACCATAGCGGTAGGGAAGATCGCGGATATGGTGGTCGTCAAAGGCGACCCGGCGGCTCTCATTGACGATGTTGAGAAGGTCAAATATGTATTCAAAGATGGGATTGCGTACGACCCTGAGAAGCTGGCGCAATCCCTGAACGGCGCAATGGGAATTCATTAGGATCATCAATATGGTCAAAGTACGCCAGGTATTTGTCTTTCTTTTATGGATTGGACTGTTGGCGCTGGCTCCCGCGGCGGCGCAAGATGCGCGCATCGACCAAATACTGAATCAGCTCGAACAGGTGCACGCCTTCTCCGGCGTGTCCATTTCACCCGATGGCAAATGGGTGACGTGGACTCAACCGGCAGCGGGTGATACCGAGGACACCGAGATCTTTCTGCTTAATTGGGCCGATGCCTCCGCGAAGCCCGTGCGCATCACCGCAGGCAATGGGACGGAATCTCTCCGGGAGCATGGCGTGGTCTGGTCTCCGGACAGCAGGCGGATCGCATTCTTTTCGAACGCGAATTCGTCGCAGGATCAGTTGTTCATTGTTCCTGTTTCGGATGGGAAAGCTCAAGCGATGACAAGCGTGGAAGGTCACGTTATGGATATTCGCTGGTCGCCGGACGGAAAGGAGATCGGTTTCCTGTTTGCGCAAGGAGGCGGCGGGGGAGGCCCGCTGGAAGCAGAGCCGGCAGCGGTTGGCGTGATTGGCGGCAGTATCCACAATCAGCGGTTGACGGTTGTGAACGCGGCGGGTGGAGAAATTCGACAGGTCACGCCGGCTGAGCTGAATATTTATGAATACGACTGGTCTCCTGACGGAAAGCGGTTCGCCGCAATCGCAGCGCCTGGGCCAGCGGACAACAACTGGTGGATCGCCAAGCTGTACACAGTGGATGGCGCAACGGGGCAGATGAAAGTGCTCTATCAGCCGCCACCCGTTCAGCAGGTTGCGGTTCCGCGCTGGTCGCCGGATGGCAAGCAGATCGCGTTCATCGGCGGATTGATGAGCGATGAAGGGTTTGACGGAGGCGACATTTTCGCTGTACCAAGTGCAGGCGGCGCGGTGAAAAACCTCACTCCGGGGATCCATGCTTCGCCGAGCGGTTTGACCTGGCGGGACGACGAAAAGCTGATCTTTACCGCGACCGTCGAAGGCGGCGGAGCCATATCGAGCCTGGACATCGCGACCGGCCAGACCGAGACGTTATGGAAAGGGAGCCAGGCCATTCATCAGGACGGCAATTTCCCCGACTTTTCCTTGGCGAAGGACGGCCGCACCAGCGCGGTTATCCGAAGCACCTGGCAGCAGCCGCCCGAGGTGTTCGCGGGCCCAATTGGCGAATGGCGGCAGTTGACTCATGAAAATACGGACCAGCAGCCGCATTGGGGAAAAGCGGAAAGCGTGATGTGGAACAGCGGCAAATACAAGGTGCAGGGCTGGCTACTCTATCCCGAAAACTACGATTCTGAAAAACGCTATCCGATGGTGGTTCAAATTCACGGCGGGCCGGCGAATCTTAGGTCGGCAGGGTGGCCGAACGCGCATTTCGATATGTCCGTCATGGCATCGCTTGGCTACTTCGTGTTTTTTCCGAACCCAAGAGGCAGTTATGGCGAAGGAGAAGCGTTCACCCGAGCCAATGTGAAGGATTTCGGCGGCGGCGATTTGCGCGATGTTCTAGCGGGCGTGGATGCGGTACTGAAAAGAGCGCCGGTCGATGGGAACCGGCTGGGCATTACGGGATGGAGCTACGGCGGATACATGACGATGTGGACCGTAACGCAAACCAAGCGTTTCCGCGCGGCGGTTGCAGGCGCGGGGATCGCCGACTGGCTCAGCTATTACGGCGAAAATTCGATCGATCAGTGGATGATTCCGTACTTCGGCGCGTCTGTCTACGACGATCCTGCCGTTTATGCCACAAGCTCGCCGATCCACTACATCAAGCAGGTAAAGACGCCGACACTGGTGGTGGTGGGCGAACGCGATGGCGAATGTCCCGCGCCGCAATCGTTCGAGTTTTGGCATGCATTGAAGACCTTGGGGGTTCCTACCGAACTGGTGGTCTACGCGGGCGAAGGGCATTCTTTCCACAAACCGGCGGATCGCAAAGACGTTATGCGACGCACTCTTGCCTGGTTTGACCGCTATCTTGGAAGCCGTTGAAGGCTAAATTCATAGGCCACAAATGAACACGCATAAACGGGAATGCAAAACGTATATACTGCAGTTGGCCGCTTGAGTAAGGAGAAAACATGCTGCCTGCCAAGAGCTTCACACGCCGCAGTTTTGGACGCCTTGCAACCATCATGGCAGCCGGTGCGGCACTGCCGCTTTATGACGAACCGGCACTGGCCCAGCTTTCAAAAATTCGCAACATGCCGCCCGACGCGGTTAAAATCAACGCGAACGAGAATCCGCTTGGCCCTTGCCCGGAAGCCGCCGATGCCGTTCACAACATCATCAAGAATGGGGGCCGGTACATGTTCGAACTGACCGACGAACTCACCCAGACCATGGCCGCAATGGAAGGGGTCCCGGAAGAGTGCGTGAACATCTACGCAGGTTCCAGCGCACCGCTTCATCAAACAGTCCTCGCTTTCTGCTCTAAAGACAGGCCCTTCGTGACTGCCGATCCTGGATATGAAGCGGGCGGACGCGCAGCAGGGTTCATTGGAGCAAGCGTAGTGAATGTTCCGCTAAAGAAAGGAACCTGGGATCACGATGTGAAGGCGATGCTGGCGGCTGCTCCGAACGCCGGTCTGTTCTACATCTGCAATCCGAATAACCCGACAGGCACGCTGACCGGGCGCACCGACATCGAATACCTGATTGCCAACAAGCCCACGGGCTCGGTGGTGATGATCGACGAGGCGTACATTCATTTTTCGAAGAACGCCGTTCGCTGCAACGATCTGGTCGCAGCCGGGAAGGACGTGGTTGTTCTGCGCACGTTCTCAAAGCTCTACGGGATGGCGGGACTGCGGGCCGGGGCTGCTCTCGCCCGCCCGGATCTGCTCGACAAAGTCAGGATCTTCACTGCGGGGGCGATGCCGGTGACGGCAATGGCGGGCGCAACCGCCAGCCTGAAGGTGAAGAACCTAGTCGCTGAGCGAAGCAAGTTCCTGGCCGATATCCGGGAAGATGTTTTCAGTTGGCTGACTGCGCGGAAGGTGGAGTTCATCCCATCGGAATCGAACTGTTTCATGATGAACGTGCTGCGCCCCGGTACGGCATTCTTCGCCGACATGGCGAAGGAGAAGGTGTATATCGGGCGCTCCTGGCCGGTGTGGCCGAACTGGGTGCGCGTCACGGTCGGGACAAAAGAGGAAATGGCGAAGTTCAAAGATGCGTTCGCGAAATATTATAACGCGTAAAGCGGCGGTTACTCCACCGTAACGCTCTTAGCCAGATTACGGGGCTGGTCCACGTCGCATCCGCGGCGGACCGCGATGTGGTAGGCGAGCAGTTGCAGCGGGACCATCTCAAGCAGCGGAAGCAGGAGCTCGCGAGTGACCGGAATCGTGATCAGGTGGTCGGCCATTTTGGCCACCTCTTCATCGCCTTCACACGCAATCGCAACCACGATGCCGCTACGAGCTTTCACTTCCTGAATGTTGGAGAGGGTCTTCTCGTAGTGGAGCTGGCTCTCTTGCGATTCGGGATCGCGAGTCGCCAAGACAACGACCGGCAAGTTTTCATCAATTAGCGCGTTCGGCCCGTGCTTCATTTCGCCCGCCGGATAGCCCTCGGCGTGAATATAGGAGATCTCCTTCAGTTTCAGTGCGCCTTCCAGGGCGATAGGGAAATGAATTCCGCGGCCGAGGTAGAGAAAATCCTGGGCGCGCGCCAGGTCTCGAATCAACTCGTCGTAACGGTCGTTTTGGGCCAGGATTTGCTCCAGTTTGCCAGGAATCCGGGCCATCTCCTGCACAAGTGTGATGGAGGCCTGCGGGGTGAGCGCCCCGCGCACCTGGCCCAGGTACATCCCCAGAATCAGCAGGGCCGTTAACTGCGAGGTGAACGCCTTGGTTGAAGCAACTCCAATTTCGGGTCCGGCGTGCGTGAGCAGCGATCCCGCGGCCTCGCGCGTAATCATGGATCCGACCACATTGCAGATGGCGAGCGTCTTCGAACCCTTCTGCTTGGCTTCACGCTGAGCCGCCAGAGTGTCCGCCGTCTCGCCCGATTGCGAGATTACAATCGTCAAGGTATCTGGCGGGATGATGGGATCCCGGTAGCGGAACTCGCTGCCGTAATCGACCTCCACTGGCATGCGAGCCAACCGCTCAATGAAATACTTTCCGGCCAGCGCGGCGTGCCAGCTTGTCCCGCACGCGATGATTTTCACCTGCTGAAACGAGCGGAAATCCGCTTCGGAGATATCGACTTCATCGAGAAAGACCCTGCCGCTCTCCAGCCCGATTCGGCCCAGCATGGTGTCCTTGACGGCGCGCGGCTGCTCAAAGATCTCCTTGAGCATGAAATGCTTGTAGCCACCCTTCTCCGCCATGATGGGATCCCACAGGATACGGGAGATCTGGCGGCGCACGGTCCGGCCCTCAATATCGGTAAGCTTCACGCCATCGGAGGTGAGAATGGCGATATCGCCGTCATTCAGAAAAACCATGTCGCGGGTATGGCTGAGAAGGGCCGGAACATCGGAGGCGACAAAGAATTCGTTCTGTCCGAGGCCCACGACGACGGGCGGCCCGGAGCGCGCGGCCACGATCTTGTTCGGATCGGAACTGGCGATTACGCTGATGGCGAACACGCCGGTGATCTCTTTCAAGGCGGCGCGAACGGCGTTTTCAAGACTGCCATTCAGGTGCTTTTCGATCAGGTGTGCAATGACTTCGGTATCGGTCTCGGTCTTGAAGGCGTGCCCCTCGGCCGTCAACTGCTTGCGCAGGGCGAGGTAGTTCTCGACGATGCCGTTGTGTACTACGACAATTTCGCCCTTGCAATCGCGATGGGGGTGCGCGTTTTCCTCAGTGGGGCGGCCGTGGGTGGCCCAGCGCGTGTGCCCGATGCCGTAAGAGCCGGAGAGGGGCTTCAGCCGGATGGCCTCTTCCAGGTTCCGGAGTTTGCCCGATGCACGCCGCACCTCCAGGCATTTCTCACCATTGAGCACGGCAACACCCGCCGAATCGTAGCCGCGATACTCAAGCCGCCGCAGGCCCTCCACAATCACGGGCACCGCTTCCCGGCTGCCGATGTAACCTACAATTCCGCACATATTGCTATACAGGGAGTACTTTTCAGTCCAAAATTTCTACGCGATAATCCTCAATTACGGGATTCGAAAGAACATCGCGCGCAATTTCATCGAGCACCTTAGCCGCCGAATCGGGGGGGGTGCCATCGGCAATCCCGATTTCAAAGTACTTTCCCTGCCGCACAGAGGCGATCTCCTTGTGGCCCATGCCATTGAGGGCTCCGCGGATGGTCTGGCCCTGGGGATCGAGCACCGTCGGCTTCATCGAAACGTACACGCGCGCCTTCATGAATCTCTCTATTGTAAAGGCCGCTCACGTGCATGCTTTCTTTATCGAAACAAATCGTCTACACTTTGTTTGAAAGCGGCTGGTGGTATAACCGTTCGGGAGTAGCTCATCGTCAAGATCTGCATATTGGCCAGCAGCAGCGCTGGGAACTCGGCCTTCATCGCCACCGGCAGGACGCGTGTGCTGGTGGACGCAGGCCTGAGCCGCCGCGAAATTACCAAACGCCTGGCGGCTATCGGCGAAGATATTTCCCGGCTCGACGCCGTTCTGGTGACGCACGAGCATAGCGACCACACGACCGGACTTCCTGCACTGGCGAAGGCCGGAGGCGGCCAACTTCCTGTTTATCTGACGCACGGTACGGCGCGCTACCTGGAATGGGGCGAGTCCTCGCCGAGGCTTGAGATGTTTCAGGCCGGCTGTGGATTTACGATCGGCGATTTTGATATTGCGAGTTTCACGATTCCACACGATGCCGCGGACCCAGTAGGTTACACGCTCAGCGCAGATGGCATCAAGATCGGAATCGCAACGGACCTCGGCTATATTCCGGATTCCCTGCGAGTCCATTTGCGCGACACCGATCTGCTGCTGCTTGAAGCGAATCACGATCTGGAAATGCTGCGCGTGGGACCATACCCCTGGTCTGTGAAACAGCGCGTGATGAGCCGGCGCGGACACCTTTCAAACGAAGTCACCTGCAGATTTATCGAAAACGATCTGGATTCGCGGGTTTCGACGCTCGTGCTGGGGCATATCAGCGAGCACAATAACCATCCCGAACTGGTCCGCAACCTGGGTCTGAAGGCGCTCGACGGACGCGCGCTTTTCACCAAGCTGTTCGTTGCGGAACCGGGGGTGCAGTCTGAAGTGTTCTGCTATTGAAAAGCGTTCAGCCATGTTTCTTGTGGGGCAGGATGCATTCCTGCGCGGCGGTTGGCTACCGTCTCCCCTCACAAAAGCCGGCTCCCCTCACAAAAGATAGATAAAGGCCGATTCAGGCGAATCGGCCGCAGGTTGTCAACTCTCGTTGACCAACCCGCCCCACACCGCCGTATTGTTGCGATTTTGAAAAACTAAGTGACATTGGGCGGAAGCGTGCCTGAACTGGGGCGTGCAGCCGAGCTTCGGCACTTCACTGCTTGTCTGCACGGTTTCGAGCGCTGCCAACGAAAACGGAGGCCTCCAGAGCGTCCTCTTGCAGAGCGGGGCTCCGATTCCAAGGCCGTTGTAAAGGATCTTCAGGCGTATGATCCGGCGCTTGCCAGGTTGCGTGAGGCCCGTTCTTGTGAAATGCGCTCCAGGTATCCGCTTTCAAGAAATGCCTTCATCGGATCGGCAGGCAATCCCTTAGATACGCGCCACTCACGAATCGCCGGACGAACATCGGTAGAGAAGGCATCCTGCAGAATGGATTCGGCTGGAATCAGATCGCAGCTTTGTTGAGCGGCTGCGAGGCGTTTGTGATCGACCAATGCGGCTTTGGTAAACAGCTCTTGCGCAACCGTGACGGTCTGGATCATCGCTTCTATTTTGCCCTTCAGATTATGGCTTTGATCCACCATATAGGCAATATCGGCGCGGCCCTTGTTCTCCCATTCAAAGTACAGAATCTCGTGAAAAATCCGGAAGACCTGGTAGGGATCGATGGAGCCCATGGTCAGGTCGTCGTCGGCGTAACGTCTGTCATTGAAATGGAACCCGCCGAGCATTCCTTCCGACAGCAGCCACGCCACAATCTGTTCAATGTTCTGTGCCGAGTAATGATGCCCGGTATCCACCAGCACCTTCGCCTGGGGTCCGGCCGAACGAGCCATCAGCAGCGCCATGCCCCAGTCCGCAATATCGGTGTGATAGAACGCAGGCTCAAACGGCTTGTACTCAATCAGCATGCGCTGCCCCAGCGCCAGTTCGCCGTGCGCGGCCAGCAGACAGTCTTCAAACCATTTCTTGCGTTCCCTAATACTGGCCGTACCCGGATAATTTGAGCCGTCGGCAAACCAGAACGACACATCGCGGCTTCGCAACTGCTGGCCGATTTCGATACTCTCCCGCGCGTGCTGCAAAGCCTGTTCGCGGATGCCTGGGTCCGGGTTGCCGAACGATCCGAACTTGTAAGCCTGATCCTGAAACAGGTTGGGGTTGATACAACCAGGCCGGATACCATAGCGATCTGCCAGCCGCGATATCTCCTCCACGCTTTGCAATCCGCGCGGCAAATCCCAGAGCACGTGCAGGGCAACCGAGGGACAAGCGCCCGTGACGGCATGCACCTGCGCGGCATCGCTGAACTTCTCTTCGATAGTGGTGGCGGCGGCGGCCTGCATAAATTTACCGAAGCGCGTTCCGGTATTTGCGAAGCCCCACGACGGGAGTTCGATCCGGAACGATTCGAGCGCGCGGAAGATTTTGTCTGTTAGCTTGGCTTGCATGACTGGCTCCGTGGAGATTGGGGTATCACTCTACGAGGATGACATTCAGGGTTCTGGGGCCATGGACGCCCTTCACACGGGTCATCTCTATATCGGCGGTGGCGGACGGCCCGGAAATGGTTGTTAATGGAACATCGCCGAAGGCAGCCATTTCGCGAATAGCTTGCGGAACCGTTTCTACAACCTGATTCGCGAATACGATGCAGAGGTGGTAATCGGGAATCAGTGTGAGTGCGCGGCGGCCGTCGCCCGGGGAGTGGCGCAGCACAATGGTTCCGGTCACGGCAATCGCGAAAATACATTCCGTCATCACACCTTCACTCGCATCAATGTCGCTGTAGCTCAATCCCGCATCGCGGGTGAAGCAAAAGCCTTCCGGCAACCATTCGGCGGGTAAATCCGGGGCAATCAATAGCCGCGATTTGCTATGCGTGTTGAGGGCGTGCGCGACAGTTTCGGCGATGCGCTGCGGGGCGCAGCGATAAACGATTGCGTCATAGTCGTGCAGGCGATCGATAAACAAATCGAGCCGCTCTTCTAATCCCAATGCGCCAGTCTGGTGATAGTCCCGCAGCAAGGCATCGTATTCGTGCTGGTGAGAAGCATGCCGCGGTCCGTTGATGCCGCGAATGCGCTTCAGAATGTCTTCGCGCGCTGTGCTCATACGGGGTTTGCCTTGCTGCGTTCGCGCCACCATTGGCGAAACGATTGCTTCGGGATGGGCGCAAGATCTCGAACGGCTGTCCAGCCGCCCAATTGGCCGGGCAGGCGGCGGATGACGCCATCACGCTCGAACGGAATTTGAGCCACGCGCGCGAATGCCTGCGCGGCCGATAAGCGGCCCGGCGTATCCAAAGCGAACGCCGCGGCCTTCATGGCCACACGTTCCGACAAGGGGGCATCGCCTTGTTCTACAACTTCGCCGCGAAGGTGAATCAATATCTCCGGAATGTTGATTTTGACCGGGCAGACTTCATAGCACGCGCCGCATAATGACGATGCGTACGGGAGCGATTGTGAATGCTCCATCGACTGCAATTGGGGCGTAAGGATTGCGCCTATTGGACCCGCGTACACAGAACCGTATGCATGTCCGCCAGTTTGCCTGTACACAGGGCAGGCATTCAGGCACGCTCCGCAGCGAATGCAATTGAGCGTATCGCGAGATTCTTCGTCCGCGAGAATCGCCGTGCGGCCGTTATCAAGCAGCACAACGTGAAACTCGCGCGGGCCGTCGCCGGGCATGGTGCCGGCCCAAATCGAATTGTATGGATTCATGCGCTCGCCGGTTGCCGAACGGGGCAGCAGTTGCAGAAAAACTTCCAAATCCTGAAACGTTGGGATGATCTTTTCAATTCCAACCAGGCTAATCAGCACTTCCGGAAGAGAAACACACATACGCCCGTTGCCTTCAGATTCGACGACGCAGACGGCTCCCGTTTGTGCGATCGCGAAATTCGCGCCGCTGATTCCGACCTTCACGCGCAGAAACTTTTCACGCAGATAGCGGCGGGCCGCATTGGTCAGATCTTCCGGGCGATCGCCGAGTTCGGCCAGCTTCATCTTCTCCAGAAAGA
>Ga0308173_10000041_pt1 | contig 41838 bp, 30 predicted proteins | sample PhyPR1_FD_203716 | JGI IMG/M metagenome (GOLD analysis project Ga0308173, IMG submission 203716) | Soil microbial communities from UC Gill Tract Community Farm, Albany, California, United States - DLSLS.P.R1 | ecosystem: Environmental > Terrestrial > Soil > Agricultural land | place: USA... | reverse complement strand
TCGGAAGATTGGTTGTACTTACAGATGCTAATTCTTTGCGCTTCCTGGCGGCCGCAACGAACTTATCCACATTGTTCGCAAGGAAACTGAGACTCCCGCCGGAGCGATCTTCCAGCATAAACTGCACCCCGCCGGAGGTTCCGACGCCGGGAATCGAAGGTGGCGTGAAGGAAAAAGCAATTCCATCCGGTATCTTTGCAAGCTCGCTTGCCATATGGGCTCGAATCGCGGCATTGCTCTCGTTATCGCTCTTACGTTCACCCCATGGCTTCTCGGTAACGAAGAAAAATGAATTGTAAGTGCTCTGCACAAGACTCAAAAGGCTAAATCCGATAACCGATGTTACGCTCTGGACGCCTGGAGTGTGCATGATGATGTCTTCCACCTGCCGCGCAGCCTCGGAATTCCGCTGCAGTGATGCGGCCTGGGGAAGTTGGAGCGAAACGAATACGTAACCTTGGTCCTCTTCCGGCAAGAAGGAAGAAGGCAGTTTGCCGCGAAGGAAATAGGCCACGACGACGAACGCAATCAGAATGGCGATGCTCAACGCCGCCCTACGAATGAGGAAACCGGAAAAGCTAATGTACTTTTCAGTGGCTCCCTTAAGCGCGCGGTTGAAGCCGCCGAAGAAACGGGCCAGCCATCCCCGCGATTTCGTCCTCGGTTTCAGCAGCATGGCGGCGAGCGCCGGGCTAAGAGATAGCGCGTTAAATGCCGAGAAGGCGACCGAGATCGCGATGGTGACGGCGAATTGCTGGTACAAGCGCCCGGTGATGCCAGGTATGAACACCGTGGGGACAAATACGGCCGCGAGAATCAATGCCGTCGCAATCACCGGGCCCGACACCTCCTGCATCGCTTGCAGCGCCGCGGCTTTAGGCTCCATGCCCTCGTCGATATGACGTTCCACGGCCTCCACCACCACGATGGCGTCGTCGACAACCAGGCCAATCGCCAGAACCAATCCGAACAGAGATAAGGTGTTGATTGAAAATCCGAGAAATGGAAAAACGACAAAGGTGCCGATGAGCGAAACCGGAACAGCGGCCAGCGGTATGATGGTCGCGCGCCAGCCCTGCAGAAAAATGTAGACCACCAGAATGACCAGACCCAGCGCGGCAAAGAGCGTGTACATGATCTCCTCCATCCCGGCGGTCACAGCCTGCGTGGTATCAAGGCTGGTCTGATACGCAAGGTCCTGCGGGAAGCTCTTGCCGAGTTTCGCCATCGCCTGCCGGACGTTCTCGGCTGCCTGCACAGCATTCGAACCGGGCAACTGATAGATGGCGAGGATGGCGGAGGGTTTGCCGTTATATCGACCCGTCAGGTTGTAGGTTTGCGCTCCCAATTCAATTCGTGCGACATCCTTCAGCCGTAACGCGGAACCATCGGGGTTGACACGCAGCAGAATGTTTCCAAATTGCTCCGCTGAACTTAGCCTTCCCTGCGCTTGCACGCTGTAGGTAAACTGCTGCCCATTGGGAACCGGCTCTGCGCCGATCTGGCCGGCTGGATTGACGGTGTTCTGGGTCTGCAGCGCCGAAACGATTTGCGGCACTGTCACCTGCAGTTTTGCAAGTTTGTCCGGGTTCACCCAGCATCGCATCGCGTACTGCCCGGCTCCAAAAACATTTACCTGCGAGATGCCCGGCACGCGGGTTAACTGGTCGACTAAATTGATATAGGCGTAATTAGCCAGAAACAAGCTGTTATAACTGCCGTGCGGCGAGTAGAGCGCTATCAGCATCAGCGGAGAGGTGGGTGACTTTCGAATTACGAGCCCGGCGGTGTTTACTTGCGCTGGTAACTGCGATTGCGCTTGCGAGGTGCGAAGCTGGGTTAGCACCTGGTCGATGTTCGGATCGGTAGCAACGTCAAAATCTACAGTAATTCGAGTCTGCCCGTTGTTGGCGTTAATCGAATACATGTAATTCATGTTGTCGACGCCGCTGATCTGCTCTTCAAGCGGTGTCGCCACGGATTGTTCCAGGGTTTCCGCGTTTGCCCCGGGATAGACTGCCTGCACCTGCACTTCAGGCGGCACAATGGACGGAAACTGCGCGATCGGCAGCCGGAGCATCGAGATTAATCCAATAAGCACCATGAAAATCGCGATCACGATTGCGACGATCGGGCGGCCAATGAAGAACTTGGACATCGTCTATTTGGCTTCTCCTTGCGTGGGATAAGGAGATTCGACCTTCAGGGTATCGGCCTGCGGACTTACCAGTTCTCCATCTCTGATTTTCGAAGTGCCTTCGGAAACAACCCGTTCTCCCGGCTCCAAGCCACTGTTAACGATCCACATCTCTCCCACGCGATCGCCCATATTCACGGTGCGAACGGTAACCTTGTTATCGGGACCGACCACCGCGATCTGATCGCGGCCCTGCAGTTCGGAAACTGCCCGCTGCGGAACCAGCAGGGCGTTCTGGTTGAATGCCGTGATCGCGCGAATTCGTCCAAATTGGCCGGGCCGCAGGATGTTGCCCGGGTTTGCGAACGCGCCCACCAGCAGTATGGTTCCGGTCTGGCTGTCCACCTGGCGGTCAGCAAACAGGACCCGGCCCTGCCGCGGGTACACGTTCCCGTTCGCCAGAGTAAGTTCAAGCTTTACGGGATTCTTGGCGCGCAGCAGGTCTACATTCTTAATGCCATTTTCGATTTTGCCCGCGAGACTCAAGTATTCCTGCTCGCTAATGGAAAAGTACACTTTGATCGGGTTCATGCGGGAAACCGTAGTGAGCACTGTCGACTGGCTGACAAGATTGCCTATTTGCGTATTCGCGAGTCCTGCTATGCCGTCGAGCAGGGAGCGGACCTTTGTGAATCCGAGATTCAGTTTGGCCGTTTCAATCGCCGCTTCGGCCGATTCGATCGCAGCCTGATTCGCTTTGATGAGAGCTTGCGTCTGGGCTTCCGCCTGAATGTCGTTATCCAGTTGGCTCTGGGCAATAGCATGGGCCTTGGCAAGCGGCGTGTCGCGCTTGACATTGATCTGAGCCAGACCGAATTGCGCCTGCGCCTGCCCGAGCTGACCTTTGGCCTGCGCCAGTTGCGCTGTGGCTTGATCCAATACGGCTTGAAACGGCCGCGGATCAATTTCGAAAAGCACGTCTCCCGTGTGAACGTACGAACCTTCCCGGTAGGTTTGCTTTATAAGGTATCCGGAAACTTGCGGCTGGATGTTTGCGGTCTCATAGCCTTGCAAGGTGGCCACCCAGTTGCCATATATGGGAACGCTCTTCTGCTCTACAGTGGTCACGCCAACCGTGGGCGGCGGAGGGGCGGCGTTTGTTTGACTCTTGCTGCCGCAACCGGAGGAGATCAGCAAAGCGGCCAACAGCGGTCCCGCTATTTTCAGCGTCGATAAAGCTGCCATGGTTTGAGTTACGCCTCGAGTCGATTAGGTTAGATATCAAAGAAGCATCGGTTTGTACTCTTCATTTGAGCGAAGCTATTGCGGGGAATCGAGTGTTTTGTAGGGATCGGGCACGCCGGTCCGATTTCGAAATGGCAGGGACAGCTCACTAATGCAATGTCGCCAGGTAGTTTCCGTAACCGATGATCACGGTAGACCCGATGAGCACGGCCAGTCCGGCAGCCAGAAGCGAGTGGGCTGTGCGTCCGGCGCCTTTCCATTCGCTTAAGCCGATTCCCCAGAGCGAGCTGAAAATAACGATGCTCGCCATATGAATGGTCCAGCTTGAGAATTTGTACGCGCCCATCTGGGTTTCGCCCATGGTGTAAAAGAAGAACTGCATGTACCAGGTGACACCGGCCAAGGCGCACCACAGATAATTCGCGGCGAGCGGCACCCGAACCGTCTGGCGCAGCACTTCCGTCGGGGTAGAGGTCAGGACGCCCGCAGTCGGCCCATTCAAGGCTGTCTCTTCGATCGGCTGAGGTCCTCCGCCATTATGTAACGCTGCCGGGATTTCGGAGGTTACATACTCATGCCCGCTCTTATTCCTGATATTTAGCAAAACGGTCCAGATGAAGTTCGTGGTGAAGCCGCCGATCAGCACCACCACAAGCACCGGCAGACCTTGCCACAGCTCCGGGGTTCCGTAATGGATGGTGAGATTTCGAATGGGGTCTCCGGCGGCCAGCCCGTACGCGAAGCAGGCGCTCATCACCCCAGACAAAATAGCGACCAGAAAACCTTTCTTCAGATCGAATTCCTTGATCGCAGTCTGCCGTTGTTCGGGAGGCATCGCGCGCTCTTTGTAAATGCCAGCCACGCCCGCAATGGCAAGACCCACCAGGCACACGCCGATACCGATCAGAATCACGCGCCCGGAGTTTGTCCCCAGAACCTGCGAAACGAACTGGCCCCTGAAAATCGGCGGCATCAACGTACCGAACGCCGCACACAGACCCATCACGATCGCCATGCCGAGCGAGAGTCCCAGATAGCGCATTGTCAGGCCGAACGTCAGGCCGCCAATGCCCCAGAGCAGTCCGAAGAAAAAGCACCAGAACAGGGTTGCTCCCGGTGTGGCTGCCAGCACCCCGCGTAGGTTGTTAGTGAGCAGCGAGGCCACAATCCACGGAGCAATAATCCAACTGAACACGCCTCCGACCAGCCAGTATGTTTCCCAGGACCAACGCTTGACAAGCCGGTAGGGAACGTAAAAGCTCCCGGACGCAAGTCCGCCGAGCCAGTGATAAACAACGCCGAGAGCGGGGTTAGGAATCATTCAGCATCACCGCGGGAACGCATCATCTTAAGAAGGCCTCTTGCAGACCGCCGTCAACCGGGATGATGTGGCCCGTCGTTTTAGAGCTTTCGTCGCCGGCGAGCCAGACAATCGCATTGGCGCAATCGCGCGGATGAATCGGCCTGTGAGTGAGCGTCCGCTGCGCATAGAAATCCGCAAGTTTGCCCCGCAGTTCGTCGGTCGATTCATTTTCCGAGAAAGCGATCTTATATTTTCGAAGTGAATTGATAACGCGATCCCGAGGAAACATAGTGGAGCCGGCAACAACGGTCGCAGGTGCGATGGCATTCACTCTCACCGTTGGCGCCAGCGAGACCGCCAGTTCACGAATTAGATGATTCAGGGCCGCCTTGCTCACGTCATAGGCTTCGCTGCCGTGCTTCGGAACCACTGCGTTGGCGGAGCTGGTGAGAACAAGCGAGGCGGGAAGCTTCTGATCGCGAAAAACCCAGGCAGCGCCCTGCGCAAGCAAATGGTTGCCAGTAACATTCACCAGAAAGGTTTTGCTCCACTGCGCCTCGGTCAACTGGCCTCCATCGGCTGCAACCGGAAAAATCGCGGCGGTGTTGATAATGATATCGATTCCGCCAAACTGCAAAACTGCATGGCGCGCAGCGGCAGCGATGCTGTCGCTTGAGCCTATATCGACAGCGGTGTGCGTAACGGTCTCTACGGAAGAAATAGCAGCCGCTTCGGAACCAACCGACTTGGCCGCGTCCCCATTCTGATCTGCCACTACCACGTGCGCGCCCTTACGGGCGAGCGCCAGCGCGACTTCGCGGCCGATACCGCTTCCTCCACCAACAACAACGGCAATCTTGCGGCCGAATTCCGCCTCAGGAGGCATACGCTGCAGCTTTGCCTCTTCCAGCGCCCAATACTCGATGCGGAAGGCTTCCGAACGGGGCAATGCTACATAGTTGTGAAAGCTGGCAAACTGCTTGGACTGGCCGGCCTGCCGGGCCTGTGGAAGCACATCCGGCGGCTTACCCGATTCGAGTGCATTCGCTCCAGCCATCACGTGAATGGCGTTGATGAAGAACTCGGTCGTGATGCGCGCTTCCTTCTTGTTCTTTCCGAAACCGAATATACCGAGCCCGGGAATGATGACCACCGACGGATTCGAATCGCGAAGCGATGGAGACTCGGGCGTCGCCCAATCGTCGTAGTATTTGGCGTACGCTTGGCGATACGTTTCCGCCTGTTTGTCGATTGAGAGCTTCAGCTCTTCAAGGCCCTGGTCCGCTTTCCATTCAATGAACAACGGACAGATTCGCGTCCGCAGAAAATGATCTGGACAACTGGTCCCCAGCGCGCCTAGCTCACGCGCCCATTTCGATCCTGCAAATGCGAGCGCGTCTTCGTGATCGGCGTAATGAGCAATTACGCGGCGATTCGAAGAGACAATTCCGCGCAAAGCCGGAAGAATGTTTGCGGCCATCTCCTTTCGATCCGCACGCGGCGGGTGTTCCATGCCGCCGAACCTGGGACCGCGGCTCGCTTCGTGCTGCATGATGAATGCACCCATTTGATCGATGGTTCGAATGCTGTTCAGATAGCATTCCCGCTGTGTGTCACCCCAGGTAAAGAGACCGTGGCTGCCCAGCAGAACACCATCGCAACCGGGATTCTCACGTACGGCACGTTCCAGCATAAGCGCCAGCTCAAACCCGGGCCGCTGCCATGGCAGCCACACAATCTTACGGTCAAAGCTCTTGTTAAACTCAGACAATTTTTGCGCGCCATTTGCGCTGGCGGCAATCGCTATCGCCCAATCGGGATGGAGGTGATCGACATGCGCGAACGGCAGAAAAGCATGCAATGGCGTGTCGATGGAAGCCGCCACCCGGTTCTCCCCAAACGCAGAGAGCGGATAGTAGCGGACCATTTCATCTTCGTGCGCCTCGCCTCGGTAGAGTGCCTTCAGTTGCTCCAGCCGGTCCAGATAGAGCAGCGCAAAGCCGGATTCCTGGATGGATCCGAGGTCGCCGCCGCTTCCTTTCACCGCCAACACACGCACTGGCGCTCCGGTGAACGGATCAGGCATCTCGAACTTCGAGCTGGTATTGCCGCCGCCGAAATTCGTGATGCGAAGGTCCGCCCCGAGCAGATTCGAACGATACCGGAGCAAGCTGAGCTGGTTCCCGCCAAGAGCGGCAGCCTGCTTCTCGTCCCAGAGATCTTTGAGGTGAGCAATGGCACTGGTCGCGGGCATCTCTTCTATGCCATTCTCTCTTAGCGGCCAGCAGGTTTGAAATGCCGCGCTTTCAGAACCAGGCCCGCCCCCTCACTGCTATCTTCAGCATTGAATGATTGCGCGCTATACCCGCCCCGAAATGGGCGTTATCTGGAGTGACCTGCACAAATATGAATGCTGGCTGGAAGTGGAACTCGCGGCCGCGGAAGCGCTCGCGGACCTGGGCGAAGTGCCGCATGACGCGGCCAAAGCGCTTGTCGACCACGCCGCTTTCGATCTCAACCGCATCCAGGAGATTGAGCGGGAGGTGCGGCACGACGTAATCGCGTTCACCACCGCGGTTGCCGAAACCATGGCGTCGAAAGGCGCGGCCGAACCTTCGCGCTGGCTGCATTACGGGCTGACCTCAAACGATGTTGTCGATACCGCGCAGGCGCTGCAGATCCGGGATGCTTCCCGGCTGATCGCTTCTGGCCTGGAGGCGTTATCCGCCGCTCTGAAAACGCTCGCGTTTGAGCATAAGCACACCGTGCAAATCGGGCGCACCCACGGGATGCACGCCGAACCCATTACGTTCGGGTTAAAAGCTGCTCTGTGGTGGGACGAGTTGGAGCGCCACCGGCGGCGGTTTGCTGCCGCTGCGGAAGACATTCGCGTCGGCAAGATTTCCGGCGCGGTGGGGACGTTTGCCCACATTGGCCCCCGGGCGGAAGAGAAAATCTGCGAGTATCTGGGCCTGAAACCGGCGCCCATCACCTCACAGGTCCTATCCAGGGATTTGCACGCTAATTTCGTTGCAACGCTCGCCGGAATTGCATCCAGCCTGGACAAGATCGCGCTCGAAATTCGGCATTTGCAGCGAACCGAAGTGCGGGAAGTGGAAGAGCCATTCGCGGCGGGCCAGAAAGGGTCATCGGCCATGCCGCACAAGCGCAATCCGGTTACCTGCGAGCAAATCTGCGGGCTGGCCCGTATCGTACGTGCGAACGCACAGCCGGCATTCGAGAACGTGGCGCTCTGGCATGAGCGCGATATTTCCCACTCTTCCGCCGAGCGTGTGATTTTGCCCGATTCCACTATTCTCGTGGACTATCTTCTTTCGAAAACCACTTGGCTGATTTCAGGCCTGCGCGTCAATACCGAACGAATGCGGCGCAATCTGGACCTGACGAAGGGGCTAATTTTCTCGGGGCAGCTTCTACTTGATCTGGCGGCCGCCGGGATGCTCCGGGAGGAGGCCTACCGGCTGGTGCAGCGACACGCCATGGAAGCTTGGGAAAACGACAGCGATTTTCGCGCCGCGGTCGAATCCGATGCCCGAATCCGCCAGCACCTGACTGAAAGGCAGCTAATTAATACATTCTCATTAGACCGCCAGCTCAGTAATGTTGATTCGATTTTTGAGAGAGTCTTTGGAATATAAGAAAGCTGACCTTGTGAAATTCTTATGGGGATTTTTGCGATTTTCGTTTAAACTGGTCGTGCCTACATTCGCTGAGATGCGTTTTAAGGACGGCGATGGCCGGAAGGTGCAAGGATGCAAGCGAACCTACGGAGACTATCTGGCAGGGAGTTCGAACTCGCTCGAGTGCTTCTTGTTGACGATGACCTCACCTCGCGCCTGACGTTGAAGACAGTTCTCGAAGCCGGCGGATACTTTGTGGATGCAGCGGCATCGGCCGCCGAAGCGGTGGGTAAGCTGGACGAACGGCAATACGAACTGGTTCTGAGCGATCTCCAGATGGAGTCGCCGGAAGCAGGGCTGAAGGTACTAGCCCACGCGCGGTTGATGGAGTATAAGCCGGCCACCGCGATCCTGACCACGTATCAGAACAAACGTTCCGATTCGCGGTATCCGGTGTTTATCAAGCCGGAAGACTTGCCGGGGCTGTTGAGCAAAGTTGCCGACCTGATCAGCCAGCGCGCCGCGCGTATTGTCGCCCAGCAAATGAAGCAAGCCGCGGCGGTTTGAAACTCAACGCGGGCCCAGGGCCTGCCTTCACCAAGATTTCGGCCACTATCACGATATAGTGTGATATCCACTTATGAGGTTTCCCGACTTTATTATCGGAGGGGCAATGAAGTGCGCGACCACTTCACTGCATTACGTCCTGAGCGGGCATCCGGACGTTTTCATTCCTGACGGAGAGATCGGCTGCCTGGATATGGACGACCAGGAACAGCACCCCGACTTCTTTATCTACAGCGGGCGGCGCTGGGCGTATCCGGACTGGGAAAACGAACGCGACAAGTATCTGAAATGGTATGCGTCGTTTTTTCAAGCTGCCAAACCCGGCCAGTTGCTCGGCGAGGATTCGACAACCTATCTTGCTTCGCGGAACACCGCGGAACGGATGGCCGAACTGCTGCCTAACGTAAAGCTGATTTTTATGCTTCGGGATCCGGGAGCCCGAACGTACTCCCATTACTGGCACCTGGTGCGCACGGGAAGGGCAACGCAGACATTTGAAGAGATGCTGCAGTTCTCGCCCGCTTCGCTATTGCAGCGAAGCCTGTACAAGAGACAACTCGAGCGGTATTTCCGGCTGTTTCCGCGCGAGCGGATCAAGATCATTCTGTTTGAAGACTTCACGAAGAACCCGGTGGAGGTGGTGAATGACACACTCGAATTCCTCCACCTGCCCAAGACGCTGGATGTGGCCCGGATGCGGGCGCACTGGAACCAGGCGCAGGTACCGCTGAGCTTCCGGCTGCAATTACTGCGAAACCGTATGATTCGTGCGCGAGCTGCCCGGATGTACCACAACCACCTGCCGCTGAACGTGACCAAGCCCTGGCACGCAAAGATCACGAACGGAGCCCAGGAGGCGGTTCATCTTGCTTTCCGTTTGGGCAATCCGATGCGGGTGGGCTCGCCGCCGCCGATGCGGCCGGAGACCCGAGAATTCCTCAACGTCGTGCTTCGAACCGCGAATGCCGGATTAGCGGATCTGATTGACGTTGATGTAGAAACAAAGTGGTATGGAGCGCGCCGTGCCGGAAAAGTGGACGGAGGCAGTAAACTCCAAGGGGAGCTTGCGCCGGGCTAACTCAAGGTTGGCGGTGGCGTGCCGCGGCCTTCCGCCCCGTGTGCGCCGGCGCCGGCTCACGCTCCTCGCGCACCACTTCGGGTGAGACCGGGCGGCGCAGCAGCATTACCTTGCATTCACGTTCGATACGGCGAATCTCAGCGCGCTCCGATTTCAAATTAAAAGTGGAAGCGACGCCACGCTGGCCGGCTCGTCCGGTGCGCCCGACCCGATGAATGAAATCCTGCGGCGCCTGCGGCAGATCGTAGTTAATCACGTGCGCGACGCTATCCACGTGGATGCCTCGTGCCGCGACATCGGTGGCGACCAACACGCGATAACGGCCGTCCCGGAATCCGGCCAATGCCTGGTTACGCTGATTCTGGGTACGATCGCCGTGCATGGCGACGGCTCGCGTACCGAAACCCGACAGTTTCTTTGCCAGCCGGTCCGATCCATGCTTGGTGCGCGCGAACACAAGAAATGATCCGGCCTCGCGGTCGAGCATATGGCGAAGCAGGGAAAGCTTGTGATCGTTTTCCACTTCGTAGACGTGCAGATCGATCTGCTCGGGCGCTTTCATGGTTGACTCGCCAACCGCGATGCGCAGCGGATTCTTGGAATGGCGGGCAATCAGGCGTTCCACCCCCTGCTCCATGGTTGCGGAAAAGAACAGGCTCTGCCGCGCCGCCGGCAGCGCTGAGAGAATCTTCTCGATAGCGGGAAGAAAACCCATGTCCAGCATGCGGTCCGCTTCATCCAGGACCAGAGTCTCAACCGCCGTGAGGTCAATCAAGCGGCGATTCATGAAGTCTTCGAGGCGGCCCGGTGTGGCGATAACAAGCTGGACACCCTTTCTGATGGCGTTCAACTGGGTTTGCTCGCTTAAGCCGCCGACCACGACCGCCGCGTTGAGCCCGGTACCCGGCGATAGTTTTGTAAACGTATCGGCAATCTGAATGGCAAGCTCGCGGGTCGGGCTCAGCACCAGCGCGCGAATCTTCCTGGATGCTGCCCGCCCTTGCTCGGGTTTTGCGCCTTTCAGCAGCTTATCCATGATTGGCAGCAGGAAGGCTAATGTCTTACCGGTGCCGGTCTGCGCGGTTGCGACCACGTCGATGCCGCTCAATACCGGCGGAATTGCTTTGGCTTGTACCGGCGTGAGTTCCTTGAAGCAATTGCGCGCCAGGTTCTGGTGAATAGACGGAGGTAGGGGGAGTTCGGAAAAATGGTTCATATATTTTTGAAGGAGTAAATGTGCCGATTACCGGCGGACGTCCTTCAGAAAATACGAACTGGAACTTCGAAACAACGAAACCCAGGCTATTCAGGAAAGCTGGACACACCAACTACCTAGGACGAATGCGGCAGGAGACTTTCTGAGTATAGCAGGTTGAGTGCTCAAAAACTGTTCAATCGATGTAGCGAAGTATTTGCTCGCTTAACGTGTTCAAGCTTACGGTAAGCCGGTCGGCTTCGAGCAGCACGAACTCATCGGGCGAGGCGAGATCCTCACGCGACTCAACCAGATGGCGGTAATCGTCGCGCAGTTTGGGCAGGGCTTGGGTGGCAGCCCGCGAACCGCGCAGCGCCGCGGCCAAGTAGTAGAGAGTGAACTCCACATCGTTTGCGAATGTTTGGAACGCGGCTGAGGGGGCGCTCGCGGGCGACTGAATCGCTCCCGCTTCCAATGCCATAACGGCATGGACCATAGAATGCGAACTGGCAAGCATGGAGGTGAGGCGATCCAGCCTGGCAGGCGTTATTCCCGGCTCGGACGCGACACGATCCACGGATGCCTCCGCACTCGAGCGCGCCCGCCTCCACTGGCGGCGTGTTTCGTCCAGGTCAGATTCAACCTCGACGCCCTCGCGCATGAAGCGCCAGCGCACGGCATGGAAATATTTACGGCACGCATCCAACATGTCCGCCATGCTGTCGGAAACCGCCTTACGTTCCCAAGTGGGCCATAACGCGTAGGCAATCAGCGCGAAAACACCTCCTGCCGATGTATTAAGGAAGCGTTCCAGAACCACCTCCGAAGGCGGCACCCCGGTTTCCGCGATCAGGAATACAATCAGCCCGCTGATAACCAAACTGAAGACGCCATAATTGGCCGAGCCAATCCAACGCAGAAAAAAGGTGAACATTCCAACCAGCAACACCTGAGTGAATGGGGAGTGGGGCAGAACAAGGAACAGAACCGTGGCCAAGACAAGGCCGGCATAGGTTCCCAACAAGCGAAGCGCGCCGCGGCTCAGGGTGGTGGTGAAATCCGGCTTCAGAACGACCGCGACGGTCATGGGCAGCCAATAAGAACGCTGCCAGCTGATGCTCCGGCCGATCGCATCCGCGACAGCAACACATACGGCCAGGCGAATGGCATGCCGGAATACCGGCGAACGCAGATCGAGGCTCGCTCGCAGGGTGGCCAGCCAGCCGGTAAGCTGGAGCTTCCAGGACGGAGCGAATTCATGCCGGGCGAACTCCTGCATGCCCGCCGTTGTCGTATGACCGGCAAGCTGCACAACCAGGCGCAGCTGTCCGGCCAAAACATCGACGGCCAATGCAATATCGGACGCCAGCGGAGAGGCTTCCTGCTTCTTGCTGGCCTGCACCGCTTGCACCAGACCATGCAGTCTGGCAATCAGTTCGTCCTGATCGGGACCGGGCGCACCGCTCAACAGGCAAGATCCTACTCGACGCAGCAGCACGGAGGCTACTTCCAGAATTTCGTCGAGAGTCTCCGAACTGAGTTGTGATTCCGATCGAAGCCGCCCCAGGGCGAAGATCGAGAGGCGCACACGATCAATCTGATCGAACAGGAGCCGGAAGCGCTCGCCTTCGATGCTGTGATCGCGACCCAGTGCGGAGAGCACATCCTGCATCTGCGGAGAGGGGGGATTGAGGGGCGTGCTGGCCGCAATGCCATTGTGTGGATCAACGGCTTCGGAGAGATCCAGATAGGCATTGCCTATGGCGCGGCGCTCCGGTTCATCGCGATGGACCGGCCAAAGCAGCAGCGCAACCAGCATTTGCAGCAGCCCGCCGGACAAGACGAGGAGAGCGGCGATGAGCGCGCCTGACGGTGAAAGGGCACCCCGTGCCGCAAAGACGATGAGCACGACCAGCGTATTCAAACCAAGATCGCCGGCCCTGGCACTGATAGAGACCAGCATGCCCGCGACAAACGCCCACGCCGCGGCCATGAGGATGGCAGCAAGATGATATTTGCCGGTTACCGAGCCGGTAAAAACCGCGATTGCCCCGAGCACGCTCCAGGCCAGCATTCGGCGAGCGCGCTGCGCATACGGATCGCGTCCATCGGAGTAACTGACATTCAACGCGCCGGTGGTTACGGCAACCCCGCCCAGCGAGTGGCCGGTTGCCATTCCAACTCCGAGCGGGAGCGCAACTGCAACGGAGTTGCGAAGCGCCATCCAGCGGCTGTTTAGCTTCGTGCGGTCCTGGCGCCTGATGGCGCGCCAAAACGCCTTCGGAGGGCTTGGCTGCATGTATTGTGGAGGCGGTTAATCCAGTTTCGCAGCCGAATACGCCGGCAACACGGCTAGACTACAGCATTGAGCTCGCGCCACGTTCTGCCTTGCGATTCAGCGACAGCCGCACAGGTGATCTGGCCCTGGTAGGTGTTCACCCCTTCGCGAATCGCATTGTTCTCCTGGCAGGCGCGTTCTAAACCTTTGTTAGCGAGAGCAAGCACGTAGGGAACGGTTGCGTTCGTCAGTCCGAAAGTAGAGGTGTGCGGGACCGCGGCGGGCATGTTCGAGACGCAGTAATGCAGAACGCCATCGACGTAATAGACGGGATCGGTGTGCGTGGTGGGATGGGCCGTTTCTACGCAGCCTCCCTGATCTATGGCAACATCGACGATCACAGAAGCCTGCTTCATGGAAGAGATCATGTCGCGGCGCACCAGTTTCGGGGCCGCGGCTCCAGGGATAAGCACGGCGCCAATGACAAGGTCGGCCTGGCGAACCATTTCACGGATGGTGTGAGTGTTTGAAGCGAGCGTTCGGATTCCGGTTGAGTAGATATCGTCCAGTTCGCGCAGGCGGTTGAGATTGCGATCCATAATCGTCACGTTGGCGCCCAGGCCGCAAGCGATTTTAGCGGCATTGTGTCCAACGATACCGCCGCCGAGCACCACGACGTTGGCAGGCGCAACACCGGGAATGCCGCCCAGCAGAATGCCGCGGCCGCCATTGGGGCGCTCCAGATATTGCGCGCCGACCTGTACGGCCATGCGCCCAGCGACTTCGCTCATGGGCGTCAAAAGCGGCAGTGAGTTGTCCGGCTCGCGGAGGGTCTCATAAGCGACCGCGTTGATCCTGGCTTTCAGCAGCGCATCCGTCAATTCGGGAAGCGGCGCAAGGTGAAGATAGGTGAAGAGAATCAAGCCAGTGCGAAAAAACACGTATTCCGAACGCTGCGGCTCCTTGACCTTCACGATGAGATCGGACTTGCTCCAGACCTGGGCCGCGCTATCCACAATGAGAGCGCCCGCCTCGGCATATTCCACGTCGGGAATGGAACTGCCAACCCCGGCTTGGGTTTCGACCAGCACCTCATGGCCGTGTTCACGAAGAGCGGTAATCATGCTGGGAACGCACCCCACGCGAGTTTCGTGATCTTTGATTTCTTTCGGAACGCCGATGACCACCGGGAATCCTCCTACGCTCCTATTCTGGCGTGATTAGATTGGCGGCGTCGCAGGAAGAGGCTCGGTGTGTTCAGCAGCGCTGGGCGGAGGAAGCGCGGGAGTGGAAGGTGTAAGCGAACCCTCGTGCTTCGGACCGAGGCCTAAACCGATCAGAGTGCGCGAGTTGATCTTGCCATCGGTATCGAGCTTCTGGTCGGCCTGAAATCGCTTCAGCGCGTCGACGGAATCGTCGCCCCATTTCCCGTTCGGTTCGCCTTTGAAATAACCTCGATCGGCAAGAGCCTTTTGGATTTCGGCGTAGCGGGTGGCATCCGGATGCTGTTGATAAGCAGGTCCGGCATGAGCCGCGCGGCGGGTTCTGGAGCGGCGATGTCCCCGCACGGAGGCGGCCGGCTTATGAGCCGGGGACGAAGCCTTCGCGGAAGAGCGCGCAGCAGGCGTCTGGCGCGCCGGTTTCGTTTCGCGCGGTTCCGCGGGAACCGGTACAGCAAGCGCCGCCAATAGCACGACGGCGAAGACCCATTTCATGCGCAAAACAAAATGTTAGCACCGGGTTCGGTATTTAGTCAGCCGGCAGATATGGGATACTCGTAGGTTCGATGCAGTATTACGTGGCCGGCTTTTATTCGTTTCGATTTTGGTATCCACCAACATCGTGCCGTGGGGCGTCCGCGTAAGCATCAATTCCGGAAGAAGGATTTTAGACGGAGGCCCGCTCGGAAGCGAGTGGGCTTTTGCATTTTGAGATACCTACTTGTGAGGGGCAGATGATCATATCGATGAAATTGCACGCATCCAGGGAGGAAATCGCGGCGGTCTGCGACCGGATACGCGAGTTCGGATACAAAGTGCATTCGATTGAAGGCGAAGAACGCGTGGTAATCGGAGTGGTGGGAGTAGGCGACGTGACGGCTTGCCTGGAGTCGCTGGAAGCGATGCCGCAGGTAGAAACGGCAATGCGTATTTCCGCGCCGTACAAATTTGTCAGCCGCGAATTTCGCCCGATGAAGTCGCACATTCGCGCCAACGGCGTAGATATCGGCGGCGATGAGTTCATCATGATGGCCGGACCGTGCTCGGTCGAGAGTGAAAGGCAGATTCTCGACACGGCGCATTTCGTTGTGAAGCATGGCGTCAGGTTTTTGCGGGGCGGCGCGTTCAAGCCGCGCACCTCGCCTTACGATTTTCAAGGCATGGAGTTGGAAGGCCTTAAGCTACTTCACAAGGCGAAGCTGGAGACCGGACTTGGCGTTATCACGGAGGTGATGAGCGACCGCGATGTAGAGATGGTGGCGGAATACGCCGATATTCTGCAGATCGGCGCACGGAACATGCAGAATTTCGCCCTGCTGAAGCAGCTTGGAAAGGCGAACCGTCCGGTAATGCTGAAACGCGGCCTCAGTTCCACCATTAAGGAACTATTGATGTCGGCGGAATACATCGTCGCGCATGGCAACTCAAACGTGATTCTCTGCGAACGCGGCATCCGGACCTTTGAAACGGCAACGCGCAACACTTGTGACATTACAGCAGTTTCGGTATTGAACGAACTCTCCCATCTGCCCGTCATTCTGGACCCCAGCCATGCCACCGGCAAGCGTAGCCTAGTGCCGTCACTGTGCAGAGCGGGAGTGGCGATTGGCGCGGACGGATTGATTGTGGAAGTTCATCCGCATCCGGAGAAGGCGGTCAGCGATGGCGCGCAATCCCTCACCTTCGACCAGTTTGCGGCGATGATGCGCGATCTCGCGCCCTACATTGAGCTCTGGAAACAGGCGCGAGTGCCGGAGATGGCGCACGCGTAAGGGGGCCGGACGCTTGCGTCTGAAGCTGCCGCCATGGGCCTTTCTGCTTCTCTTGGCAGCAGTTGTCGGGGGTATTCTGTTCTGGATAGATTCCTACCGGCACCGGTTCGTACAGTCGAATGCGGATCTGGTTCACTTGCTGCCACGGAGCGATTCAACTGTCTTGTTTGCTAATTTTGCTCTACTGCGGCGCGCGGGGATGATGCATATAGTGGCTGGCGCGAAGCCGGCCGAGACTCAGGAATACAACCAGTTCGTCCAGCAGACGCGGTTCGATTACACCAGAGACATTGACGCGCTCGCAGCCGCTATCGACCACCGCCAGCTCTTCTTCGCCGCCCGGGGCCGGTTCGATTGGGACGCCTTGCGGGGCTACATCAGGGCCCATGGAGGCTCCTGTCCAGAGGCTGAAGTGTGCAATGTTTCCACCAGCCAACCCGGCCGCTGGGCTTCTCTTGTGGTGATCCAACCGGACGTAATCGGTTTATCGGTTGGCGAAAACCGCTCAGCGGCGAAATTGCTTCATAAAACCCGACCGCGAAACGCTACGCCTGTGCCCTCGGAACCCGTATGGGTCGAGGTTTCAGAGAAGCTGCTGAAGAATCCGGGCGGCCTGCCGCTCCCGCTTCGCATCTTCGCGATTACGCTGCAATCCGCCAGTTCCGTTCTGATCTCTCTAGGCCCCGCGGAAAGAAGCGATTCGTCGGCGTTCGAAATCCGTTTGGATGCAGCCTGTCCCAATGGCGTGACGGCCAGCACAATTCGCAACCAACTGGAGCTTCAAACCAAGCTGCTGAAGCTGGAGCTGGCGCGCGAGCGCACGCAACCGAATCCGGCCGATTTGACGGGCCTGCTTACTTCGGGCTCATTCCAGGTAGTGAACGGCCACGTGATTGGCAGATGGCCGGTGCGGAAGGAACTTTTGAAGGCGCTGCAATAAACCGGACGGCGACCCGTGCCGAAATTGCCTTCCTATGCCGTTGCGCCTGCACCGAAGCTGGCTACCGCCGCCTTCTCGTCTTCAAAGGCCGAGAAAATGGTGTGCAGCTTCGTGATTTGCATGAGGTCTTTCATCTTGCCCTGCAAGTGCAGTAGCTTCACCGATCCGCCCTGATTCGTCGCGGTCGTATAGGCGCCTACCAGTTCGCCCAGCCCGGCGCTGTCCACATATCCTACGTCCGCCATGTTCAGAACAATATCTTTCGTTCCCTGTGAAAGCAGGGATCGCAATTCGTCCCGCAAAATGCCCGTGTTCTCGCCCAGGGTGATCTTGCCGTGCAGATCCATGATCGCGACGTTTCCAACACGTCGAACTTTTGCAGTGAGTGCCATTGAGAGCTCCTTTGATGAATCGACCGTCTACAGCGTTTCATTCCAGGGTACACGCTGTCAAGCGAGTTTGGTAATGCTCTTCACCTAAATAGCAGCAATTTGGGCGATCGCTGAGCGCGCGCCGGAGGAATGATCAAAGAATTGGTCCGCCGACGGGACGTCTACTCGGATCGCGTTTCCTCGATTGCTTCGAGGGTCTGTTTCACAATTTTCGGATGGAGAACAGCTCCGGCGTGAAATGGCACAACCACGCGGCGTATTCGCTTCGCGTAGATTCGGTGGCTACCCAGAGCGCAGCAAGTGAAAATCCGCAGCTAACAGCGCCTTCTCAGCCTCTGGCGCAGTCCACCGAGGGAGTTTAGGCATGCACCTCAACAGAGGTAGTGAGGATCTCGCGGCTTAGTAACGCGTCTCGCTCCTCATCAGGAAGCGTTTCCAAGTACAGTTCAATCGCTTCGCGAATATTGGCGAGCGCGTCCTCAATGGTCGCGCCTTGTGACTGGCAGCCTTTGAGTTCGGGACACCAAGCATAAAAGCCGTGCTCGTCTTTCTCGATCAGCACACTGGCTTTGCGAGTCATACGTTCAGTCTACTGCCTGGTGGCGGTGCGTGAGCCAGTGGAGCAGTTTCGGCGGCCTCCCTACCTGACCTACCATTTGGGATTGTCTTCTTTGACACGATGTTTAGCGTGAATAACCAGGGATCTGGCGTTGGCGTCAAAAGAAAATTGGTAGCGCTAACGGGAATCGAACCCGTATTTAAGCCTTGAGAGGGCTCCGTCCTAACCGTTAGACGATAGCGCCATTGTGATGCGTTCGCGCGGATGCACGAGACGTGCGGCACTCACAAGTATAGCGAGTTTGCGGACGGCAAATTGAATACAGCGGTGGTGAACTACAACGCCGCCGGCATGGCCAGCCCGCACTTTGCGAGCGACTTGCCGATCAGGGTAATCGCGTCTGGCTCGGTAACAGCTCTCGCCACCGAGGTTTCGAGGATGAGCATGCTGCGGGCACGCTCCAGCATCTTCTTTTCCCGGAACGATAGCGGCTTTGCCGACTGAATGATGAGCAGCGCCTTGAAGACCTCGGCGATCTCGAGAAGGCTACCGCCCTTCATCTTGTCTGAGTTCTCTTTGAACCGGTCTTTCCAGTCCTGGGCGCAGCACGGCCGTCCGGCGGCCAGATAGGTCAATACCCGATTTATCTCGCTGCATTTGGTGACCTTGCGAAGCCCCACATCGCCTACATGTGAAAAGGGCACCATCACCGTCATGCTGGTAGGCGCGAGGCGAAGCAAATAAAATCGCTCCTGCTGGGTGCCGAAGGAACGGGAACTGATGTTCTCAATCGTGCCTACGCCATGATTCGGGTACACCACTTTTTCGCCGACCTGGAAGGTCATTCACGGACCTCTTTCCTGGATCTATGATCAGTTGGAGTCTAAACAGCCCAAAGGAATATTAAACCCACATTAAATTTTCGTCAAGCAAAAAAGCGAGCGTACACACCCGAATGGGTAGTGTATAGTAAAAAACTTGTAAGTTGGTGAATTTCGAGGCAATCTGTTTGCCATCCACTGAGGCTAGGTGGCGTCCCGAAGGAGCTGAGAAAGAGGAAATGGGCCCGCTGAGGCGAGCACAGATGAGACTTTTGACGAAATCCGTTGTTTAGAGGATATTAGCGGACCAGTTTTCCAGGATTGACTTCACTTTTTGGCAAAATTGATCGGCTATCGCGCCATCAATAATGCGGTGGTCGAACGTCAGCGCCAAGTGTGCCTGCGAGCGTATGGCAATGGCGTCGCCATCCACCACAGCGGGCATTTTTTCAACCGTGCCCATGCCTAGAATTGCGACTTGAGGCTGGTTGATGACCGGCGTGGCGAAGATGCTTCCAAAGCTGCCGAAGTTTGTGATCGAGAAGGTGCCGCCCTGCACTTCGTCGGGCTTGAGCTGCCGCGAGCGGGCCCGAGTCGCCAGATCGACAATCGACCGCTGCAGCCCAGCCACGTTCTTCTCATCGGCATTACGAATGACCGGAACAATCAGGCCCGCTTCAAGAGCGACCGCGATGCCGATATTGATGTCGCGGTAATAGATGATGCTCTTGCCGTCGATGGAGGCGTTGAAGATTGGGAACGCGCGCAGCGTTTCTGCCGCCGCTGCCGTGAGAAAAGGCAGAAATGTCAAGGAGAAGCCGTTCCGGGCGCTGAACTCGGCTTTGGACTTATCGCGCAGCTTCGCGATCTTGGTCATGTCCACGCGATGGACAGTGGTGACATGTGCCGAAGTGCGTTTGCTCATCACCATGTGCTCGGCGATCTTCTGCCGCATAGTGCTCATCGGCTCCGTGCGAACCTTCGCGGTTTCGGCCAGCGGCATCGGTGGGGGGGCAGCCGGTTGCGTGGACGAAGGCGCTGGCTGCGCAGCGGATTGGGCGGGCGCAGCATAAGTCCGCGCCGCCTGCGACGACATATGCGCTTCCACATCCTGCTTCGTGATCCGGCCGCCTGCCCCGGTTCCGCGTACCTGCGATAAATCGATGTTGTAGTCGCGGGCCATCTTGCGTACGAGCGGAGAGAGCGGGCCCTGATCCTCCTGACTGGGCGCCTGGGCGGCGGGCGCGGCCTGAGGCGCTGACGGCGCGGGAGATTCGACCGGAGATGTGGGTTCGAAGGGATAGGGGCCAGCCGAAGCCGGTGCTGGCTGCGGTGGAGGTTGAGGCGGGGCTTGTGGCGTGCGCGCTTCCGGCGCTGCAGCCGACGGACCGACCCCTGTGCTGGGCGGTGTCGAGACGCTTGGCGTCGCTTCCTGCTGCGGCGATGCCGCTGCAGGAGCCGCGGCCTGGGCAGGCGACGCGCTGTCCCCGATCCGCGCCACCACAGCGTTGATCGAGACCGTCGTGCCCTCCTCGACCAGGACCTCGCTCAATACGCCGGCCGCGGGCGAGGGAATCTCCGTATCCACTTTGTCCGTCGAGATCTCAAACAGGGGTTCATCGCGCTCCACTTTGTCGCCCGGATGTTTCAGCCATCGCGTTAGCGTTCCTTCCACGATGCTTTCGCCCATCTGGGGCATGACCACGTCAATCATTGGATCTCCTGCAGTTCTTCATGTGCCATCGCCAGTTCATAGTCAAATACATTCGCGAATGAGGCGGCAACGGCGCGCATAACCTCTTCACGGCTTGCCCGGCAGCCCAGGCTGCGCAGCGAACAAACGGGCTTTGTCAGACCGCACGGAACAATGTACTTGAAATAGCTCAGATCGGTGTTTACGTTCAGGGCAAATCCGTGCGAAGTGACCCAGCGGCTGATGTGAATGCCAATCGCTGCAATCTTTGCGCCGTCGACCCAAACGCCCTCATATCCACGCTCGGCGACGCGCTCGGCCCTGATCCCGAACTCGCCCACCGCGTTAATCAGCGCCTGCTCCACGCCGCTGAAGTACGCGTGCACGTCGCGCCTCCATTCTCGCAAATCAAGGATAGGGTATCCCACAACCTGGCCCGGACCATGATATGTCACATCCCCGCCCCGATCGGTTTCGTAATATTCGATGCCCGTGCGCGCCAGAATCTCGCCGCTTGCCAGCACGTGCTGCAACTTCCCGTTGCGGCCCATGGTGACCACATGTGGATGCTCGACGAACAGCAGGGTGTCGACGCCCCGGCCCTGCTGCCGGGCTGTTACCAACTTCCGCTGAATTTCGAGCGCCGCCGAATAGCGCGTGTGCCCGAGATCGATTACCTCAAGCGGCCTCATATATTAGCCATCAGCTATTAGGCTTCAGCGGTCAGATGTTGATCGCCAAGCCGTACACATTGTTGAACGCTTCCCCAATGGCCTCGTAGATGGTCGGGTGAGCGTGGATGGTTGCCATCATACTTTCCACCGTAGCTTCGGCTTCCATCGCCGTAACCGCCTCCGCTATCGACTCGAAGGCTTCCGGACCGATAATATGCACGCCCAGAATCTCACCGTAGGTCTCCTCCGCGATCACTTTCACAAAGCCCTCGTGCTTGTCCAGAATGGTCGCTTTGCTGTTTGCGGCGAATGGAAACTTGCCCACTTTCACCTTGAATCCCTGGGCGCGCGCCTGCGCCTCGGTCAATCCGACGCTGCCGATACCCGGGTCCGTATACGTTGCGCCCGGAATGCGATTGCGATTGATGGGTCGGGCCGGTTTGCCGGCGATGTGAGCCACGGCAACCATCCCCTCAGCAGTCGCGACATGCGCCAGTTGCGGAGTTCCCGCGACGATATCGCCGATTGCGTAAACGCCCGGCTCGCCGGTCGCCTGGTTCGCATCCACCTTGACGAATCCCCGGTCCAGTTGCACTTTCGTGTTTTCCAAGCCGGTATTCTCGGTATTCGGCCTGCGGCCAACGGCCACCAGCAGCTTGTCGAATTCCATTTCTTCCCGGTTGCCATTCGCGAGAGTTGCGCTCAGGCTCACGCTATTTGCGTTCTTGCGAATGTTCTCTGCTTTGGCGCCCGTCTCGGTTCGTATTCCTGCCTTCTTAAAGTGCTTCTCCAGCTCTTTTGAAATCTCCTCGTCTTCAACCGGAACCAGCCGCGGCAGCATTTCCAGGATGGTCACTTTGGAGCCGAAGCGATTGAAGATGGACGCGAATTCGACGCCCACCGCACCCGCGCCGATGATCCCGATCGTTTTCGGCACGGCCGGCATATCCAGAATCTCGATATTCGTTAGGATCAGATTGGCATCAGGCTGAAGTCCGGGCAACATCCGGGCTTCCGATCCTGTCGCCAGGATAATATTGCGCGCCTCTACCGTCTGCGTGCCCTTCTCGCCGGTGACTTCGATCCGTCCGCCGCCGAGCAGCCGAGCCTGGCCCTTGATCACGTCCACTTTGTTCTTGCGCATCAGGAACTCGATGCCCTTCGAATGCTTGGTGACGATCTTGTTTTTTCGATCGAGAACACGCGGATAATTCAGTTGCGGATCTCTGCATTGGATACCCTGGGACTCGGGGTCCTTAAAATAGTCCCAGACATCGGCTGTATGAAGGAGCGCTTTGGTTGGAATGCAGCCGACCAGCAGGCAGGTGCCGCCCAGCCGGGGTTGACGCTCAATCAGCGCAGCCTTCAAGCCGAACTGGCCGGCCCTTACAGCCGCCGAATAGCCGCCCGGACCGCTGCCAATTACCACCACATCGTATGCCATTTTCGCTTTGATTTTAGCAGTCGGCCTTATTTTTCATGGGTTTCAGCGGAGTGCAACGGTCTGTCTCGCAGCTACGTATCATTGAAGTAGAGCTATGCGTTCGATCGTTTGCGCGGCACTGGTATGTTTTTGTCCCTTTATGGAAGCCGCCCAATCGCGCAATGAAGCGCCTGCGCCAAAGGCAGCCAAGAAGCAACCTCCGCCCGGCGCTTTGCACGCCGTCAATATCAAAGGCAATCAGCTCTATTCGACCGCCGGAATTCTAAAGGAATTGGGTCTCCGTGTTGGTCAGCGAGTGGACCCGCAGGTGATAGAGCAGGCGCGCAAGAAGCTGCTCGGCACGGAACTGTTCTCGAACGTTACCGACGAATACCGCTTCAGCGGCACTGTCCCTCCCGAATACAATCTGACCTTCGAAGTCACCGAGATACAGCAGATCTTCCCTATGCGTTTTGAGCGTCTCGGCATGTCGCCTGATGCCATCCAGAAGTATCTCCAGGCTCACGTCGAGCTGTACGCAGACCGCATTCCCGGTACGGAAGGCGTTCTACGCCGCTACTCTCAAGCAGTCGAGCAATGTATCGCGCAAACGCATCCGAATGTGAAGGTCAGGGCGGCCATCTCGAACGACGACCCGCAGCAGCTCGCAGTGCTCTTTACGCCGGATATTCCGGCCCCCACCATTTCACAAGTAACGGTCACGGGCAATCAGGCGATTGACACCGGCACGATCCTGCGGGTCGTGAATCAGGTCGCCGTTGGCGTTCCGCTCTCCGATACGCGGCTGAAGTTGATTTTGGACGGCGCTATTAAGCCGCTATACGCTGCGAAGGGATACGCGGCGGTTACGTTCCCAAAGGTGGAAACCGAACCATCGAAGAACAACCTGGGCGTGGTGGTAAAGGTCGAAATTAAAGAGGGGCCGCTCTTCACGTTCGGGTTGATCCATTTCCACGGGAGTGGCATGGACGAGGATGAGATTCGGGCGAATATTCCGTTCAAACCTGGCCAGGCATTTAATGGAGACCAAGTCGTCAAGTTCCGGCTAGAACTGCAGCACCGAATGAGACGGCGTGGTCTCCTGGACGCCACCGTCACGACTCAGACGCAAACGGACGACAGCAAGCGGGCTGTGAACGTCACTTACAACGTCATTCCTGGCGAAGTCTATAATTTTCAAACTCTGGATATCAACGGCTTGGATATCACGGCACAGCCGGCGATCTCCCGGTTGTGGGGCGAAAAAGCCGGGCATCCCTTCAATCCCGACTACCCCGATTTCTTCCTGAAGCGCGTCCGGCAAGAAGGGATTTTCGACAATCTGGGCGATACGCACTCCGACTATACGGCCGATGCTTCCACGCATAATGTGACGGTCCATCTGTACTTCAAGGGCGGCAAGACGCAGGCCCAGCGCGAAAAGGAGAAGCAGGAAGAAAAAGACAAGCGAACCGTGGACGGAAGCTGGAGTCCCTGGCCGTATTAAGGGTTCGGCGTCGCGTAGAAGCCATCGACGAGACCACCGGGGGTACACGGAGCCCCCTCGCAAATGCCGGCGGCAACGTTGCTGTCACTTACTCCCCAGGGCTGGGAGTAAGCAGGCAGCCCTGAGATCTGAACCATGCTTCCGTTGGCTAAGTCGTACATAAAAGCGCTGGGGCCGCAGATTCCGACGACTTGCCCGTTGTTGTTAATTCCGGTAAGCGAGGTGCTTGATTGCCCTGCACAGTCAATATTCGTCCATCCGTCGACCTTCGAATACACGAATCCGTGATAGCTACCTTTGGAGCCCACGTAAGAGCCAGCAATTTGTCCGATCCCGTTGATCCCCACGATGGTGGTGTTTTTGGTGCCGGAGTGGTCAAACGAAGTCCACGTGCCGTTATCGTATAAGAAACCGTGTGTGATGTTAGAAGCGTCCAGCCAAGAGCCAGCGATCTGGGATGCGTCATTTATGCCAGAGGGGGCGGTGGTGTTTTCGGTGTAGTCGGGAGCGGCGTTTGGGGCGTTTAGCAAAGACACTGTGCCGCTTGATGTGTTCAAGAGGAAGCCAGGCGCAGGCCCTCCTACGCCTGGATATGGATAATAGTACCCAACGATCTGGTGGATGTTGTTAACACCAATCGGTCTCGCTCTCCCATTTACGTAATCGTTGATCGAAGTAAAAGTTCCACTCTGCCAATAGAATCCCACGGAAGTACTGTTCGCGTTGCATTGAACGCAGTATTCTCCTGTCAGGATCGGCGAGATGGGATTGTTGTTGTTATCGAGCTGGTGCATGTATCCACCGTTGATGCCCAAAATGGTGGTATTGGGAGGAGAATCGGGATAATCGACGAGCGTTACAGTCCACGAGGAGTAGGTCTTAACTCCGTTCGTACCTGCAGCCGAAGCGTCATTGATGTCGCGATCAATGCACCAGCTAGGACAACTAAAGCTGACGCCTCCATAGGTTTCACCCGAGGGACTGCTGTCGTTGTTGTAATTGAGATATTGATGCATCCTTTGATTGGTCGACCAGAAGATATCCTCGAGGGCACCGAGATGCCAGATCGTCGCCTTGCTGTCGAACTTGGCAACCCAAATCTCATCCGGCACTGGCGATGCATTCGAAATATTTTGCTCTGCCGGGTCGGGATTTGCGTAAACGCCCGCCGAATAGCCCAGGGAATGCAACTCGCTCACCCAGCCACCAAGATATGCGGTTACCGAGGAGGCGCATTGACTGTTACTGGTATCGTAATTCTCGATATCCTTGTATATAACCGTCTTGGATAGACCCAGGTTTGACGCAGCATTCGCCGCGCTATCGGCCTCAGATTTTCCTTGCGATCCGGCTGTCGCGGGATCAATCACCTGCGAATAGGTAATACCGATGGTGCAGGAGGCCTGCAGGCCGACCCAGATAGGAATCAGCCCCCATCCCTGACTCGTTACTTGTGTAACCCAGGCGCTGCTTAGTGTGGAGTCAGCAGCTCCACGATTGGGTGAGCCAGGTAGATAGACCGATGTGTCGTAGTATGGACTGTATTTCCACCAAGTCGCCATGTCGGAAACCGACCTGACGTAAGACATGTCGAAGCCGAGATGCTTGCTTATATGAGTGCTGCTGCTACCGCTAGCGGCGAGTGTTTCGGCGCTGGAGGAGAGCAAATCACTTTGTGTGACGTTCGCCGCAAGTCCCTTGTGAATCGGCACTGTCGTGCTAGGTAACGCTGGTGTGTGCGACGGGCCGATATGTTTCCAGGTTGAGCCCCCGTCATGTGTGGCGAGCAGTCCGCCCTCCGCACTCCACACCCAGCCGTTGGTAGTATCTGCAAATGTGAGTGCGATGACCCCGCGGTCTGAGGCACTTACGTCCGAAGAGCCGCCGTTGAGTGGGATTGACGCGACACTAACGTTCCTGGCGCTCGATCCTGTTGAGACAATCATCGCGGAGTCGACAACAGCAAAGATTGCACCTGCGGCCTCACGAGCCTCGTTCAACACCTTGATCGGTTGCCACGTTTTACCAGTGTTGGCCGTCGAATAGACAATGAGCTTCGATGGTGTGCCGGACGGCCCCGAGTAATGCACCGCGAGATATCCCTTCTGTTGGTCTTGGAAAACCGGGATCCCTTGAAACCTTCGATAAATAGCTGATCCGATCTGGGGCGGGGAAAGGCTGACCTCCTGCCAGGTATTGCAGCCATCGTGCGTGACGTAGAGTTTGTCCCCTCCAAAATAGCCAAGGAGCCATCCGTCTCGCAAAGAGGCGAACGTGATTGGCCCTGAGAAACCTGGGCTGTTAACCCAATTCCACGTTTTCCCACCATCTTCGGTCGCAAGCAGCTTGCCCGGTTTTGAGAGGCCCTCAAACGCAATGTCCAGCCAGCCGTGCAGCGAATCTACAAAGTAAAGGTCCGCCGGGCCAGCAAAGGTATCCTGAATCCATTGGGGCAGTTCCGGATAGGTGAGCGGCGTAAAGGACCAGCTTGCGCCACTATCGACAGTATGCGCGATCGTGTAGACCGTCGTTGCATTGGGGACGATCTCGGAGGGTGCGATTTGCTCTGGATAGGAGATGATCGCCCAGCCCTCGGACGTATTACGGAAGAATGGGATACGAAGGGTTATCGTCGCATGCGCAGCATCGGGCGGAATAGGGGTAATGTCCGTCCAGTGGTCACCCCCATCGGTCGTCCAGTACAGCCTGTTCCCGTCGGCTACCCAGCCCGTGTTTGGCGAAAGGAGCTTCATCGGCCCCGCTGCTGCGCGGGTTGGAACTAAGCACAGGAGAGGCAGTAGAGCGATTGCTAGCTTAGCCTGTATTCTTGAGGGGAGTCTAGGCAAGCGGAATGAGTCTGCTTTTCGATTGCTCATTGAGCACCTGATTTCATGTGGCGATAGTCTTTCATCGAGTGCCGCACCTCCGAATCGCGGCAGATTGCGATGCAAAAATTTCCAAGAAGTTCTCTCTTCGAAGTTCTCTCTTCAAGGAAGCTATCACGCCGTTCAGTGAATCGCCAAGGAAAAGTGCCTAAGATTTTTCTGATACTACGCTTTATAGTAATTGTGGTGCCAGTCGCAGGATTGGCGGCGAGGTGCGGATAGTAAGCGATTAAGACGAGCTATTTTTGGGGAGGAGACGTTATGCCACTTCCAACAGACAAAAAGCTTATCGATTTAGGCGAGAAGTTGCTCAATCAGTTCGATACTGTTTTTGGATTACACCCAGGCTTTCGGCCCGCTCATGCAAAAGGCGTGCTGCTGCGCGGAACCTTTACTCCCTCGCGGGAGGCTTCCTCCCTGACGCGTGCGCCTCACATCACTCGCGATTCCACTCCGGTAACAGCTAGATTCTCGAATTCGACTGGCCTTCCGCTAATTCCTGACAACGATCCCAATGCAAATCCACGCGGATGCGCGATCCGTTTCCATCTGGCCGAACACGTACATACCGACATCATTGGCCATTCAACCGATGGATTCCCCACGCGGACGGGGGAGGAGTTTCTGGAATTCTTACGAGCCGCAGCCGCGTCGGCCGCCGGGTCAGAAACACCTTCGCCGATGGAGAAGTTCCTTGGCAATCATCCGAAGGCACTCGCATTCGTGCGGACTCCCAAACCGAGTCCATCCAGCTTCGCAAGAGAATCGTACTTCGGCGTGACGGCGCTGCGCTTTACGAACAAAGAGGGGGTCAGCTGCCATGGGCGCTACCGGATTGTGCCGGATGCCGGGAACGAACATCTGGACGATGCGACCGCCGAGAGCAAGCCCGCAAGTTATCTGTTTGACGAACTTGCCGAAAGGGTTACCAGGAGCCCAATAAGCTTTCAGGTTCTTGTTCAAGTTGCCGGCGACAACGATATCGTGAACGATGCGACCGTTCATTGGCCTGAGGATCGCGCCCTGGTCAATCTGGGTAAAGTCGTTCTGACAAGCCGGGTTGCCAATGATGCGGAGGAACAGCAGCACATCATTTTCGATCCGATTCCGCGCGTTGACGGAATCGAAGCATCAGACGATCCACTGCTGGAATTGCGCGCCGCGCTCTATTTGCTGAGCGGACGGCGCCGCAGGCAGGCTGCCGGGAATAGAGCCGACGCCGCCGGAACTGCCAGTTGATTTTGCGTCGATGAACCCGAATCAGCTCCCGGCGATCATTGCCACCTTAAAGGCAACCCAACTCTTCTCTGCTTTAGACAACACTGAGATTTCTGCAATCGCGGGCCGTACTCTCATCCGGCGATTCTCCGCCGGTGAATTGTTGTTCTCTGAAGGCGAACCGTGCGAGGGCCTCTACGCGGTGGCGGCCGGGCGCGTGCGTATCTTCAAAACATCGCCCGCAGGAAGGGAGCAAGTGCTAACCATCGAGGGTCCTGGCAGCTCGATTGCCGAACTGCCGGTCTTCGACGGGGGACCGTATCCAGCATCGGCGGCAGCGGTCGACGAGGCGCAGTTGCTATTTGTATCGCGAAGCGATTTCCGGGCCTGTTGTCTGGAGCACCCCGAAGTGGCGTTGAAGCTGCTGCAGGTTGTAGGCGGGCGATTGCGGCGGCTGGTAGGGATTATCGAAGAGCTTTCCTTTACAACATTGCGGCACCGCCTGATTGCCTGGCTGCTGCGTGAAGCGCAAGCGCACGGCCACTCAACTCCGGAAGGAACCACGTTTGAGCTGGGCATCAGTCATCAGGAACTGGCTGCGCACATAGGCACGGTCCGCGAACTCGTTTCGCGCAACATGGCGCGCCTGCAGGCGCAAGGCCTCATTAGAGCGCAAGGCCGTGAGATCACGATCCTGGATTCGGAGGGATTGGAGTCCGAACTGGGTTCATCCGTGTAGCCACAACTCCGTCACGACCACTCCCGCGCTCTCGGGATCACGACTCCGAAAAGCGCCATGCCTCCCAGCGCCTTAGGCTTGCAGTTCGACTTCAATTTCGCGAATCAATGATGTTGGCGAGAGATCGACGTGGAGATTCTCCCAATACGTGCGAATGGCCTCGCTTGCTCGCGAGGATAGCTCATCCATTGAAGCTCCAGTGACGAGAATGGTTGGGAGTTCTGGCACGTATGCGCTATAACCGTTCGAATCGCCTTCGATTACGAGAGAGTACTTGCGGGTCACTGTTCCGGCTCCTCTATACCAGTCTGCCTCAAGATGGCACGATATGTACCTGGGCGGACATCGTCCCCTGCTCCGCCCGATACGACGGTAATCCGGCCATCGGGGCTTCGGAATACCCTATGATCTCCGGTTGTCCGAATGAGCCGTTCTTTTCGAGAAGTCGGATCACCTCACGAACCTTGAGAGGCATACCGGACATGATATCCAGCCGATGCTTTGCGGCGGAAATTCGTTCCGGCTCATGCCTTCCCGCCCAAGCTTCTGATAATCGCTTCCGCATCGTAAACGCATCCGCCCCAGATGCCGCCGCTCGCGTGCTGCAGAGCCGCCCATAAACGGGTATCTTCGGGAAGTGCGGGATCGGGCCGCAGGTCCTCGCGCGGCGCGCGTAGCGTCAGCCGGCGATGGCCCTCTTCGGCGTCAAACTGTTCCCCGCCTTCACCCACAAAGTTCACGTGGCCTTCGAGTTTGTTGCGGTCGACGGTGATCTCAATCAGATCCCCATCGCGCAGTCTGCCCACGGGACCGCCGGCGAGCGCTTCCGGTGAGATATGGCCGATGCACGCGCCGGTTGAAACGCCACTAAAGCGCGCATCAGTCAGGACCGCGACATGCTTTCCGAACGGCAGGAACTTCAGAGCGGACGTAATCTGGTAGGTCTCTTCCATGCCCGAGCCCATGGGGCCGCGGCAGATCAGTACGATCACGTCGCCTTCGCCGATCTGCCGTTTTTTAATCGCGTGGATCGCTTCGTGTTCGGTCACAAACACACGCGCCGGACCACGCATCCGGTACACCCCATCCGCATCCACAACTGAAGGGTCAATCGCGGTGCTCTTGACAACCGCGCCTTCGGGCGCGAGGTTTCCGTGCGGGAAGCATACGGTGGAAGTAAGTCCGCGCGCGCGTGCCGAATCGGGCGACAAGATCACGTCATCTGCCGCAACCCTGTCCAGTTCTTGCAGGCGGCCGCGGAAGCGCCTGCGCCGGTCCGATTCCTCCCACCAGTCGAGCATTGTGTCGAGGCTTTCGCCCGACGCGGTAAGCGCCTTCGCATTCAGCAGTCCAGCGCGCCGCAGGTGCAGCATCACTTCCGGAACGCCACCGGCCAGAAACACTTGTACGGTCGGATGATTGCGCGGCCCGTTAGGCAGCGCGTCTACCAGGCGCGGGATGCTGCGGTTGACGCGATTCCAGTCGGCTACCGATGGGCGAGGCAATCCCGCAGCATGCGCGATGGCCGGAATGTGCAGCAGCAGATTCGTCGATCCGCCAAACGCAGCGTGCAGAATCATGGCGTTCTCAATCGCGTTCTGCGTAACAATGTCACGCGTCCGCAGCCGGAGTTCCGCTAAGCGCAGAATCGAGCGCGCCGTCCGGCGGGCCATATCGATCCAGACTGGTTGCCCCGAGGGAGCCAGCGCCGAATGCGTTAGCGCGAGCCCGAGTGCTTCTCCCACCACTTGCGAGGTCGCCGCCGTTCCCAGAAACTGGCAGCCTCCGCCGGGTGACGCACAGGCACGGCAGCCCACTTCAGCCGCTTGTTCAAGTGAAATCTCGTGATACGCGAATCGCGCGCCGATGGTTTGCACTTTGCCTGCATCCTCGCCCTGTTCCGGCAGCAGCGTTACGCCGCCCGGTACCAGCGCGCACGGCAGATCGGGAGATCCGGCCAGCGCCATCATCATCGCCGGCAGACCCTTATCGCAGGTCGCGATGCCGATGACGCCGCTACGTGTCGGGAGCGAGCGGATCAGCCGCCGCAAAACGATGGAGGCGTCGTTGCGATAGGGCAACGAATCGAACATGCCCGTGGTGCCCTGTGTTCTGCCATCGCAAGGATCGGTGCAGGCGCCGGCAAAAGGAATCGCTCTCTGGGCCTTCAACTCACGCGCTGCTTCCGCGACCAGCAAGCCTACTTCCCAGTGACCGGTGTGGTAACCAAGCGCGATCGGCGTGCCGTCTGCGGCTCGAACACCTCCATGCGTGCTTAAGATCAGAATCTGTTTCCCGCCCAGCGCTTCCGGCGCCCACCCCATGCCGGCGTTTTGGGTTAGCCCAAACAGATTTCCGGACGGCTGCTCCAGCAGCATCTCAGCGGTTAAGGGAAGTGCGCCCTCCGGCCCGCGCGCATGCGTGCGGACGTCGAAGATGCTTTCATCGCCCGAATCGATAATCGTTTCTAATTTCATGCTGACTCCATTCTGCAGTTCGCGCGCTGGATGTCCGCTAGACTCAAAGTTTCTAACATGTCTGGCACATCTGCGGGAAGATTTCCGGAGCGCCGCCTGGTTGCCATTTACCCAGGTTCCTTCGATCCCCTAACCAACGGGCATCTGGACATGATCGCTCGCGGGTCCCGGTTGGCTGACCACCTCATTGTGGCGATACTCAGAAACACGCAGAAGCAGCCGCTATTCTCCCTTGAAGAGCGCTTTGAGATGATTGACGCCGCTACCTCGACTTTAACCAACATCGAAGTTGATTCCTTTGAGGGGTTACTTGTGGAGTACGCCGCCAGAAAGAGCGCGAATGCCATTCTGCGCGGTATCCGCGCCGTTTCCGACTACGAAGCCGAACTCCAGATGGCGCTGCTCAATCGCCGCATGCGGCCCGAGACCGAAACCGTTTTTCTCATGGCGGCGGAAGAATACTCGTTCATCAGCTCTCGAATCATTAAAGAGATTGTTACGCTCGGCGGAGACGTCTCGCAGTTCGTGCCCGCCTCCGTAGCTGCCCGCCTGCGTGCAAAATTTTCGCGCTGAATCTAAACTGGAAGTTACTATCATGCAAGCCACAGCAGAAATTGCCGACCGTATTTCGACCATCAGTGTTTCGTCCACCATGAAAGTGGCGGCGGATGCCGAGCGCCTCCGCCGGGACGGCGCGGATGTAGTGGATTTCGGAGCCGGCGAGCCCGATTTCCCGACACCCGAAAACATAAAACAGGCCGCGATTGCCGCTATTGGGGCAAACTTTACAAAGTACACCAACGCGGGCGGCACGCAGGAGCTTCGCGAAGCAATTTGCGAACGACACCGGCTTGATTTCGGCACAAGTTACGCCCTCTCTGAATGCATGGTGACGGTTGGCGGCAAGCACGCCATTTTTAACCTGATTCAGGCATTGATCAACCCGGGCGATGAGGTGATCATCCCTGTCCCCTATTGGGTTACGTACAAAGATGTGGTGAATTATGCGGGCGGTGTTTGCGTTTTTGTGAATACGGACGAGCACACCGGATTCGAAATCAACTCAGCCATGGTCGAGCGCCACATCACGCCCCGAACCAAGCTGGTCATCGTCAATTCACCTTGCAATCCGAGCGGGGCCGTACTTTCGAAGCAGGAGTTTCGCGCGATTTTCGATCTGACCTCCAGACGCGGTATTTTCCTCATGACGGACGAGTGCTACTGCCACTTTCTCTATGAGGATCAGCCGTTCTCGATTGCGGCGACGCCTGGGGCGAAAGAGACCGTCGTGGTAGCAGGCTCGCTTTCAAAAACGTATGCAATGACCGGGTGGAGAATCGGCTTCGCGCTGGCGCCCGCCCCGATCATCAGCGCCATGATCAAGCTGCAGAGCCACAGCACGTCAAATCCAACCTCTATCGCCCAGAAAGCAGCCGTCGAGGCCATGCGCGGTCCCCAGGATTCAGTTCCTAAAATGCTGGCTGAATACCGGCGCAGGCGCGATTTCGTGGTCAATCGCTTGCGCCAGATTCCAGGCGTATCCATTGTCACGCCCAAAGGCGCGTTCTACGCGTATCCGAACATTAGTGTTGCTTTCGCCAGCGGCCGCGTACAGAATTCGCTCGAGTTCGCCAGTGAACTGCTTGCGAAAGCTCAGGTCGCAGTTGTTCCGGGCGAGGCATTCGGAACCAGCGACCATATCCGAATTTCATACGCTACTTCCATGGCCCAGTTGGAACGTGGTCTCGACCGGCTGCACCACTTCATCGACGAACATTTCGCTGCACACGCCTGAGCGTTGCCGTGGCGGACGGAACTGGTCCGCAGTGTCGCGTTTTATTCCCACTCGATTGTCCCAGGAGGCTTATGGGTCAGATCGTAAAAAACGGCCGCCACTTGCGGTATCGCAAGAATCTGCTGCGTGAGTTCATCGATCATCTCCAATGGCATGAGCACGACATCGGCAGTCATCCCGTCGACTGAGTTGATTGGCCGCAGCACAACCGATTCAGGCGCCTCTTTCGTTCCGGCCGGAAGCAGCACAACCGGGAACTGCCAGACCTGGTCCTCAAAGCCGGTTTTCGAGCAGAATTCGCGCACGACCGCGTCTGCCTCACGCAGGATATCGAGCCTCTCCTTCGTGATTGCCGCTTCGAAGATGGTAAGCGAGGCGAGCCGCTCCTTGGCTCCGCAGAGCGCCACCACGCGATTGATATCGGACCGGCTATTCGTCAGTGCGGGCGCGATTGTCTCCACATCCGTCGGCGTGGGCTTGCGAGCGAGCGCCAGCACATTGCGGTAACTCCGGGCATCGCCCTGCACGCCGACCGTACGGATCGGTAGCAGAAAACCATCCGGAATTTCCGTTACGGTTCCATTCCGCTCCGAACACAAGCAGCGGATCGCCAGCCCGGGGCCGGGGAACGGATGCCTGGAAAGAAACCTTTCCGGTACGCCCAACTCGCGGCCGATCTCGCGCACTTCGTCTTTATAAAAAGAACTGAGCGGCTCCACAATGCGGCCGGAATCGATCAGCGCTTGAATCCCCGCCACCCGGTTGTGATGGGTTTTGATCAGATCCGCTTTCGCCGTGCCTCCGGACTCGATTGTGTCCGGGTAAATGGTTCCCTGTCCTAAGATCCAGCGGCCGTCGAGAAAGTGCTCGGTAGCCAGAATTCGTTCCTGCACTTTGACAAACTGCTCGCCGATGGCGAGGCGCTTTTCCTCGGGATCGTAGATGCCGTTCAGGGCAGTTAAAAACTCACCGGCCGCGCTATCCACCAGAAAATTCCGCGCGCCAAGCTCACTGAAAATGCCGCGAACGAACTCTGTCTCGGCTTTTCGCATCAGGCCGGTATCGACGTAAATGCCGAAAACGCGTTCGGAGCCTAACGCGCGCAGACACAGCGTGTAGGCGACTGTTGAATCAACGCCTCCGCTGACGAAGAAGAATACGCTTTGATCGCCGACGGTTCCGCGAATTTGCTCTTCAACTACTGGCACGCGCCGCGAAACATCCCAATCCTTTACCGCTCCGCAGATGGAAAAAGCGAAGTTCTCCAGAACCCGGCGTCCTGCATGCGTGTGTACGACTTCCGGGTGAAACTGAATCCCAAACAGTTTGCGCTCCGGGTCGGACATCGCGGCTACCCCGGAGACCTCGCTGCAGCCAATGATGCGAAAGCCGGCGGGAACCGCGGCGACGATGTCAAAATGGCTCATCCATATCTGCGAATTTTGAACTCCGGCCCAAAGCGCGTCGTTGCAGCTGACGCTCAAGTGGGCAAGTCCGTATTCGCCGCGCGAGCCCGTCTCTACTCTGCCGCCCAGATGGCGCGCAATCAGTTGATGGCCATAGCAGATGCCAAGCACCGGAATGCCCGATCCAAGGAGATTGGGGTCGATATCAGGGCTGCCGGATTCAAGTACGCTGGCAGGGCCGCCAGAGATAATAATGCCTTTGCGGCCGCGCAGATCGGAGGCGGGCGTGTCGCTCGGCTGCACGTCGGCGTACACTCCCAGCTCGCGCACTCTGCGCGCGATGAGGTGAGTATATTGCCCACCGGTATCGAGCACCGTAATTTGCGGGTCAGGAATAGCCGATTGCAAACTGGTCAGAAGAGCGAGCCTCTAGTGCAGGCTCGCACGCTGTTTCTCAAACCTGGATTTTGATTGGGTCAGAAGGTTACCCGCTTTCGGCATCGCTTCAATGGCCTTTTGGATCTCTGGATCTTGTTCAACCGCAATTCGCTGCGAATCTTCGTAGCTGAACGCCGTGATGTACATCTCCGCGCGGAGCTGATCGCGTATCCAGTCATGATCCCGGGTCCAATCGGCCTCGGAAAACTGTAGCCGGAGCTGTTTCAAGAGCCAATCGTGGAAGCTTTCCAGAACTGTTTCGTCCGGCGCCCAGCCCTTCGGCAGCTTCGTGGGATGGTCACCGAAATAAAACGCCGAGAAATTGAAGAAGGCGTTCTTTCGGGCTACATTCAATTCGAATGCATCCAATTTGGGCGCTTCAAATTTCTCGTCTGGAGTGATGCCTCCGCCGCCATAAACAACCCGCCCCAGGTCCGTCTGCTTCACATCCTGCGGGTCTTTCGACGCAGTCCGCTTTCCGTAGTAGTAGTCGAGGAACGAAATGTTCGAATAGTTCCGCTGAATCAAACGCCCGCTAGGAGTGTAATAGTGCTGGGTGGTGAGGGCAAGCCCGGTGTTGTCGCTCAGCGGGTAAACGGTTTGCACCAGACCCTTACCGAATGTCGTGTCGCCCAATATCCAGGCGCGGTCATGATCCTGCAGCGCACCCGCTACAATCTCCGCAGCGGAGGCCGAATAACGGTTCACGAGAACAACAATCGGGTAGCTCTCGCCATACCGGCTGCCATGAGCCAGGTAGGGCTTTTCGGAATAGGCGCGCCCTTTATGCGAAACAACCACCTGGCCACGGTCCAGCCAGCGGCCGGCGGTCGCCACACCTTCCTGTAGCAGACCACCCGGATTTTCGCGCAGATCGAGAATGAGTCCCTTGATATTCGGTTCGCCCAGAGCCTTCAGGTTGTCTTCCACTTCCTTGCTGGTGGTTTCCGTGAACGACTGAATCCGCATATAGGCGATTCCGGGCTTAACCCAAAATGCCGTATCGACGCTGTTGCGTGGAATCTCATCGCGAACCAGGTTGAACGTAATCGGCTTGGAGGAGCCCTCGCGGTTCACAACCACCTGAACCTTTGTTCCCTTCGGGCCCTTCAGCATGTCTGCCACTTCGGTAGTGTTCAGGTTGTCCACGCGTTTATCGTTCACTTCCATCAGAAGATCGCCGGGACGAATGCCTGCTTTGTAGGCGGGGGTGCCGCCGAACGGGTGAATCACCATTGGCTTGCCGGTTCGCGGCTGAGCGCCAATCAGCATACCGATGCCGTAGTACATTCCGTGCTGCTCTTCGCGCAGGCCGGCGAATTCTTTCGGATCGAAAAAGTTAGAGTGTGGATCCAGGGTTCGCAGCATCCCCGGAATAGCGCCTTTATAGATTGCTTTGTCGGGCGACAGCTTGTCTGAGTAGTTTTGATCGACGATATCGTAAATCTTTGTGAAAGATTCGATGCTGGCCTTCAAATCCTCATCGGATGTGGCGCTGGCGTTGTGCTGAGAGGCCTGCGAGGCCGCCGAAACGGATTGAGCGCCCGGACCAAATAAACCGCCCACGAGGGCGCATGAGGCCAGAAATAGGGGAACGAACAGGAAATACCGCCGCTGGGACGACAAATAAACCTCCAGGGTCTGACTCCAGTATAAACGCTAGAAGCGCCGGGCCGGGGTTACCGGAGCCGGAATACCGGGGTGGACGAAACATGAGCGAAAGGCCCTCATGTCACGCTGCTTCCAATCAGCTCCATATCTTCTTTCTAGCTGTTCTACTTTGGCCGCGTTGCCTTCACCATCGTCAGGCCGGTATCGTAATCAAGCTCGCGCGGCAGATAGCCATCGTTCTCACGCTGCCGTGTCATCCCGGCATTCGCCCAAGTCTCTGGAAAATCCGGCCGCCACGCTCTTCTGCCCCAATAGTAGCCCCGGAATGGATCGCGCGACTCGTTCATCCAGTTCAGTAAACGATCATGCAAATTGTTGCGTACGGCGGCATGATCCGGAAAATCAATCAGATTGTTCATCTCGCCTGGATCCGCTTCAAGGTCGTACAGCTCATCGGACACCATGAGATTGATCGCCAACTTGTACCTCCCATCGCATACGCAGCGGATTGGCTGAAACGCACCGAACCCATCGTGATCGACCTCATACCGCCCCCATTCGATGAACACCTCTTTTCGCACGCCCGTCTGTGGGTTTTTCAGCATCGACAACATACTGCCGCCCTCCAGCGTCTTCGGAACTTCAAACCCGAAGAACTCCATCAACGTTCCGTTCAAGTCGATGTGTGAGACCAGTTCTTTTGATACGGTATTTGCGGGCGCCTTTCCCGGCCATTTGGCAAGAAACGGAATACGCGTAATTTCGTCGTACATAGCCGGCCCTTTATCGCTCAGCCGGTGCGATTCCAGAAAAACGCCGTGGTCGGATGTATAGATAACCAAAGCGTTCGGAGCGCTCTTTTCAACCTGGTCGAGCACGCGCCCGATTTCGGCATCGATGAACGTATGAGAGCCAAAAAAATGCTTTGCGCGGATCGGTTTCGGGTGTTGCGCCAAGGTCCCCCCATGCAGCAGCGAATTCGCCCAGATACGCTGTTCAACCGGCTTCTGCGTTAGCGGATCCGTCACATTAGGATCGCTTGGAAACACAAAATTTTCATACATCCGGGAGTACTCAATCGGACAAAGGCTTGGGCCATGCGGTTCGTCGTAAGCGACCGCAAGCAGGAAATCCTGGTTCTGATGGTTGGCCAGAAAATCGACAGCCCGATTTGTAACCCGATGCCCATAGCACATCTCGGCGGTCCAGGTTGGATCATCTCCGGTCGATGGGTTCCTCGAGCGTTGCCGGTCTTTGACGGTGAGCTCAGTCAGATAGCGGCGCATGTCATACCAGTACGCGCCATTCCATCCGGGGGCCGGCACTCCCGTATCGAAGTAATCGGTTCCCGAAAGATGCCATTTGCCCATAAAAGCGCATTCGATGCCGCGGTCATGTAATCGCTGACCGATGCTGTGCACCGTCTCACCCAGAGGCATGCTGTTTCCCCAAACGCCATTCGTATGCGGATAGGTTCCCGTCCATATTGACGACCGCGCGGGCGCGCACACGGGCTGGCAATTATAAGCTCGGTCGAAGCGGATGCCTTGAGCAGCAATGCGGTCCAGGTTTGGAGTTTTCAAACCCGTATTTCTGTAACAATTCAACATGTCCCGCCGTACCGATTCGCCGAGAATGATCACCACTTGCCGGGGATCATTGCCCGTTTCTCGCGACGTGGCATTTGCGGCAGCAGTTATACTTGCCGCTCCCGCGGACTTCATAAAAGTTCTTCGATTCATAGACCGGTTACCTCGATTAAGATATCGAAGACCAGGGAAGGAGTGGTGCATCTCTTCACTGGAATGTGATGATAAGGGCCCGGTCACAATCAAAAACGCGCGATTGCCAGGCGTGACAGAATGCAGCCGAGACTCGGGGCAACAGCGGAAGTGCGCCCCTCTAGATCCGATGGAAACTCTTCTGAATATCCCGCATGCTGTAGCGCAGCGCGATAGGGCGGCCATGCGGACACGTCATGGGGTATTCGCACGAAGCAAGCGCCCGCAGCAGCCAGTCGATTTTTGCCGGTTCGAGTTTCATATTAATTTTGATCGCCGCGCGGCAGGCGATGGTGGCGCAAACATTGCGGCGGATTTCGTCAAGAGACGCCGAGCGCAGTTCGCTTTCCGCGATTTCCAGAATCTCGAAGACAATCTTCTCAATATCGCCGGGCGCAACGTTCGCCGGCGCCGCTTTGATCGCGATGGTGCGCTGCCCGAATGGTTCCGTCTCAAAGCCGCTCGCAATCAGCTCATCCGCGATGCGAGCGTACTCGAACTGCTGCGCCGGAGTAAGCTGCAGAACCAGTGGCATCAGTAATTGCTGGACCTCCAGGTTGCCCGATGCCCGGGCACGCAGCACCTGCTCAAAGAGGATGCGCTCGTGCGCCACGTGCTGGTCGATAATCCAGAGGCCATCCCGGCCCGCGGCTATCACGAAGCTGTCGTGGAGCTGCCCGAGCGGCCGCAAGTCCGGCAATGCCGCAAGCGTATCCACGCGGTCCCAATCGGCAGACACTTGATCGAGAGCGCCGTGCGTATCTGGAATGCGGCGCAGAGGAGTAGAGGGCTGCCGGACGGGAATCTGCTCCGAAAACTTGCTTATCGAAACAGGCGAGATCGCCGGCATGGCAATCTCGGGCAGTTCCGCGGCAGCGTCGCGAGGAATGACACCGTTTGGCTCAAGTTCTACGTCCGCTGAATCGTGCTCGATAACGGCAGTGAATTCGGAAAACGGCAGCGCAGCAGCATGCTGGACGGGTAAAGTACGGTTCGAAACAACGGGAGAAGCTGGTAGAGGAATGCTGGATACCGGCCGGCTTTCCATCAGAGCACTTCGAATCGCGTCGCGCACGAAATCGTGTACCATCGTGCCGTGGCGGAAGCGCACTTCCGTTTTCGACGGGTGAACATTCACATCCACTTCGCCCGGATTGCAGTTTAGAAATAGCAGCGCGAAGGGATAGCAGGCCGGCGGCATCAAATTGTAGTAAGCCGCCGAGATCGCATGCAGCAAAACTCTATCCCGGATCAAACGGCCGTTCACGAACAGAAAAACGGAGTTGCGGTTCAGCTTCTGCACGTGAGGTCCTGAGACAAGTCCTTCGAGAGCAAACGTGGCGACATCGGCTTCGGAAGGCTCGGATGCTGCGCCTCGGGTCTGCGGCGGTACACGCGGCGGCGGAAGAGGAATTTCGAATGTCCTTGGGCCAATACCGATCAGATCTGCAACGATTTCCGAACCGAACACCTGAAAGGCGCGGTCGCGGACACTTGAGACTGGCGTTACGTTCAGCAGTTCGCGGCCTTCATGGTAGAGCTCAAACCGCTTGTTCGCATGTCCCAGGCTGTAATGCGTGACGAGTGAGCCGATATGGGCGAGTTCGGTCTGATCGGACCGTAAGAACTTCTTCCGTGCAGGGACGTTGAAAAAGAGATCCCGAACCGTAATGGTAGTGCCAGTCTGGCGGGCGATCTCATCACAGCGCAGCAGTTTGCCCCCGGCGATTTCGACGGCCGTGCCAGTCTGCTCGTCCTGCGTTCGGGTTTCGAGCAGCAAACGGCTCACGGAAGCAATAGACGGAAGCGCTTCGCCGCGGAATCCCAGCGTGGCGATCGCGAGGAGATCCTTAACGTCGCTCAACTTGCTCGTGGCGTGCCGCTCGAATGCCAGAAGAGCGTCATCGCGCAGCATACCCAGCCCGTCGTCCTGAATGCGCATGAGTCGACGGCCGGCATTCTCGGCATCGATGCGTACTTCTGTAGCGCCGGCATCAAGGGAGTTTTCCAGCAACTCTTTGACAACGGAAGCGGGCCGCTCCACCACCTCTCCGGCAGCGATCTTGTTGGCTACGTTATCGGAGAGGATGCGGATGCGGCCCATTCACAGAGAGGACAGAATCATGAGCGTGAGCGAGTGGCGTTAGCCTCAGCCGTTCATCGCGGCAAGAAATTCGGCATTGCTGCGAGTCTTGCCGAGCTTGTCGATGAGTAATTCCATCGATTCGACCGGCGAAAGCGGATTCAGCACCTTGCGAAGCACCCAAACACGGTTGAGTTCTTCTCGCGGCAGCAGCAATTCTTCCTTACGGGTGCCGCTCTTATTAATGTCGATGGCAGGGAACACACGCTTGTCGACCAGCTTGCGGTCAAGGTGGATTTCCATGTTGCCGGTGCCCTTGAACTCTTCGAAAATGACGTCGTCCATGCGGCTGCCGGTATCGATTAAGGCCGTTGCAACGATGGTAAGCGAGCCGCCTTCTTCAATGTTACGGGCCGCGCCGAAAAAGCGCTTTGGGCGCTGCAGGGCATTGGAATCGACGCCGCCCGACAGCACCTTGCCGGAAGGCGGCACCACAGTATTGTAAGCGCGCGCGAGTCTGGTAATGGAATCGAGCAGAATCACGACGTCGCGCTTGTGTTCCACAAGCCGCTTGGCTTTTTCGATTACCATCTCGGCCACTTGCACGTGACGCGAAGCCGGTTCGTCAAAGGTAGAACTGATGACTTCACCCCGAACCGAGCGCTGCATGTCGGTAACTTCTTCCGGGCGCTCATCGATCAGTAGAACGATGAGGTTGATTTCGGGATGGTTCGTCGTAACGGAATTGGCGATGCTTTGCAGCAGCATTGTTTTGCCGGTACGCGGGGGAGCCACAATTAAACCGCGCTGCCCTTTTCCTAACGGGGTCAGCAGGTCCATTACGCGGCCTGAGAAGTTATCGCGCGAGGTCTCCAGCTTCAGCCGCTCATCCGGGTAGAGCGGAGTAAGATTATCGAAAAATATCTTGTTCCGCGCTTCCTCAGGCGGTTCGAAGTTGAT
>Ga0308173_10000040_pt1 | contig 42111 bp, 57 predicted proteins | sample PhyPR1_FD_203716 | JGI IMG/M metagenome (GOLD analysis project Ga0308173, IMG submission 203716) | Soil microbial communities from UC Gill Tract Community Farm, Albany, California, United States - DLSLS.P.R1 | ecosystem: Environmental > Terrestrial > Soil > Agricultural land | place: USA... | reverse complement strand
AGAACGGGAAAGTCCCGTCTGGTGGGAAAACCAAGAAAGAGAGGCAATTAATCGTGCGCTCAAAAACCGACAAAACCGCGAAACAGAAGGCCCCTACGGCAAAGCCCTCAGCGACGACTGATGCTCCTAAAAAGCGCGGTCGCCCTCGTAAAGTCGATATTGAAGCGGCTCAGGCCGGTGGCGGGGTAAAGCCCGTGAAAAAGGAGAAAGCCATCAAGGCTCCTAAAATGAAGCTCAGCGAGAAAAAGGCCAATGCCGCCTGGCAGGCCAGCTTTTCCAAGATTGAGACTTTGGCTCAGATGGGCGCCGTCCATATTAAGGTGGACGGAATCGAGGTTGTGTTCCCTCCCGACGCATTTCAGGCCGTTTCGACCAAAGGCCGTGAATTCGGCGCGACAGAGGCCAATGGCCGGGAATACCAGTTCCGCAACACGGAGGAGGATATGGAAGCCCAGGTGGCCCAGCTTGCAAAAGTTGCTCCCATGGACAATCCCGACGAGTATGCAGAGGCACAGGACCGTTGGGCCAATCACGAGCCCATGCCCCGGATTTGAGGATTAACAAATGGCAGAGCGAAAGAGCTACAATCCTTGGTATTTGATCGAAGACAGCGATGAGGCTGCCGATCAGATGGACAGCACCATTAAGGACATCGAGGCGGCACAAAGCGGTCGTTTGCGCGACTTGCTCCGATTCTCGAGCATGTACCTAAACCGGGATTGCCTTTCGATGAGCGTATCCGGGGGAGATCCGTACCTTCCGGCTATGCCTCGCGCCATTTTGAATTGTTCTCAGGCAATCGTGGATACCGTCGTTTCTAAGCACGTTGAGGCCGAAACGAAGGTTTCATTTGAGGTCGAGGACGGGGACTTTGCAGCCCACCAGAACGCAGAGGACATGGAAAGGTTCTGTTGGGGCGAATTCCAGCGTCTTGACCTTTATTTGAAGGCAGAGATGTCGATCCGTGATTGTTGCGTGAGCGGCGACGGTTGGCTCAAATGGTATCCTAAGAACGGAAGGGCGTTTGTTGAGCGCGCTTTGCCGTTTGAGATACTTATTGACGATGCCGCCGCCGCTTCGTGCGCTCCGCAGGAAATGTATCAGAGGCGATATGTTCCCCGCGGCTGGGCAATGATGATGTTTAAGGACAAAGCGGACCAAATTGCCGAGTTGCCCACAACCGAGCCCGACTATGCGTTTCCCGGCGCAGACACCGATGTGGTCCGTTTGATCGAGGGTTGGCATTTAGCGTCGGATGAGGGTGAAGAGGATGGGCGACACATTATTGCTTGCGGGAACGTTGTTTTACTTGATGAGCCTTGGTGCTACACCGATTTCCCCTTTGCTCGCATACCTTGGTCTCCTGCTCTTATGGGCGCGTATTCCACAGGTTTGATGGAACAGCTGCAACCGCTGCAACTCGAGCTAAATAAGATGATGAAGAGAATTCAGCACTCTTTGCATCTTATGAGCGTTCCGCGCATTTGGCAGTCTAGCTCATCAAAAGTCTCTCCGGAGTACGACAATCTTATCGGCAATGTTTATAAATATTCTGGGCCTAAACCTGAGATTGATGCGGCTCCGGCAGTTAATCCGGAATTGTATGCCCAGGCCGATCGCATTCGAGAAAGAATGTACGAGCAGGCTAGGCAAAATCCCATGCAATCCGGAGATATGCCGTCACGATTCGATTCAAGGCCCGCTTTGCGAGAGGCTCAGGAAATTGCAGACCAGCCCCACGCTTGGGTCGGAGTTAACTGGCAACGTCTGTTTGTGTCGTGTGGCAAACAGTTGGTCCGTGTTGCCCGAGAGATCGTCAAAGAGCACGGCACTTATAAAACCTTCGGTAGAGCCCGAGGATTCGTTGAGACGATAGATTGGGCGGATTGTGACCTAGAGGACAGCCGCTTCGTTATGACGCCTCAGCCGACATCCTTGCTGCCTACGACGCCTACGGGAAAACGGCTCGTTGTGCAGGATTTGATGCAAAACGGCTTGCTCTCCGATCCAAACGACGCGTGGGAGCTTTTGGCCGGTATGCCCGATGTGGACGCCGTGACCCAGGAAAAGACCGCGCAGAAGCGTCTTGTCGATAAACAGCTTTATCAGATGATTAAGAAGAACCGGCCAATGGTGCCTGACGAGGTGCAAGATCCCGTTTATTCCAAACGGCGGGCTCAAGCGCAGCTTCAGATGCTTTTGACCAAGGACAACGTACCCGAGGACGTTTTGGCTCTGTTGGATGACTATATCGCACAATGTGATATTTTGTATCAGCAGGCCAATCCGCCCCCGCCGCCACCAGCCCCAATGGCTCCGGGGCAAATGCCCCCAGGAGCCCTACCCGCACCAAACGGAGCAATGAATGGAATTCCAGGACAGCCAGCCCAGCCAGGCCCCCCAGGTATCGGAATCACAGGACAGCCCGGAGGCTTACCTCCCGGACATCCAGCCGGATAACGAGGCAGGTAGCGATCCCGCTGGCGAAGCGATGGAATGGGTAAAATCCCAGCGGGAAGCCGGGAAAGACCCAATGCGGGAGGTTTCTGGCGGATCTGACGAGGATGAAGGAGCCGCTGGGACTGCGGAAGATCAGGAGAAAACGGACTCACGACCGAATGAGCCCGCAAAGACTGATCCGGCCCCAGCGGCCCGAGAGGAAGATAAACCGAAGGCTTCTGCCTTGGCAAACTTCCACAGGATGCAGCGGGACTTTGAGGCCCAACGGCAGGCTTTTGCAGCCGAGAAGCGGGAACTCGAGCAGTACAAATCCGTGCTCGAAAACGCCAAAGTGGACAGAATCGCCGCTTTGGAGGCAATGGGCTACAAGGATGTAAAAAGCTTCCTAGAGGGATTAGCCGAGGATGGCGGGCGGATGACGCCCGAACGGCGGGAATTGCTAGAACTTAAGCAATGGCGCGAGAAGCAGGAAAAAGCGGCAGAAGAGGCTCAAAGGGCCCAACGCTCCCATATGGAGCAGCAACATATTAACCAGCAACTTGACGCGATCCGTCAGGAGGTTCAGAATAAAATTAGGTCTGATGTCTATGGTAACAGGATTGTTAACATAAACGGTGCAGACGAACAAATCATGCAGCAGATGGACAAAATGGCCGCGGAGACCGGGGAGATGCCCCGGATCGAAGATGCTATTGAAGCCGTCGAAAGCAGGTATCGGGAAAACTTGAAGGTGCTCGCGGAAAATCCGGAGGTCCGTAAGTATTTTCAAGATTTGTTTAAGTCACCCTCTCAGGCTCCTTCGCCCAGTAAATCGAAGGGAAAGCTCTCGACCATAGGATCTGAGGTTAGATCCCCTGGAGTAGCCAGAACTGAGGAGTACGTGCCCTCTGTCGATGGTGAACGAGAGATACAGGAAGCCCTGGCTTTTCTCGATAAAAAGAAAAGAGCCAGACGATGACTTAACTTTTACCGAGAATTAAAAACATGCCCACTAGCTTCAATGGCTCCGGCGGCTTCGACAGCGACTTTTTTGCCGCTTATAAGCACGTCTACAATCCCAAGCGCGTTCAGGTTCTTGCCTATAAAAACCGTCCTTTTTTCGCCAAATTGGCCAAGAAGGACATGTTTGAGGGCGATACCTACAATCACACCGTTTTCTTCGAAGATCCCCAGGGCGGTTCGGCTACCATCGCTACTGCCATTGCGCAGAAAGCTGGCCATTCCCAGGGTGCTCGCTTCGTTATCAACCGTGGCCGCGAGTATCAGGCCATTACATTGCAGAACGAGGCAATCCGCGCTTCCCGTTCGGACAACGGCGCTTTGCTCCGTAAGAAGACCCACGAGACGGACCGCATCTTGAATGAGATGTGCCGCCGTATCGACATTGCGGTGCACGGTAGCGGTACTGGCGTTATTGCTAGCTTCACCACGGGCTCGAGCCTCAACACCACCACCATCACCTTGGACACCCCCGCCCTCGGTATTCGTTTTTCTGTTGGAATGTTCCTTCAGATCTCTACAACGAATCCCCTGGACGGTACGGCCCCTACCCTGGTGAATGGCGGTCAGGTTGTCAAAGTGTTGGCTCGCTCGGTTTCGGCCAAGCTGACCACGCTTACCCTGGACACCAGCCTTTCGGCGGTTACCGGTCTGACCACCACCAACAAGTTCTACTTGCTCCGTAACGGCGAGGGCTTGGGTTTCGGCGCAAACACGCCTTATGGCGGCGTTTCGGGTCTTCGCAACTGGCTCCCCATCACTGATCCCGTTCCCGGCGAATCCTTCTGGGGCTTCGATCGCAGCGTGGATGTGCAGCGTCTGTCCGGTTCGCGCTATGTGGCCGGTGTGGGCGAGAAGATGGAAGCGACCCTTCAGAATTGCTCGGCTGAGATGTGCCTCCAAGGCGCTAATCCCGACCTTATTCTGATGAACCCCATTAGCCTTTCAAACTACAGCCAAGAGTTGGGTGCGAAGGTCCGCTACATGCAGACGGACAAAGGCGTGACTGGCCTTGATACGAGCGCAATGATCGTTCGTGGCCAATCGGGCGACATGGTGGTCATGAGTGATCCCCAGGTTGATCCCCAGCGCTTTTACATGTTGCAGAGCGATACTTGGTGGATGCCCACCTTGGACGCCGTGCCCCACATGGATGACGCAGCGGGCATTTCGGCCAGCCGCGAGGCGACCAGCGACGGCATCGAGCTTCGGTGGCGCGCATGGTATAACTTGGTCTGCGATGCGCCGGGCCTGAACTTGACCGGTAGCTTCGGCTACTAATCAAACCTGACAAACGGGGCTCTGGGGAGGGTTTCTTGTCCCTTCCCTTCCTAGGTAAGAATCCGAAAGGAAACCCCCATTTGTCAGTCTGGAGGGATTCGTGGCCGAGAACCGTTCAGAAGAACTCCCTGGCTATCTTCCGTCTTTATATCAGGCTGCGACACAACCGACGCCAAAAGCTCCAATTGTGCTCCAGGGAGCAACAGAGCCAGGTACCATTGATCCTCGGATTCGGCCCCAAACCAACAATCCGGACGGCTCTTACAGCACCGTTCGGTCTATGTCGTTTCAAGACAAAGACGGCCAGATCGTACTTGTTCCCACTATTTTGAATAATGGGACGGTCGGCACCGATAAAGAGGCGATCGATCAGTATTACAAAACAGGCCAGCATTTAGGGAAATTCGCAAACGACGACGCTGCCACCGAAGCGTCCTTTTATCTCCACGAACAGTTAGCCAAAGAGTATGCGGACCGATATGGGGAGATCGATAGAAACCCCCTAATCCCCCGCACCCAAGCGCCCGACATCGGATCTACGGTAGGCTACACAAACGGTTACAGAGGGGCTCCCCAGCAAGCTGGCGCTCAAATGTTGACCGGCCAGCAATACCGAGCCCTGATTAACGCTCTTGCTCCCGCTTACAGAAAGTAGCCCACATGGAAGCTCTTATGAATCTCCTAGGTAAAGAGAACGCCAAGGAGAAACCCTCCGTACCGACCGAATCCGGTGAAGGCGAGAACGCCAGCGGAGACTTGATGGACCCGTCTTTTGAAGCCGGTGCTCAAGAGGTCATGGAAGCTGTGAAAACGGGCGATACTGCCGCGTTTGCCGATGCACTGAAAGCCTGCATAGAAATGGCTCGGGGATGACAACTCTCCTTGATTTACGGACGCGGTTCTATAATCGCTTCGACGAGGGCCAACAGAATTATATTTCTGTTGATGAGGCAAACTCGCTAATTAACGAGGGAGCAGCCCATCTCCATAATTGGCTCGTAAACTCGGCCGAGTTCTACATTTGGAAGGAATACCTCGTTACGCTTGTCGCAGGCCAGATGGACTACGATTTGCCCGCGGACTTCCTAAAGTCTCTTAAGGTCTTCAGCCTGTCCACAAGCGGCGCTCCGTCCACATACACGCCGATGTATCGGATTATGCCGGAAGAGTTCAGAGGCTTTCAACCGACCGCTTACTCCGATTTATGCGGCGGAACCTACTCTTATATGATTATGGGCAATAAACTTCGGCTCATTCCCGTGCCGTCCACTCCGGGCGTAGGCGTCGCTATGTGGTACGCGCCTTCCTTCGCGCCCATGGTAGCCGATACTGACACAACAGACGTTTCGGTTGCTCCGGGTTGGGATGAATTCGTTGTGAATCAAGCTGTGATCGCGGCTCGGATTAAAGAAGAATCCGATACGTCGCAGCTAGAGCGTCGCCAGGCCCAAATCGTCTCCATGATCGAGCAATCTATGGTCAACCGCGATATGGGCCGCCACCAGCATGTTGTCGATGTCGACGATGGGCTCTAAAAATGGACTCAAAAGTAAAAAGAATCCGCCCGAAGGATTATGAGCTTTCCACCGTCCAAGACAACCTAGCCAACGCCGTTGACCAGCTTTTGGGTCAAGCCAACGGAACCGTCGAATCTTCGCCGCAGCTGGTGCTTTCGCCGCAATTACAGCAATTGCGCGGAGCCGGCACTCCTTACTCGCTACAAGCTCCCGCTCTTCAAATCCACGGAGACACGCAAAGCACAGGAGGTAGCATCGTTGTCATAGGCGACCCTGCAACCTCTACGTTGCCGCAATATAACGCCCCCGTTAAGCTTTACGGCAGCTTGAGTGCAACCGGCCCAATTGTTTCGGACGGTACAATCGCCGCTAATAGTGTGCAGGCTCTAAGCGTTACGAGCCAAAGCGGGTTTAAGTCTTATATCGACATGGGCACGCAATGGCGGCAATCGACGCAGGGCGGGATTGTGCGCGCCTATCGTCCGGTGATCAATACGGTCAACAGTTCGCCAGCTTACGTGTTTGCAAACGCATACATGCCGTTTTCCGGCTCTATCGTCGGAATCAGCGCATTAATGACAAACACAATCACGGCAGACGTGACACTCCAGGTTTTCAAAAACAACATGGGCGGCACAACGGGCCAGATTATTGATACGACGGGTATAAAAGCCAACAATTCCATTCCTTCGTCTCCTATCACCTTTGCCAAGGGAACGTACGCCTTCAATGCGGGCGATTATTTGGGCATGGGTTGCTACGTAGGCACAGGATATTCGTTCAGCATACAATTCGGCCTAATCGTAGAGTTTGGAGCATAACATGGCGAAAAGCACCGATCTCCCCGTCACAAAAGCCTTCGTAAAAGTTGGTCTAACTGGCGGTATCAACGCAAAGCAAGACCCGCACCAATTAGCCAACGGGCAGCTGAAAACGGCCGATAATGTAGTTTTCGGTGCTGTAGATGGCCAAGTGACCAAACGCTTCGGTTGTGAATCGATTAATCCCCAGGGGGCTCCGTTGCAAGGGGGGCCCTTCAAAGCTATCGGAATTCGTGACGGGATCGAGCCTCTCATTTTGGGCGCAAACACCCTTAATAAGTATAACGTTGCTCAAAGGTTGAGTACGTCCATGCCTACGCCCACGCAAGGGCGCGTAGACGTTAAGCAGGTGGCAGGATCTAGCGGGCAAACACTGTTCCCGTGGCCGCCTTCCGATCCTTCTTGCGCAACCGACGGGACACAGTATGTTTGCGTAACTTGGCAAGAACCTAACGCAACATGCGCGCTTTGCTATTATGGCGTGCAAGACCTAGCTACGGGCACTTGGATTATTCCGCCCACTCCTATCCCTAGGAATACTTACGTCGGCGGAGCCAATACATACATCGGCCAGCAATGTCCTAGCGTAAGATACTATAACGGTAGCTTTTACATTTTTTACCTTGTCGTGACCCAAGATGCGTCGCTTAACTATTATTCGCAGCTTGGCTACGGATTGCTGCCCCTGACCAACCTCTCCGGGGGCTTTACAGTTAGCGATACAGCAAGCATTTTCACCGGCCAAACTACAAGCGTTGCAGTTTCTAATTCGCCCGGTCCGTACGGATATGATGTTCACATCGCAAACGGAATCTTTATTAGCTCCGTTGGACCGTCACTCTCCGACCGACAGACGTTTAGCATATGTATGGGCGCTGTGGCAGCGAACGGCAGTCTTAATCTTACGCAAGTTAAGTCGTTTGCCACCACACAAGCTATATCCTATCAAAGATGCGCCGTTCGCTGCGATGGGCCAGCTGCGACGCCGTATTTGGTGGCAACGGGCGATTGTCTCGTTTACTACACGTCTTCTTACGTGATGACAAAAACGGACATTGCTACGGGCAGCCTGCAACCTCTGCCAGTAGACTGTAAATGGCTTCCAGATGGGACCGCGCTATGGGTTGGCAGCCGTTCGCTTGTGGGAATGCAAACAGGGGTTATGCGGCTGAACCTCTCGACGAAGGTAACGACTTGGCTACAGTATGCATCGCCCGTAAACTCGAGCTACACGCAGGTGTTGAGCCGTTTGTTCACAATTGCGGAGAACAGCAAGATTTATGTGTGGACGGGAGCAGGAGCGCCTTCCAGCGACGATGTGTATAATGGCGCATATCTCGCGGAATTCGACTTTGCGAAAAACAGTGTCGCTACAGTGTGCCGCACCTTATATATGAGAAACGCACACATAACGAACGGAGACATGACAGTCCCGTGCGATGTGGTCAAAGTTGCCGGAACGTCGAAATACGTTACGTTTCTCTCTTCCTCGCTCGAAAAGACAACAAAGTCTTATCACACCTACGGCGCCCTAAACCGCGTTGAGTTTGATTTTGCTCCTACGCGCTCAACCCAGTTAATATCCCTGCCGACGGGGGGCGTTTTAGGCGCAGGGGCATATCCGTTCCTTTATGATGGCGTGTCAGTAAGCGAGGCAGGTTTTAGCTTTCCGCCCTCAGGGGATCAAATTCAATCCTCCTTGGTAAGCGCCACAAATTACATTCCGTATGTAGGCTCCGCCGCCTCGGGCCTTGCAGGCGGCGCGTCAGCTATTACTACGTCTGGATACATTGAATACTACTATGTGATTTGTTTTGTGAGACGCGACGCTTACGGGAACGTTTACCGTTCCTCGCCCAGCCCCGTGATTACTGCGCCCTGCCCTAACGCTTTCAATACGGTTCAATTCCCGGCCTACAACTACAACGGCGGTGGGAACGTAATGATCGAGTATTATCGGTCAACACAGAACGTAACAGGCTCACACTATTTTATTGGCCAGGCAGCAAACGGCCAGCCATTTACGGACAGAACAGGCGACGGCAGCACGATGCCGAGCACCAACACGTCGATTACAAAAAACCGGATCGTTTACACAGACGCAAGCGAATTGCCAAACGATCCGCCCCCAGCCGTTCACCACGCCGCGGTGGGCGAGACGCGCGTATTTATGATTCCTTCCGATGCGCGCAATACGATCTGGTTTTCCAAAACCTTTAGCTCTGGGCGCACAGTCGAGTTCTCGGCCAATAACGTATTGTCAGAAGGAAATAGCACCGCTCTCTTTACAGCCGTGGCTCTCCTTGATTCGAACGTTATTGTCTTTAAAGAGGACCAGATTGTTTATTTCTCCGGGGACGGCCCAGACAACAAGGGAGACGGCAGTTTCAGCACTTTCCAAAGAATCACCGCAGACGTCGGATGTATCGAGCCTTCTAGCATTGTAACGGTTCCGGACGGAATTCTGTTTCGCTCGAGGCGAGGCATCGAAATGATAAACCGGAGCCTTCAGGTAAGTTACATCGGCGCGCCAGTAGAGCCGCTCTTGCGCGATTTGGGGCCCATTTCCTCTACGGTCCTCGTCCCGCGATTTACGCAGGTTAGGTTCGTGCCCCAGACGGCAGGTAAGCCTGTGCTCGTTTTCGACTATAAGCGAGGCGTCTGGTCTACCTTCTCGAACATGGCGTCTGTGAGCGCTCGGAGCATGTTGGACAGCTATTGGTGGATTTCGGCCGATGGCACTAAAGTTTACCGGGAGACGCCCGACGCCTACACAGACGATGGTGCGCCCATTGTGCTCACTTTGGAGACACCTGAAATACCTGTAGGCGCTGGCGGCGTGCAGGGCTGGGGCCGGGCTTATCGAATGGCTTTGCTAGGCGACTTCTATTCCGATCATGTTCTTAACATTTCATTTGCTTACGATCACCAGACGGATTATCCCGATTCGGTCAATTTTGATACAAAAACGGGGCTTGTCTCCGGTGACGCTGTTTATCAGTTTAGGTGCTCCCGACTGCCCCGATCCGTCATGCAGACGCTTCGGATAAAGATCACGGAATCTGGAACAGTAGGTCAGTCTTGTGCTATTTCTACTATAGCACTCGAGGTTGGCTCCAAAAACGGGCTTGCGAAACTCGCCAGCCAGAAAACGGTTTAACCCATGTCTTCTTTTGGAAACGCCCTTTTGGGCTCCGCAGGCATTAATAGCACTTGGGAAGCAGACGCGGCAAATCAAGCAGCGGCGGCTCAAGCTGCGAACAACCAGGCCGCTTTGCAAAATTGGCAGAGTAATCAGCAGAATCTGCAAAATTACTCCGGCAACATTGCTAACACCAATTACATGCAGGGGGCCCAAAATCAGTTTCAATACCAACAGGCCAACTACAACGACCAGCAGACTGCGGCGGGGATGCTTTATAACCAGGCGACGGGGAACGCGCCGTCTATGGCCGACTTGCAAATGCAGGCGGGTTTGGGCCAGGCGAACAATTCCGTCCAGTCCGCCATGCTCTCCCAACAAGGAGGAGTAAGCCCCGGTTTGTCTCAGCGAAACATGCTAAATGCCCAAGCGCTCCAAAACGCCGGGATTGTTTCGACGGGCCAGGCTAATCGCGCCCAAGAGCTTTCGACCGCCCAAAACAATTACTCAACCCTTTTGGGTAACATGGGCCAGACCGCTGCCGGCATGACCCAGACGCAGCAAAACCTCGGTTTGCAAGATTACAACCAGCACGTTGCAAATCTCGGGTATCAGACGACCGCGAACAATACGACGCAGGCGAACAACACCGCCAATAACGCCACGAATTACGCGGCGAGCATGGCAAACGTCGCAGGCCAGTCAGCAGCGAATACCGCTCAGTATGCCGCAGCCGGTAACGATGTAGCGGCTTTTATGAACGGGATCACCAACATTAGCGCAAACGCAAAACAGAATCAGTCTTGAGGTAAAACATGGACGCTTACCAACAGCCATATTCTCAGGGGCTCGTGCCCACTATCCAGCGGATGCAGCCTATGCAGCAGTATCAGCCAATGCAGCAGATGGGCGTCGCGGACGGTCCAAACGCCGGACAACAGGCATATTTGGCAGCTTTGCAAGAACAGCTGAAAGCGAGCCAGCAGTCTACCGCGGATAGCGTTAAGGGCTATCAAGAAACCGTTCAACAAAAGCTCGAAGCGGACGCAGCTAAGAAGAAAGACGACGGCGGCGGCTTTTGGGGCGCATTGGGCGGTATCATCGCAAAAGCGGCTCCGGTCGCGTTGGCACTCATATGACACCAGAACTGATCAGATCCTTGGCCCAGGCGTACTTAGGCGTTCCAAAGTCCGATGCTCAGGCTTCGGACGCTTTGACGCCTATACAGGCCCAAGCCCAGGCCCAGCTGGCTCCCCTAAACAACTCGCCGTTTAGCAATCAAAACGTAAAAGACGCGGCTGCATCCGTTCTTGCTGCCCAGAATCAGGATCTTGCCAAAGACCAAGAATCCTACGCTTTGAGGCAGAAGCACGGGCTCACCACGGCCCTGGCTACTCCCGTTGGAGCACCAGCTAATGCCGCTCAGGCTGTCGTTACGCCCGTCCCTGCTACTGCGGTCCCCGGGGGCGCGTTAACTCCCGAGACAGTCGATCCGACCATTCCGGCTGAGTTGCCTTCCGACGACACCATTTTGGGCCCGGACGGTCTTCCGCTCACTCCGCAAGCTTTGGCTCAAGAAGCTTTGGATAAGCGAAACTCCGACCTAAAGGAGAGCGCAGGCATCTCTGCCGCTAACCGGAGGGCTGCGGCCGATACTGCCAAAGTGGAGCACGATATTCAGGTGGCGTCACAAAAGCCCGAAGATATCCTCCACCAGCGTATCGAGCAGAATTACAACGAACTGCACGCAGCGGCGGAAGAGGTCGATCAGGAAGGAAAGGCCGCTCTTGCCGAGTACAAGCAGGTGCAAGAGGAAATGAAAACAATGGCGCTCGCCCAGCCGCAAGACATTTGGGGTCAGTCTGGCGTCAATAAGGTGCTAGGGGCCGCTTCGATCTTTTTCGGCGGATATGGCGTCAATGGCAATCATGCTAATCACAATCTCGAGATGATCAACGCATTGGCAGATCGTGCTGTTGCGGCGCAAAAGACGCGTTTTGAGAATCTTAAGGCGACAGGCGAGGCGAGCCATACAATTTACGGTATGTTGCAGCAACGTTTGCAAAACGCTCAAGCTGTCAGCGGCACGTTAAAAAACATGGCGCTCGAATCTTACACTGGCATGTTAAGATCTATCGCAAATCAGTATGCCGATCCGAAATGGAAGGCAGCTGTTGAAACACAAGCGGCTAAGATAAAAGAAGAGCAAAATGTACGCGACGCCGCTATCGGCCAAACCTACATGGCTAACAAGCAAAAGGCTTTGCAGCTTATCGGTCGCCAAAAGGCAATCGAGGTTGCGCAGGTGGCAATTAAGCAAAAAGAGGCGCAGAAGCAGCTTGAGCACGGCGTTCTCGGCTATAAGGGCTACATCCCCATTAACGCTGAACATGGTCGCGTGACCAAGCTTGTAAGCGGTGGTCGTCAAATGATTCAATCTATGAATCATATCGACAACATGCTCAACTCCCCAATGACGGTCGAAAAGTTCCGGCAGTTGCTAACCGTTGACGCCCAGGCGTTTAAGGGCGCCCGAGATTATTTGGAGACAGGGACGCGGATCGAGGAAGGCGAGCAAGCTATTATCCAACAGCTGAAAGCCTACCCCGGTGAGGTCGCTTTGTCGTCCGTGCTCAATGCCGAGAAACTTAACGGCTTGCGGGCTAAACTGAACGCAATCCGATTCTTGATCACGGAGGGCACGGATACAGCAGTTATGTCGGTTGCACCGGGCACTGTCTCTCCCGATGAGAACGATCCGCTTATGGCTCCGTGGCGCAAACCCGAGAACGCTTTGATCGGTGATCAGGAAACCGCCGCAATGACGGCAAACGGCACAAATGCGAGGGCTGGGGGCCAATCTGCCCTAGACGCCCTCCCTAACGCCGATGGTACAGGCAATGCTCCTCCCGCTGTTGCGCAGCCTCCGGACGAAAGGTTTGCAGGATGAGTGAAACCGAAGTTCCCGCTAACAATGTAGCGCCAACCCTCGCTACCCTCGGTATCAAAGATACCGACCAGGTTATGGTCTATGATCCAAAAAGCGAGGGGCTTAAACTTGCCACTGGTGCCCAGGCAAAAGCCCTTGCAGCCCAAGGATATAAGATCGGGCCCGAGGCAGAGTACGAGGCCACAAAAAACGACAGTTTAACTAAAGTCGGCACGTTTCTCTCTCACGCGGGAAACATGGGAAGCGCCGGTCTTTTGAATACCGGGCTCGCTCTTTCTGGGAGGCGTAACGATTTATTAAATATCCAGACAGGATCGCAGGCTAACAAAGCTACTGCCCTTGCTGGAGATTTGACCGGTATCGGCGCTTCTATGATCGGCGGAGGTTTAGCCGGTGCAGCGGAAGCAAAGGCGGGAGAGTACCTAGGCTCTACAGTTTTAGGTAAAGCAGCTCAAGCGGCAGCCGGTACGGGAAGATTAGCGAATCTTGGAAGGGCAGCCCTTCGCAGTACAGCGCAGGGATTTGGCACCGCCGCGTCGATGGGCATATCGAGCCAGGCGACCGAAGATTCCATAATGAAGCATCCAATTACAGCGGAGCGTTTAGCTCAGTCCGCTTTTACGGATATTCTTTGGAACGCCGCTTTTAACGCCGGAGTTCACACGGTCGTCAGTATTCCTAAAGCGATCCGATCAAACACAGGCGACCTGATTGATACCTTAGAGAAGCATAAGGTATTTAATCACGAACAGATCGCTGTGCCTCAGCAGCCCCAGGTCGGTCCCCAGGTCGCCGGATGGACGCAAAAGTATAAGAACGTCAGCCAAGATGTAGAAACGACCGATACGCTTGCAAGGGACTTTAACCGCGAGCTTAGAGACACCAAGACAAGAACAAACGATTTCGACCGCGAGCAGAAAAAGACCGGTACTGTTGTCACCGACGACGATATGGTGAAAAACAAGACCGGGACCAGGACAACGACCAGCCGCCCCAAAGTTACTCAAACTGAAGAGCAGATGGCCGCGGATACCGCAACCCGCGATCCGATCAATACTACGGCAGCGGCTCCGGTTAAGAATTATTTTGATTGGAGCGAGCATACGCCCGAGGAAGCAAAGCGGTGGCTGGCCTCGGCTATTAAGCACCACTTGGGCAAAGCAGAAGGTCACTTGGATTTGTGGGATCAAAACTACAAGCTCGAGCTTCGCATCCAAGACGCCGAAAGAAAGATAAAAGCCGGGCAGCACGTTGAATTAAACGAGGCGCTCAAATCCGACCTTCAAAACGAAAAAGAGCTCATTAAGGAGCTTCTGTCTGAAGCGCACCCTTCTCGCATGGAAGGTGAAACCGGTGTGCCGGGCTTCCGTGAGCTAAACGACGAGTATGCAAGGCTTTCAGGGAATGTTCCTAAAAGCGATCTTAAAGCTCCAGGTTTTGGTGCGGCGGTGCCTCCCGTCAAAGGAGCTAAGGCTAAACCCGTAAGGGGCCGGATTAGCGAAACTCAGACAACCGGCACAGAAACCGTAAATAAAGACAAAAACGTCCAAACGGATTCTTTGCTCACGGAGAACAGTCAGCGGGTTCAGCAAGAAGAGCGCAAGCTAGACGACACCATTAAAGAAACCTCCACAAAGGTTCACGGCGTCCAGGGCGACACGCATACGGACGAATTGTCGATTCGGTGGAAACCGCCGAAACCGCAAAAACAGTACGTCGACGGGGATATTCAGTCCGTTTTCGGAAACGGTCTACCGGCTACTATTGCGGTCGGTGGCCGCTACCTTGGGCTCGCTGCCATCACAGATCCGCTTGCAGCGGGCATGGCTGGCGTTAATGCGTTTGCGAAGCTTGCCAATTATCGGAAGACAATTGGGCCGTGGTTTGAGAGATATGGCACACGCCTTATGAAATCCGTCGCCTACCCTGTTGAGGCAGGTGGGCGTCTTTATAGGGAGCAAAACAAAAGGTCTAACATTCCCCCCAGCTATGATACGTCTCACTTTCAAACAGCGTCTAGCGCGGTTAACTTTGCGGCCACCAATCAAGAGGCAGTCCGGGCTACTATCGAGCGAAAGTATCCTACGGTCGCTCAAGACCACCCCGACACAATCGCCCAGGTTACGGCCACAATCATGAAAGGCGTTCACGCCCTAGACCAGCAGACGCCCAAAAAGCCCTTTGCGCCTACCCTACAACCTCAGACGTTTGCGCCGACCAGGGCTCAACAGGTTAAGTTTATGCGTACGTGGCGGATCATTGCCAACACCGACGAAGCATTGTCTGGTGCCGATCCCCAAACCGTAGAAATGCTCAAAACTGTTTTTCCGGCGTGGTATGAGCAGGCGACACAGGAATTGACCCATAAAGCCCAAACGTCGAAGAAGCGCCTAAGCGGACGTATTGCGCGGCAGGTGAGCACTTTCACAAATACACATGTTCGCGCCACCGACGATCCAAAAGCCCTTAAAAGGCTTCAGGAGACAGCGGGGCCCGATCCGAAGCCGCAGCAGGGCCAACAGGGGCCGGGCGGATCTAAATCGACAGGCGGGGCAAAGTCCGCTAAAGTTACACAACAGGCCGTAACGGCCGATGCCACCACCCTCCAACAGCATCAGCTAGGAATGTAAAACCATGGCAACAGATGTCTTTATCCCAAATTATGCAGTAAGCGTGCCAGTCGTGGCGGGCACTCCCTTTATTGGCCCGCAGCTTTCGCTTTCCGGCGTGGCGGGGGTCTACGCTCAGATTGCAGCCACAGGTGGGGCAGCCGGTACTATGTATCTCAATCCGACCATCGGTGACCCGCTTCTGACCCCGCAGTTTGTTTTCGGCAACGGGCAGCCAATGGGCGATGGTGTCATTAGCGTGGCGGTTTCAGCCAACGGGCACGCGGGCCAGGGGCTCGTGAGCACAGCGATAGGTTTGTACGCTCGGGCGTTTTCGGTGTCTTTTACACCCTCTGTAAGCGGGAGTATCAGCATCGCTGTAAACATTCGTTTTACCGGAACCTGATTCTAGATTGAAGTTTTCCTTGCGGGCTCATCAATAGCGGGCACACTGAAAGAAACGGGGTCACACAGGCCCCCTTTCTTAAATAGGATTCCGTGTGCTCAAATTCTGGCTTTGGCTCAAAGGTTTTTTTGTTAGCGCGCAACCCGTTTTGGCCGGCGTCGCAGATGTAGTCGAATGTGTTGCGGAGGCTTCCAAATCGAACGCAGAGTAACAAACGGCGTAGTCTTACACAGGGCCGAGGTTTGGACCGGGACGGACTATCATTTCTTGATTATGAAGAACGGCTCCATTTTGCCGTTGGTGCCGATGGAGGAAAAAGGAGAGCACGCAATAGAATATAATGGCTCAACCGTGGCGATCGCCATATTTGGCGACTTTGCTGCGCTCGAGCCGGGGCTCAATAATAAGCCCACCGCGGCCCAACTGACGAGTTGCGTTCTTCTGATGCAACTGATCAATTCTCGCTACGGCGGGAAATTGTGGGCGTGTGGGCACAGTCAGCTAGGGACGAAAGGAACGGCTGTTGCTTCAAAATTAGTCTACGGCCATACCTGCCCAGGCGAAAACTTCCCTCTTACAGATGTGATCGCTAAAAGTGGTCTGGCAGCGCTTTATAAATAGAATGTGAAAAAGGGGCTCTCGGGCCCCTTTTCTTTTTCAATGGATCAGAATGTCCAACTGACCGTGTACGTCTTCCAGATACCTTTTTAGCGTTTCCTCGTCGTATAGGCGGTTACCGTCCTGAACCGTCAGGATCTTCAGGGTGGAGCCACCGAGCTTCTTAATGGCCTCCTCTAGAGCCGCATAGGCCGTCTGCACCAAAGCCTGTGTCTCAGGAGGCAAAGCGGCCATTGAGGCGTTTAGAGCTGGTTTGCCCTGGTCAAAGACGGAATCCGTAAAGTCCTCCAAAGCGGTCGCAACCGGGCCATTAGGATCACCGATGGTCCCAGGGGCGCCGTTGTTTCCACAGGCGGCAAGAGCAGCAAAGCTGAGCAAAAGGACGGTCTTCATGTTTTCTCCTGTTGGAAGGGGAGATCCTGCATATTCCCCCAATTATAACCCCAAGCGGGTTCGGCCACAAATCGCGCGGTTAGGCCGTAAATGTCAACCGGGCTCGTCATTGCGTCCACTAGCTTCTGCGCCGTTTCCTCGACCCATTCCGGTTTTGTTTGCATGACGAAGCAATCGTGGACTTGCGCCCGGATTTGCTCGCCTTGATCCCAACGGCAGTTTTTATACAGTTCGATAATCGCCAGGTTCGCCAGATCCCCGCCAGTGATTTGGCACTGTGAATTGAGAGCCTGATTGTAACCGCGCATACTAGCAGGAAGATATAAACGCCTACCAAGTAAAGGGGTATCGACATAACCGAGTCCATCGACGCTCTCTTTCGTTTTTTTCTGCCAGCGGGGAAATTCCGCGTGGTGCTCAAAATACGCCTTACGCATCCGTTTACACATGGGCTCTGTGATACCGGGAATAAAGCCCTTCATGGTCTTATGCACCTGTGCTACGTGGTCGCTGGCATTATATGCAAAACCGAAGGCAAGCTTCGAAACGTTACGGAAAACCTTATGGGTCTTCTTTGTGGCGTCTTTAGGCACAACCTTCTCACCAAACATAACTCGGGCATTATACATGTGGAGGTCGCCATCCTCCTCGATAACCTTCACCAGATGCCGAGCGCCAGCAATATAGGTTTGCAGGTATAATTCAAGCGCAGCCCAATCCGCGTCCACTAAAATGAATCCGTCGTCCGGAATCAGACAATCCTTCATACTTGCTGCAATGACCTCGGGCCCGTCCCCGAAGTCGAACTTTGTCATTTTGGCAGGAAGCTGTTGGATGTTCGGGCCGGAGCAAGACCAGCGGGAACCCTTCGTTCCGGTGACATTATAGGTAGGATGTATCCGACCGCCGCTTTGCAGGTAGTCGTTACAAAAACCTATAGTTTTACCTGCTTTCCTATAGCCGTATAAAGCTGCGGCGCTTTTGACGATTCGCTCATCTTCGAACTCGGAAGCATAAGCCAGTAAAGCTGCGGCATCGAGCTTGGGCTTCTTGGTTTTCCGGTCGACCGAAATAACGGGGCAGCCGAGGGTTTTCCAAAAGTATTCTTTAATAGAGACAAGCTGCCCGTCTTTACCCAATTCCGCGATTCCGCTTAGCTCCTTAAAGATATCCCCAAGTCGCTTCTGTCTTTCTTGTGCGTCACGTTTATGCTCCTTGAGGCGCTTTACGTCTACCCTCCATCCGGACTGTTGCATACGCACAGCAATGCGGGAAAGCTCCATATATTGATCGTACTGGCGCTTTCCGTGGGGAACGGGAAATTCCAGCTTTAGGCTCATCGAGGCTTCCTCAGAGCTATGCGGCACTTTTTGCACCAGTGGACAACTTCATAGGGAGTTTCGTCAACAACGACCCAATCGTGCTCACAGCCCATGTTAGGCCCACTCCTTCAGATCGAGGTTGTCGATGATGTATTCGTGGGGGACGACCAGGCCGCAGGTTTCGCAAACCTCATGGTCTGTGAACTCATCCGTGCGGAAAGTGTGTTCACAGGTAAAACGCTTGGATATAACAATTCCTTGCGGCTCAAAGTTAAATTCCAGCTGATTAGGATTATGTCTCACCCAAGCTTTCCTTTCAGGGATTGGTACAATTGGTAGGTTGCGTACGAATCCCGGCAGTTATAGTTTCGCAACTCGATTGGGCATCCCAGCCACTTATCTTCGTCGGCCCCGACCTTTGGCGGCTTAAAGAAGCATTTCCAAGGTTCGACGCAGAACTCTGTTGCGCAGGCCATTTGGAGGCCGTGGCGGTATTGAGGGTAAACGACTCTGTGCATGAGCAAGGTGTCGTGTGCGAAGTTTCTGACGTGGATGTCTCGCTTATCGAGCATAAAGGTATCGTACGCTCCGTTGTGGAAAATTTTCGGCTGAGCCGATTCCAGGAGTTCAACGCACCTTTCACGGATTTCCTTGCCAAGCGGCCAGTCCTCGAGGGCGGGCTCCAATTCTCCGAATGATCCGGCAATGGGGTATCCGTCCCAGGGGACGCTGACCGTGCCGTTTTCGTTACTGAAGCCGATTGCGGTGATAAGGGTTCCGGCAACGTTAGATTCGATATCGACCGCGATAGGCGAGGCTTTTGCTCTACCAAGTCGTTCGAGAATTTCGAGGGCCCTTTCTTCAGGATTGATACAGGCTTCTGGCCAGGGCATCGGTTTGATTTTGCCCGCCGCAACGGCATGTGCTTGCTGAACCCATCTAGAAAGGAGCCAATCGTAAACATACTCATAATTCACCGGATTCAGAATTGGGGCCCGATACAGTCCGTTTTCCTTCCAGACCGTACCTGCCCATTTATAGGGAGAACCGCCACGACCATACATATTCCAGGCCGAATGGGCCTGACGCACACCAGGCGTGGCAGGCGTCTGGACGAGCACAACCGTGTTGATATTATGCGCTTCGAGGATTTTATCAATCTCCTCTTTTTGCTGCCTTACCTCGACCATACTGAATGGATCGGTGCCCACATCCCGAAGGGCGATACGTAGGGTTTTTCGCCATTCCCGCTTACCTAGGGCCCGGTTGCCCAAACCCCACACATCGAGCACACCGTCAAGCTCTTGACAGTTTTTGGTGCGGCTATCCACAATGACCGCCAAACCGTTGACACCTTCACCAGCATGAAATGGCATTAAACTACGTGCCTCCACGTTACACCGCGCAAAACCTTCTTAATGCACTCTTCTTTGACGTTCATGTGCTCACTGATCTCTTTTGAGTCAAAGCCCAAAGGTCGGTGCAGTTCGCGGATCTTTCGAACTTTTTCGGCATTTAGCAATGCGTTGGAAACCTTGGCGTTTCCGCCCATCACCTCAGCCTTGCGCTGAACAGCCTGTGCTTCAGAATATTTGAAGCTCTCGGCTCTTTCTCGCCGCGCAGCCATGACACAGTCTCGGTCGCAATACTTACGGGCACAGAACTGTTTGACACTTTCGCCGTTATTTCGAGTTAGTTCCGCTTTGCACTGGACGCAAGTTCGCATAGGCTTTTTCCTTAGAAATAGAAAGTGGGCAGTTTAGAAACGTGCCCAGGTTTTGTGGTCTTGTTTAGCTGCCCAAGGCTACTTTACGGTCGTAGCAGACCTCGCCCTCTTCAGGGGCTTTGCTGCTCATTCTGGTGATATTGACGTATTTGCCCGACTTGTCCTCTTGGAGCATAGCGAAGAAAGTACGGTCGATAAACATATCTAGCACCGCATCGTCGCCATGCTCGATCCAAGCGCGAGCGCAGTCTTTTGCCATCTCGCCCACTTTTTTATTCGCCTCAACGATGGCGGGCTCGATCTCGTCCTTATCAAGCTGGCGGCCATCTTTAAAGTAAATCTTACGGCCCGTGATCTCGTCCTTCTCCTGACGATCATAGGGCGCAATCTCCGAAAACAACGGGCGTACCTGATTGAGCCACATACCCTTGGCATAGGTAGGGCTACTGTTTTCGCCCACGCTGACCGGCAGAGCCAGGAAAACGTTTTTCTTAAACATCACCTTGCCATCGCCATCCAGCGCATGATTCTCAAGAGTAACCGCAAGATACCCCTGATTGTGCTGTTTGATCTTAGCGTTGGCAATCTTGAACTCATAGGTCAAACCGGGCTTTCCGTCACGGCGCTGGGGTTTGTAGTCTTCTTGCGAATAGTCAAGGGTCAGGTCATCAAGGGTAAAAGAAGTTGCGCTCATGTTTTCTCCGTTAGATTCCGTAAATGGTCTGAAGGTGCGGGCGAAGGTAGGGATCTTGATTTCCCTTCAAATCCCATCGTCCCCCCGCTGCGTAGTCCGAACTGTGGCTAGAGGTAAAAAGGTACTTTAACTCCTTCACACCAGCCCGAACGGTTTTTTCTTCTGCAAAGGTCACCAACACTCCGTCTGTAAGCCGCGCCCACCTGCCAGCGGCTTTCGGCCTCATGGCCGGAATGAACGCCGACGATACGCCAGCAACCGACATCGCTTCAACTTTGTCGTGCACTTTTTCCGCCGCTTTCCGCATTTTTTCTGCGGCGGGCGAATTTCCCCCCTCCTCGCCAAAAGGCTGATTAACGTTTAGATGCACGAGCCCGATGAAATTCATGCCCGTCTCGCGCAATTTGTCGAATAGCATGTCGTGGGCATCATTGACCCGGCCATACGCTTTAATACGGTCCATGTCTTTTTCGTAGTCCGGGAGGATAACGAGGTCACGCAGCAACATGGACTCGAAAGCGGATAAAGTGTCGACAACAATTGTTGTGCACCCATTGTCCTTGTATTGCGCCATGGCTCCAGGTAAGCCCTTGATTGCAGGCGCAATGTCTCTGTACGTGAGCCCCGCTCCCGACCAGTCCAGAAAGTTAGGAACAGTGATACCTCGCCGTTGTGCATAGAGCAGGCAATTCTCTTCAAACCCGATCCATACAAGGTCACTGAGTTCTTTTGGCTTTGCAACGTCCCACTCCTTTTGTGGCGGGCAATCTTTGCTCGCAGTGAGCGCAAGGGTAGTTTTGCCAGTCTTGGGCGCTCCATCAATACGGATCGAGAAACGCGCCGGTTTCTCGGTCACCTTCTTAGGCGACAAAAGTTGTTCTAGCAGGCTCATCGACGATAGCTCCTGTATATACGCTTAGGCTCGGGGTCGAGGTCGATTTCCTCAAAATCCCAATCATCTACATGAAAGTTGTCTAATCGCCGTAGATAGGTGTCCATCTGGCGAATCGACGAAAATACCGCAAAAGGTATCCATTCCTCATCCGGGGCCTTTTTTAACAACAGCCAAAGGATTCTCACTCAAAATCTCCCGCAGAGCCCACGGCTCAAAAAGACGCACTCTCGCCCGCGGTCATAGCAAGCGAATGGGTTGGCCAAGTTTTCTCGCATTTGTTTGTCCGCATGAATTAATGCGGCTTTTACAATATGCGGATCTTCCGCCTGGGGTCTAGCAAAAAAGGTCTGGATGCTCGATCCATTGCGCCCTTCAGGCTCACGACGCAAAACCTTGTGCTTTAGGAGCACGTCAAAAATCATGCCCTGTATCGGCTCATTGAAGGCCAATGAGAGCATGTGCATATAGGTGAGGCATTGCATACTAGACGTGTAGTTTGCCCTGCCACCCATTTCATCCTTACGGGCTCCTGCCGTTTTATGGTCCACGATGTAGATGCCGGGCCCGTTAAGCTCAACACCTCGGTCTTCTTCTACGCGCTTAACGTCAGCGGCGCTCATATTGACCACCAGATCAATCGCGCCGGTCGCCTCGATATCCCCGAGCCAATCTCGGATCGCTTCGGCGTGGGTTGGTGTGATCGGCATTTTCAGCTCAACAGCGACTACCTGGCCGAAATAATCAGCAGGAAAATTACTGCGGTGAAAATCAAAAAGTCGAACAGCCTCTCCCCATTCGAGGTCTTGTATGGGTTCCATGCTGATCGCTGTATTTTCGGCCACTTTTCCATTGTAGAAGCACTCCTTCAAAAAGTGGTAGTAGATGCCCGTATCAAGGGCCGTTGCGTCTCCGATGGTATCGACCTTCGGATGCTCAGACATGAGCCTTCTTTTGCGCCCACACAAAGCTGGCACGGTCCAGTAAGACATGCCCCTCCCGGAGCCACCCGTCCGCTTTATGGTCTGATAGATTTGCACCGGCTCATCCACTCAGTTTTCTCCTTTCTTGCACCATGTCGGCAATAATCGTCGTAACGCACTCGATGTCTTCTTTGGTGCCCTTTAGGCCCCACAGGATCAAAGCCCGGCAAACGCAGCCGAATTCCCACTCAGTCATCGGTCGGCATCTCAAAGTCGGGATCGGTGAAATCTTCCCAATCCTCGTCTTCCATCTCGATCCGATCTTGCTCGCTGTCCGGGGGCGGAACGTGAAACTGCTGGAAAGCGCACGCACAAACTTCGGGATCGCAACCACAGACACATTTAATCATTGTCGTCGTCCTCGTCGTCCTCTGTAGGGGCCCAAAGATTTGAGCGTTTTTCCTGCGACTGCACCAACCTGTTCAATTCTGCCTGAAACTGATCCTCGGTCATCTCTCGCTCAACAAAGACCTCGGCTGCAACCTCAGAGGTTTTTGAGGCTTTGATAACGGAATTGATCGAATCCATCCGGGCCCGCAAAGTATCGCATCGGCTCTCATCGTTAGGGCCCACCACGAATTGAACGCGGGTAGGAGCCTGGCTCTTAGAATCCTGTCTTGCGAACCGGGCGATAAATTGCACCACCTCATCGACCGCCGTAGTCCATTCGACCACCAGAGCGGTTTTTTGAAAGGAGAGGCTAATACCCTCCTTAAGCGCATGGGTGGTCCCTACAATCACAGAGCGCGGCTCCTTGGCTGCCGTGAGCAAAAGCTCGTTTCTAACCGGCGTTGACACGCTACCGTCAATAAAGAACGGCTCGACGTCTTTATACTTTGAACGGATCGCGGCTGTAATATCCCGAGCCGTCTGGCGAAGGTGCGTGTAGATGCCGACGTGCTCGGATTCGTCTTTTACGCTTTCGTACCAATCCATGGCCGCTTTGATAGGGTTGGGCTTTTGGTCGAAATACAGCGGCTCGACAAAAAGGGGCGGCAAAAACTCCGCAAAGTCTTTTTGCACAATCCGAAACGAGATCTCAGAAAACGCCGCTTCTAGTTGCTCGCGCATGTCCTGCTTCAAACCGAAGAAACTGCGGCCATGGCTGTTTTGCTCAGTCTCGCAGTATTTCCACAGAAAGCTCCACGCCTCGCTGCCTACGCCGGTTCGCTCACCCCAGCGGTTGGGGAAGAAGATATCGACGGGATTCCACAGTTGCTTGGCTTCGTTCGGGATCGGTGTTCCCGATAGCCCCAGGGCCCAAGCGTCCGGATTGGCCTGAAAAAGCTTCAGCACGTTTTTGGACTGCGCAGACCTCGGAGCACGAAGATTATGGAACTCGTCCACAATGATCATATCCCAGCCATGCGGCGTGATTTCTTTCAGAAGGTCGTAGGACACCACCTGCACGGGCGCACTGTAGGCTCGCGTGCGTTCGGCGTCTTTATCCTCCGGAAGCTTTCGTTTGCGGCCCCATTCGATTATGCCAAGTTCGGCCTCGGGCCAATGGGTTTGAAGCTCCCGGCGCCAGTTCTCCCGAATCAGGGCGGGAGCAATAATTAGCACCTTTTGCCGGTCGTAAGCCTTAGCAATAGAAATGGCCCCAAGGGTCTTACCTGCCCCCATATCCCAGGGAAGGAAGTAGCGGCGTGGCTCCGGCAGGGTGCCGAAGATTTCAACCGCTTTCTTTTGATACCATCTCAGCGCAGCCATTTGGTGGCCCCCCTTCGTTGGAGCCAGGTTTGATCAGAATTCGAGTGGCCGTCAAGCAGACATAGGTTTTTTTTATTCTGGCGAGTGGCTCATGGAAGCCAGGAAATTGTCTGTACGTACGCCCCAGACCATGTTTTCGGCCTCAAATTTATTTTGGCTCGTATTTTTCGAAAGGCCATTTATTCGTCCGGACAGGGCGTGAATGGTCGAAAGTCGGGCCGCAGCCATAACGTGTCCGCCGTCAGCCCACTCCACATTATAGGACGCATCGGCCACTAAGGCAGAGGTGACCATTGTTACCTCAAACCCCGCAGCCAGCCGATCCTTGATCATCCTGGTGCAAGCGGGCGATCTCTCGCTAATAAAGGTGGCCACGATCCAATCATTGATTTCGAGCAATTTGGCATTTTTGAGCATAACTGTAATCTTTTTAGTCGCGTTGCTTCCGGCACCCCCTGTGACCTTGCCCAAAGCCTCGGCATCTAAAATAAACTCTTTATTAACTGTATCCTCTATAAAGGTAGGAATGGTGTCACTTTCCAAAACAGGGAATCTTGAGCCTAAAGACTGTTCCGGCGTGCAAATGATGCCAACCTCAAATCTTTTGCCCTTCTTCTTAAATATGATAGCTCCGGGCTTTAATAGGCGGGAAGGGGGAGTAAGAGGGATATAGCCATACATACGTAAAGCCGTGTCCATGCCGGTACAGCTAGAGAGGGATAAAAGACATAGTAAAAGTAAAGCGTATCTAACAAACAATGTTTTATTCCTAGTTTGAAACATATCGTTAAGCGGACACAGCAATTGTGCCCGAAACAAACTAGGCTGCTACAAAAGTTTTCAGGTATTGATCAGGAGTTTTTTTGGGGCAAGCAAAAAATGATTCGGGGGAGCTAGAGCCAGGATAGGAGCCAGAAAAAGGGCCAGTAGGAGCCATGACGCGGTGCCCGGCTCTCAAATGACGCGCTGCTAAGCTGTTAGAAGCAATCTAGGAGCTATTTTATAATAATCGCCAGCTTCGAAGCCCGGGGGTCGCTATACGGCCACATATCTATAATGCCTCTAACAGCCCAACAGATGTATTATAAGGGCTTTTTCTTTTTGACGCGCCGCCTATAATATCCGTTTTTAGCCACAATAGGAGCCAGGTTTTCGTGGTCTGGAGCCGGGGCTAACCGGGCCCACGCAAACAGGGCCAGCCTTGCAAGGCGCTCGGCGTAGATATTTTGATACAGGTCGTTTGTTTCCCCTGAATGGCCCATGGTAAGGCGGGCACCATAATGGTCCTCCTCGCTTACCGTGGTGTTATACGCCGCTCTAAAGTCCCTACGGTTAAACTTGGTGCCCATACCCGCTTCTTCAGCCGCCGTCTTGAAGACGTTTTTATGGTCTACCTTCAACGGTAGAGCCCGCTTCAAAATTGGCAAAAGGGTAACAGGTATTCCAACCTCTCTATCATCGTCTTCTTTACCGATAATTAAGAATCTACCTGCACAGCCTGGCATATTATCCATCGGGGTAAATTGTCTAAAAGAAGCCTCTTCTCCTTCTTCTGCCCGCATACCTGTGCAAGCGTAAATTAGCGCCGTATCGAAGGCATGGCCGGAAAGCGAGCTAATCAGATCCCTTATTTGCTCAGGGGAAAAATTGCCGCTCGACTGTTTTTTGCCCTTTGTCTTCCCTTTCTTCTTAAATTTCGGCCACGCTTCGTCAGCAATAATTGGCACGGTATGGCCATCTAATCTCGCACAAGCCAATCCCCTCCGTAACGTCGCACAATGGCGCCGGATTGTCATATCGCTAAATCTTTTGCTTCCGTCCGGTTTCGTTTGATTTCGGCAAAAGATCACATATTTTTTCAGAGACTCATAAGAGACATCGCCAGGCGTTTTGAAGAAAATCTTAAGATTATTCCAATGCGGCCCAATCTCAGTTTTTCGGTGTCTCTCGTCATATCCCTCGGTAGCTGCACGTTCCTCGTCCAACCTCTGCAAATCCGAAAGGGTAAGTCCAGCACCAGCTTCGTGCCTTGCTATGTATTCCTCTCTTAACTTTACCCCTTTACGGATAGCCAGCGTTTCATTCGTTTCGTGCGTGTTTAGCTGTATACGCTTAGCCTTTAGCCAGCCTGGCGCTTTATACATAAACTTAATAAAAAGTGTTTTATAGCCTTCCTTGAAATAAGGTTTCACTCGTCGCTCCAATCCCGCAAAGACTTGTAGAATACATTAGTGTCGCCAGCTTCCTTATAACCCAACCGTTTATACCATTTTTTTAATCTCTCAAGATTCTTACCATGGTCCGGAATAACCGTCACTAAACCGCATTGAGAGCCAAGGTACTCCTCTATCTTCTTAATCGCCAGGGTGCCTAATCCCTGAGCTTTATACGCGTTATCAATTTTGATCCTATCTACATAAAGAAGATCATAATCTAGCTCGTCGTAAAAATCGAAAGCTTTTCTAGCATCCTTTGAGATCATGGCAGACCATAGATCATACATATCTTGTGTCAGATCAAACGATTCCATAGCGTTATATCCGTACTTGCCTAAATAACGCCATACTCGTGCCGTTCCAACCTTAATTATCGGCTCACTATCGGGATCGGCTGCATCCTTCGCATCCGCCTTATTAACGTAAATACTGATGTTATAATCAATCCACTCCTCATGTTCGCAAATTTCCGACAATACAGTTCTAACGCGCAATTCCATAGTCTCAGGCCACATCTTAACAATCTTCTTCTTACTCATAATAAACCCCTTTTACTTAAATAATAAAGCGGGCCCCTATAAAAGCGGGCCCATTGTGTAACTTAACGAAAGTTAACGAAAGCGCCCACAATGATACCAAGGGCCGTAAAACAAGCGGAGATGATAGTTTGCCGCAAGTCTCCCCCGGTTATGAGGTATGTAGCTGTGGGGATAGCAACCATTAACGGCAAGCTAATTTGATTTGCTGTCACTTTGGCTCCTTTTGCGTAGTCTGAAAGGTTCGCTCTCATTATCCCTCACTCCTTCAATTTTACCTAAAGCTTCGCCCATCGACGATACAGTTAGAATGAGATCCTTATAGCAGCTTTCTAGCAGCTTTAGCGCAACCGAAGCTTCTTGATCGTCCGATATCATCTTGTTAGTTTTGAGAATATAAAAGCATTTCTCAATAATATTAACCATATCTTCTAATTGAACATGTTTCGCCTTCATTTTAGAATCCCATCGCTGAAGCCAAAACGGCCACCGCGTCCTTGTTTTTCTCTTGTGAGAGGTGCGCATAACGTTCGGTCATCTTAAGGCTTTTGTGGCCTAACAGACGCGAAACAGTCAAAAGAGGCACGCCAGACGTAACTAGGGCAGATGCGAAGGTATGCCTCAGACTGTGCCAGCCGATATCGTGTAGTCCGGCCCGCTCAACAATCCGTTTCATGGCCGAATATGCGCCTTGATACGACATACTGAAAACGGGCCCTTCCCTATGCTCCATCGCCTTAAATACAGCAGCGGCCATAGGATTGAGCGCAACGTCTCTTGCCAGCCCATTTTTAACTTTCTTAAGCTTTCCAGTTTCACGGCAAACAGATGCGCAAACATTAATTTTACGGACAGAACCGTTCAAATTTACATCTTTCCAGTCTAGGGCCAGCATCTCACTAATCCGCATACCTGTATTAAGACCAATCAAAATCATTTGCTTCCATTCAGTATTGTCTTCTTCTTCAGCCGCCTTAACAAGCTGGGCTATTTCAGAATTCTCTAAGAAACGAGATTCCATAGCGTCTACCTTCATAAGCTTTACAGTCCATTTAGGCGCTTTCAAAACACCTTCCTCTCTTGCTACAGCTAAGCAACGGGATAAGACTGTAAGATGATTATTGATCGTTTTAGCAGACAAATCATCGGCGCTCTTATCGTTTTTATAACGGCGTATATCGCTAGGTCCGATAGATTCTAGCTCCATATCACCAAAAAACGGCAAAAGATGATTATTCATGGCCATGGTCTTTTGCGCCATTTCACCAGCCGAATTCTTACTCTCACGACACGCCGCGTAAAAAGTCTCTACAAATTTTGAAAGCTTCATGTAACACCCCTTCGGTTTTTTACCTACAGGGAAAACAATCGGCACGCTAGAGATATTCCACCTAGGGATATAAAAAGTCGGTCTATTTTTTCAGGGTAGCCCACTTTAACGTGGATTGCGGGGATTGCTCGGGAGGGGATTTGTCGGTTTCGGCAAGTTTGAGCATTGCTATAATCTTCTCGCATAACGCCGCTTCTTCCGCACATTGCGGATTATTATGATAATAGAAGCGAAGGGCGTTTAAGATCGTAGCGTACTCTTCTACGGAAAACATTAACTTTTCTCAGCTTCCCCGTCCGGGGGCGCAATAATATCATCGACCTTCTGTATGATCATAAAAGCCAAAACTTGCTCTACCGTAAGCGGCGAATCGTTACTATCCTTTACCAGCTGAATAACGCCAACAGGCAATTCAATCGTAACGTGCTGTGTCTTGATATCGGGAGCATACATGACAAATCCTTTCAAAAGTCACCAAGTTTCCGAAGGTCTTCGTGAGGCTCGCCTTTATAGTCAGCCAATGCAAGCCCAAAGTCTCCGTCTGTAATGGGCGCTCGCATCGAAACTAAGCAAATACCCTTAGAAGTCTCAATCTGGTAAGTTTTAATAAAACCGGCAACCTCGCCGTCGATCTTCAAGCCCGGCTCGATTTCCCGAAAATCCTTCACATGCACGTCAAAGAGCGCCCCGGAGTTTGTTACGCTAACGATCTGTCCGGCGTCGTCTACCGGGCCATCCTCGGTCCACGGATACATTTGAAAGACGCGCCGGTTTGCTTCAACAAGGTAGATATCGTTACCATCGTATAAAGCGCCACGAATGTACTTGCCGATAAGACTTATGCTCACTTGGCCTTCCTCTTCTCGATTTCTCGCTTAAGATACCAAACAGCTTTCTCTAGATCTTCCACCCCGTTTTTCAAATCCGCTCGCCAAATATACTTTAGAGCGTTGCCTAGGGTAAAGGACATGTGCTCAGTAATTTGTATCGCTTCTACCCCGGATGGATGCTTTGTGTAATGGGCCGGATGATTGACGTTATCGGTCACCTCGTCCTTCTTTCTGTAATAGATGCAATAGCATGACATCCCGCAAAACCGAGCGTTCCCGTCCACGATTGAAGCAGTAAGCGCAGGGTCATAAACGATGCCACACTCCCAACATTGAAGGGTTTCGCTCATAGCATCCACGCCTGCCCGGATTGCTTCGAATCGCTCTCCGCGGAAGAAACATAAGGAAGGTCGCCATCCGGTAACATCTTCAGCGTTACCGCTTTTAGAAGCTTTTCGCCCCTTTGCTCAATCGTAACAAAATCCCAGTCATAGGTGTAAGCCTGCCATTCGGCCTCCTTGCCGCCGATAAACACCTGGGTCACGCGTTTCCGGCTGTCCTCTTGCGGATAGCTACGGATGGCCCAATGTGTCTCATAAGCGCCAGCCAAAGCAGAAGAGCCGCGAAGGTCCTTATCTGGCTCCGGAGTGCCGCTTCTGCCATTGCTCAGCGCATGGGCGCCCTTCTTAAGATGGTGCACCAAAACGACGGTAGCGCCCGCATCCCGCATTTTCTCAGCGTTTTGCACAGCAATGCCCACCTCACGGGAACTGTTCTCATCTGATTGCATGGACTTAGCGAACGTATCTATGTAGACGACCTTGATTCCAGCCGAACGGATAAAATCGCACACCTCGCCCACCCAATGGCCCTGGTCCAGCCAGAAGTTACCGCGATGGTGAAAATAGAGATTGTCGATGGAATGGATAGGGGGGAGGTTATGGCCCGCTGCTAGGGCTTTGAACCGCTGCAAGGTGCTCCGGCGCGCTCCTTCACGATAAATGTAAAGGACGGGCACCGGCTCGCTTACCGCCAGGGAAGGTAAAGAAACACCAGTGGCAGCCACCAAGGCAGTGAGCATGGCAAACCAAGTTTTTTTGGCATCTTTAGGTTGTCCCGACAGTAAGATAAGGTTATCGGCAGGAAGCACGTCTCTGATCACAAAGGAGGGAGAATCATCGTTTTCCACATCTTGGGCCCAAGCGGCCAGGGTCGGCGGCAAGAATCGCTTTTCACTCACGGTATCCCCTATGCGCGTTTTAACTGAATGGGTCTTGAAATACACCTGCCCGTCGTGCGGCTCAGCTTTTTTAATTCCACCTGTGGAATTTGAACCGACGCCAAATGTGCGATGCATACTCTGTAAGACCACCTTCGGACTCAGGGCTCCAAAATTGAAGCCGAGGGGTCAGACTAGGGTAACCGTTCCGTCGGATCAAGATTAAATAATCTGGGGGCTCCGCACACCTGCGGCAATTTCATGCCCTTTTGCCGAATTACTGCCAGCAGAATTCGTTTTTCATTTTTTTCGGTGAAGGGTGCGATAAGGCGATGGTACAGGTGCCGCTCGTGGCCCCATTGGTCGTACCACCGTTTCAAGGTCGATTCGGCAATTTTAGTGTTCTCGGCAATAATCCGGAAAGGGACGCCGAGCGACCGGGCATGGAAGATCGCCAATATCGTCAAAGGGGAAGGATGCGGCGCTTTACGCTTGTGGCCCACGGTCTACCTTATTCCATTTGCTCAAAAGCTTTTTGGCCGAAAACCCTGTCGCGTCCTCGAAATGGCGCAAATCGGCCTCTACCTCTTGATACAGCAGCTTAAACTTTTTATCGGGGCAAGCACGATCGCTTTCGCAAAAGGACCAAACGGACTCGATATCAGCCAAAGTCTCAAGTCCGGTCAAAAGAGCGTCGATAAAGTTACCTATGTCAGAATCAGCTTTTGTCGTCACCAGAGGCCCCTTTCAAACGTTCACACAAACTTAGCAACTCGGCCTTGTTTGAGTCAATCACACTCTCGGCGGCCTGTATTAAATAATCCACGTTCCCGTCCTCCACATTGTCCATATCGGCGTGAGCAGGAGGGAGCACTGTTTGATAATGAAAGAAGTTAGCATCGCGCATAAGATCGCGCATTTGATAATCCGTTAAGTCGGATACGCCGTCCGTAAAAACAGAGATAAGAGGCTCGACCCAACCTAACGGGCCCCAGCCGCGCGCTTTCGAATAAAGGATAGGCTTAACGTCAATCCCCGTACCTAAGGATAAAACGAGAGCATCTTTGGTGTGCACGTTATATTTCATGCAAGCTTCAATAACGCCGCTCAGGGCCGGATTGTTATTGACCGTCCCGCCATCTATAAAATATTGGCCGTTTACACAGCCAGGGGGAAAATAGGTCGGTCCGGCTGCGGTGGCTCGGCAAACGTCGGACAGCTTAATCTTGAGCGCTTCGGAGCCTTCCCAGCTTTTGAAGAAGACGACGCTCCGATTCTCAATATCGTAGGCGGGCATAAAAAGGGGCACTTTTGTCGATGCCAGCGAATCGAGCTGGAAAACGTCGCTCAAAACACTGTCGAGCCCGCTTCCGTCATACCGGGGCCCAACCTTCCCGTTCAGCGTTTTAGTCCTGTGCCACAGGGAACGGTAGAAAATCTCCTTGCCCCGGTTTTTATACAGCTGAACCGCCTGGGCCGCCGAATAGGGGTAGGGCTTGGTCAAAGCAGCGGCCAGTAGCCCACCTGTCGATGCGCCACAAACCATATCAAAGAGCTGCCAAATGGGCTGCCCGGTTGTTTCCTCGAGGAATTGGAGAATCCTGGCGGGTATGGCTCCACGTATCCCGCCGCCATGGATGGCCAGAATACGGATCTTTCCGTCTGTAGATGGCATGTCTGACAGTGTGGGCGATATCGCCAAAACGGGCAAGAAAGGGCCCTGAGACGTTAATCTGAAAAAACATCTCAGGGCTATTGCTTTATTGGTGAAAATATGGCAAGCTAACGGAGTTAGAACGAAGTGGCTTTCAGCCGGTGACCGAAGCGAGGCGCCGGATTAAAGCCATAGTGTTCAAGCTTCGCTATTCGGGACGACTGTGTCTACTTTCTTCTTTTGAACAATTTGATACCCCTTCTTCTCGATGTACTTAATATATCCCTTAGCCCGCCCCAGGGCCTGCCATGCCTTTTGTTGAGCTTCATTAAGGCCAAACTTGTGCCGGAGCTGTTCTTTAGAATATGGGCGCGTCACGTCCCATTGTTTAAAAAACTTAATTATTTCCGCGTCGGACGGATTGCCTAAGGTTGTCAGATGCTGCTCGAAAACAGCGACTTTCGAGCTATCGGCAAAATATGGAAAACGCCGCTGAATTCTCTGATGAGGTGTTTCAGCAGCTATCGCGGCTTCCTGCCCACCATCCGTCGCCGCCTCGCCTCGGCGGGCGTCTAGGAGGGCGGACATCGCCGCAAGCTGCTCTTCAAGCCATTCTATCTTTTTCTGGGTTTCTTCGTGATGCTTCCACAAAATCGCAAAACGCTGCGAATGTGAGCCTAAGTCTAAAAAGTGGGGCATTTCCTCTGCATACGGATCATGAGCCATGGTATAGCTACTTTCGGTGTCCGTCCGGGCCCAATCCCGGATGGCACCACCCCTCTACATTATCCCAAAGCGAGACGCAACCGCTCCCTTGTGCGCCTCACAGACATACAGATCGCTTGCCTAGAGACGCGGTTGTTTACAGCGACTGCGGCCTGTTCATTCGGATTGATGGCTGTAAGCACAAACCGTGCCACATGGATCGGTTTCGGATCGTTCTGTAGAGCTTGCTTCAAATCTATAGCGGACTCAACATCCATAGAACGGCCCTGGAATGTTGAAAAGTCTTCAGAGTCCGTCAGGGCCTCAATTTTGCCGCTACTTAAAGGGCGCATACCGTGATGTGTTCGAATCACTTTTTCCATCTCGCGGCACATAACGGGAGCGCACCAATTGAAAGCGGACTTATGGGCTCTTGTACCGTCGGACGCCTTCCAATAGGGCAAAGCTTCGATAATCCCCAGCCAACAGGCTTGTTCTAGGTCTTGAGCAATATGGGCGGGTAGGCCCCATTTCTTGGCCATTAAGTGAGCATAGGAGCGAACGCGGCGGTGGTAGGTTTTGTGGAACTCGGTCGGTTTCATGGAAGCTCCGTGACTTGAGGAGTAATGCCGTTTTAAAAAATATACTCACTTTTTGAAAAATATTGCAAAATCCTCTGGAATTCCAGTCCGGTTTGACCCTAGCCTGGGCCAGTGAGGTGTGGTGTCGTTTTTCGCTCAACCCAGGAGCCCCGTTGAAAGTGTCCGAAACCGCCAGGTCTGCCGCAATTAGCGAAACTGCCCAAGACGTCAACCCATGGGAGATTACACATATACGCAACGGAAAGGTGTGCCCGGTCGTGAGACGTAAGGGGGAGCCTGAAAACGTCTACATCGTCCGGGAGCATTCGGTTTTAGGAATTGGAGTGGATTGTGTCTATCCTGAGAGCCGCACACTATTTGAGACATATGACGACTTTTACTACCACTACACAGACATCCCGCCCGAGCTGCTATTTCTCAAGTCGTCGCTGTATTCTACATTTATGCCCGTCGTTTTCATGAACGATGATTCTTAGGGTTTCGCCTAAGCTTCTGGAATTCTCGGCTCTCTCCTAAATATTGCTCAAAATCATCATTTTGGCAACTGTCCACAGGAGCATCCGGGCTATCTTTCGGGTGACATTTTGAGCTTTCAGACGAGCTTCTAAACGGACCACCGACATGCGTGCTATATAAAGGAGAGAGCACCGCGTCATAGTTTAGGCTATAATGCCTCAAACCGGCCAGATTCTCCATTATATCACTTGACGGGACCATAGCTTCGCTTACAGATGCATTATAATCAATCTTTTGCTCTCTCATAAGCCTATAGTGGCTTATATGGCGGGTTTGGGCGGGTTTATTGAATATCTTATCAAAAACAAACATTTTATCTCGCTAGGGAATAGGCCGAGAGGCCCGATTGTTATGCTATAGGATGCCCGATAACTAGGAGCCCGCTATGCAAAATGAGCCCAAACATGTCGTTTTACACTTTCTTGACCCAAAGCACGTGGACAATGCTTTCACGGGACTTTGCTTTGCAGCTTTGGGTGTAATTTTTTTGATTATGGCAGCAACAGTTATCGGTATTGGAGCGATAATCTTAATGTGCTTGTTTTTATAATAGGATAGAAGATGACCGGCTTGATTATGATGCTATTTTTTGAGGGTTTGATATCGCTTTCGGTAGTCTTGCCCATTCTAGGATTCTTAACAATTTTGGGCGCAATTTGCGTCTTAGGAGCAAAAAAATGATTTATGACATGTATAACATTAACGAGCGCATCGAGGAATTGGAAGCTTTGGAAGCTAAAGCGGAAGACTTTGAAGGTTCAGATGGTGCAAAAGAACTGAATAATCTCCGGGAATTTGTTGAGAAGGTTGGAAAGGTTGACGAAAACGTCGTTGACGCAATTTTGGAGTATTATGCCGGAGATTCAGATATTCTTGAAACCGTAGGGAATATCATTAAAGATGGCGGATATTCGCTTCATGAGGATGGGGAGGAATACGGCAGATATCTTGTAGAGAACCTTGAGCCTGAGGTTCCAATGTATATCCGCTCTTACGTGGACTTTGAGGGTTTCGCCCAAGATTCCCTCTCCGGCTCAAACTATACTGAAACTAGCGACGGCCAAATAATCATATTTTATTGATAGCGGGCAGTTTTTAAGCAACAAAATTTAGAGCTAAACGATAACCTAAATGTAACCTGAAGCATAGGAGCAAAATAATGGGTAAGAAACACGTAGATTGGGAGGTTTTTGTGGAATTGCCGGACGGCACAATTGACGCCACATGGACGGTCAAAGCACCAACGCCCTACGGCAAAGTGTTTGAGCGTAAACTTGCAGAAGCTCAAGAGGGGTATACGTTTCCGAAACCGCCCGTTGAATATCAAAATCCGCACGGTATCACTATGATGGAATTGTTTAGCGGCTGGAACCTATATGATGGCCCGGACCACAAAATCGTGCGTCTATACAGACTTGGCAAACGATTAAAAAATAAAGACGCAACATAAAAAAATTTACACCGATAACATAGATAGGTAAACCTACCTATGACATAAAAAGGGAGCATGAAAATGAATGACCAACAGACTAAATATATTGAGGAATTGGAAGCTTTGGAGCAATTGGCTGTAGACTTGTATGAATCCGTAAAAACGGCAAAACGGACGATGCCTTACGCGGCTTCCGAATTGGCCTTTGAGATGGTGCGCGGCTTGAAAGTTAAGGATGCGGACGACGACCAGATGTTTTACTATAAAAAATTCAATCTCCGAATTCGTACCCTGGTGGCTCTTATGGTAAGCCACGCATGGGTTACGTCCGAGATTGAGCGGCACAAGGCGATGGCTCCCGATAGCTGGAGGGACTCGGCCAAAACGCTGCAAGACGAAAACGACAGCGAGTGAGCAACAAAAAAACAACCCAACCGATAACCTTAAGTGTAGATTGAATTGTGCGGGGGTGAGCGCTTAGCTTGAAAACTAAAAAGCTGCCCCCAAACAAAAAAACGTAACAGAGTACGCAACAGTTAAAGACAACAGACCGATAACTAAAGTGAGGGCAAAACGCTCTCCGAAACTAAAAAGGACTAAACATTATGAATTTTATCAAAGCTGCTCAAACCGTGAATTTCGTTATCTCCATCTTGGCCTTGGGCGACGGCAAACTCTCCCTGACCATTAAGCCCACAACGGACGAGGCAAAGGTTTTCTGCAAGGCTAAGAAGCTGTCCAAAGCCGTGCCGGTCACCATTGAGGCCGCCGATTTGGGCTCTAAGATTGAAAGCCTTGAAAACGGCGTGACCGCTTTGGCTGCTATCCTAGCTGCCGCCTAACCGGGGTTGAGCATGTTTCAGGCAATTGGGGGATTAGGCTGGGTTTGTGGCATGAAAACCGCTAAAATCTGGACTACCCCCAAGCCCTGGAGCTCACCGTGGAATTCGTTAAAAGTATAGAAACCGTAAATTTCCGCTTAACTTGTCAATCCAGCAAACCCGACGAAAACCCGCCAAATCCTGCAACCCCCGTAAATATGAAAATCTTTGGCAATTCAGAAGATGGCCTGAGGTTTTGCGCATCTAAAGACGCTCTAGCCCTGGTGCCCTTAAGTGTTGGGGCTAAAGGGCTTCCGGCTATTATCCGGGCCTATGAATTAACTTTGCCTGTTGCCAGGGGGCTAGGGTACCTCACGACCGCTGACGTTGAAGCTCGCCTTAAAGCCCGGTCTGCAACCGTGCCAATTGTTACACCACCGCCCACCTATAAGCCCAATCCCGTAGATGCGGCTGCCGGGGAGCCTGTTGGGCCCGTTGCGGGGGAACCGGCCAAACCGCCCGAACCTGCCAAAAGCTAGGGCTTTTCTTTTTTTCAACAACAATTTTGGATTGCTCCCGAAAACTTAAAATGCAAGGCAATTGAGCCTTTCAGCAGGGAGCAAAAAATGAGATTCAAAGTTATTATCAATGATGCCGAATTGAGCGCTGAAATGTTTGAGAAAATTGAGGGTCAATGGGAATCAATTGATTTCTTCGAAGCAGATGATATTGACGGGCTTTATTGGACGGTTTTTGAGGAAATGATGTATGGGGCCGGTTGTGAGCCGGACGGTTGCCGAATCTACACGCCAGACGGCAAAGTTCACGCTGTAAGCCTTGTGTAATTTTTTAGCAACAGTCTCAAAATCAATCCGAAAACTTAATTGAACGCTGAAACAAACTAAAACAGGAGCAAACAAAATGAAAGTTACTGATAAACTGACTGTTCAGACCACCATCGATGTAGATTTCAGAGATATTGCGAACCTTCTCTGTTCGGCTTTTGAGGGTGGCTCCAGCTATTGGGCTGAGATATCAGATTACACACACCCTAGAAACATATGGCCATGGGAGGCCGGGCATCTATACCCTTACGTGCAATATCCTCTCTCTGAAGGTGGTGCCGTTATCGTCTCCGACACTGAGGATGATAAGATTTACACGTTAGACTTGGCTGCTATTCAGAGAGGGATTCAGGCCATGGCCACCATAGCGCCGCGTCACTTTGCCGATTTGATTAATGAGAACATTGATTCAGAGACCGGCGACGTATTCCTTCAGTGTTGCGTGTTCGGTGAAATCGTTTATGGGTGAAAATTTTACGCAACAGTCTCCGAAACCGGCCGAAAACTTAATTGTAAGGCAAAACACTAAAACAGGGGGGTAGCAATGGGCATCCAAGTAATGGCCGAAAATCTTGAAGCGGCGCTGATTGACCTAGAAAACCGGGAAGCGGCTGTGACCCGGCTGCAAGGGGAGCCACAGTCCATACCTACACTGGAGCTTCTAGACCGGGCTATGGCCCGTCTGACAGCTTCTAAGCTATATCTCAGGCGGTTAGAGGCAACCGTGGAGCGGGCCAAAACACGGCCCTTTGGCCGGGGTATTTGACAAAACGGGGAAAGCCACACAGATTGACAATTGTGGGCCGCGTATTCAAATACCCGGTTATGAGTGAAAAACCCGAAAAACCGAAATTTCCTCTCCCCGCACCCAAGAGGGTGACCGTTATCAGGAGCCCTACTCCTACGGTCAATAGGATGCTAGATGATGCCTACCAAGTCCTAGCGACGCAATTGGGCATGTTTAGGGGGGAAGCACACCTCGAAACTTTCACGGTTCAGAAAGCTTCCGCTTTTTGCAAACTAGTCACGTCTTTAACGTCTTTGCAGCAAACTGAAATGCGCCGCACCTCTCAGATGAACCTCAGCAATCTCTCAGACGAGGAATTACAGGCTTTAGATACCGTCGCTAGGGCCCATTTGGGGCTTGATGGCCAGACTAGGGAGGATACCTAGTCCGTTTTCGAGGGGGGGGGGGGGGTTGAGCTCAGAGGGGGGGCCGTTCCCCATATTTTTTTTGGCTGCCCGGCAGCGCACCGCCGCAATCTCTCTCACGAAATAAAAACGGCGGGCGCTATATAAAAAAAATAAAAAAAAGAAATTAAATAACTTGGATCAAAATGCTTCCGCCGTCAGCTCCGCACCACGTAACCTTTTGAATGGTGGTGGCAGGACTGTCAGCTTCCCATTGGAAGCTATCGCCCTGGCGGGGAATACCGGGCAAAGTAACGTTATCGATTCGTGGCGGGTAGTTAAGATCGGTTACGTTAACGATGATGTCTGCCATGGTGGCTCCTAGAAAGATGTAGGTGTAAGTGTTAGGTTTTACCTAGACTGTTTAGGATACATAAAAAATAGGGAGCCCGAAAGCCCCCTACTTTTCAGACCTAGGTTACTCCTTGTCTTTCGTCTCTTCAGGAGCAACCGGCTCTTCAGCTTCAGCTTCAGCTTCAACCGGAGCCTCAACGGATTCGTCAGCTACAGCAAAATCAGCCGTTGGCTCCACCTTCGCAGCAAGTTCAACATCCGACTCGGTTTGCGCACCCGACTCGGTTTCCTCAGAATCGGCAGAATCCGCTGGAGCAGCCGAATCAGAAGAATCCGACGAATCGTCCTTCTTCTCGATATCTAGCACGGGAAGGGACAAAGCCTCAGGATCGGGCTGAAGCGGGGAGATGGCGGGCGAATCGGCTTTCAGATCAATCGGCTCGAAAGTCGAGGTAACCTTCGTGTTAGCCTTCGGGGTAGCATTTTCGTCTACAGGCAGCGGCTCAGCAGCAGGGGCGTCTCCGAGGTCAATATCCTGGTGCTCCGTGGAAGGCTCGTCTTGCTCCGTTTCCATCGGGGACGAATCGCCCACGGGCTTATCTTCAGCCATGTCGGAGCCGTCTTGGATCGGGCCGTTTACGCTCAAAGGAGCTAGGGCTCCGATTGGGGTAGGCAGGTTGATCTTATTGGTGTCTACAGCGTCGCTTTGATCAACAGCCCTTCCGTCGTTCTTCTCAGCGGTCAGCCCGGGATTGGGCGTATCGGACGTTTCGATATCGGGACCGATACCATCGGTGGATTTGATCAGCATTGGGATTTCCTCTTCGGTTTGGGTGTTTTGCTCAGCTGGAGCAGGTTGCTCCGATTGATGCTCCGATTGATGCTCCACCTTCGCAGGCGCAGAAGCAACAATATGGGCCTCAAGTCGCTCGATGAAGTCTTCAAGCTCTTTTAGGAAGAACTTGATCATTTTCTTGGATTTGGACATAGGTTCAACTCCAGACGAGAAAAAACTCCGGACAGCCTTATGCCATCCGGAGCCTTTGCGTCTCGCCAAAGCCGCAAAGTAAGGATAGTTTTAATAATAGCCCCGATCAAGCCGAAAGCCCCAGAAAGTTAACAAAGCGTTCATTTTCCGCCAATTCCCTCCGTATGAGTGAAACAGCTACCGTTTCTCCGGAATCCGAACGCGATCCCGAGATTCCTTTTTCTTTAACGTTCAGGGCCGTAAAAGCCGAAGACTTCAATTTCGTCCTTTCCTCGTGGATGAAGTCGTACCGCGACACAAAGCGGACAATGAAGAATCCCGTATATTTCACCGGGCACCAAAGATTAATCGCAGCTTTAGGCGAACGGCGCAGTATGATCATTGGCTGCGATGCGGACGCTCCGGAGTGGATTGTCGGTTTTGCATGCGGTCAGATGCTAGACGACGGAAGGATACTCGTTGACTACATTTACGTGAAACAGCCCTATAGGGAGCGCGGGATCGCAAAAGCCATTGTGGCGGCTTTAGGATGGTCAGCTGGAATGGGTGTTGTGGCGAGCCATTGGAACCGGGTTTGCAATTCCGTATCCCAGCGCTATTTAATCGAGCACGACGAGTATTATCTCATGCTAGGAGCCGACTAATGATTACGGTCGAATGTAAGGAAACTGTCAGAACTCCCGATGCCGGCTACACCAACACGATTCTGGTCACACCAGCTAAAACGCATCTACCCTTTACGGATAAGTCTATCGCGGTACTTATGGAGGAATCCGGGAATTGTGTCCGTCTCACCTACCGTAACGGAGAGCGTATTATCATACCGCACGGAAATATCCGGTATATAAGTTTGGCTCCCGAGATTAAAAACAAAAAAGAAAATCCACATTTAAATTCTCCGATTAAAAAGTAAATGAGAAAAATAAATCAAATTAACGATGCTATAACGGCGAAGGCCGTTATAGCGGAACGGAACAAACGCCTCGCGCGCAGCGGAAAGGTTCTATTCGACCGAACCCGCCAAGAGGTCAAAGAACACGATCTTAACGTATATCTCCAGAAAGCCCACGACAAGCAGAAGGAGATGCTTTTAGCGGATGCGCGCTTCAAAGCGGTCTGTTGCCCCCGGCGAACCGGAAAGACTACATACAACCTGTTTGAGTGTATGTTGCACGATTTGAAGTTTCCGGGCAGCACTATCGTTTATATCGTGCCGGATTCGAAAGCCCACGCAAAGGATCTCTTTTGGCTGCCCCTCAAAGAATTGAACTCAAAGCTCAATTTGGGGCTATTATTCAAGGAGGTCGAGAAACGTGTTATTACGCCCAGGGGAACTCAGATATTGCTATTGGGCGCTCACGACGCTGATTCTCCTACCCGTTTGCGTGGCGGTGCTTATTCTCTCGCTTTACTTGATGAGTGTAAGGATTTCGGGCCTCACTTTGAAGAGCTTATTGTCGAAGCAATCCTGCCGGGACTTGGAGACTACGGCGGAACGCTCGTTTTGTCCGGAACTCCCGGCTCTGTATTTCAAGGGCTATTCTATAAAGTCTGTATCGAGCAGCCCGAAGGATGGAAAGTAGCCAAATGGATCAAAAGCGACAATAGTTTCTTGCGGCCCGAGGAAAGGGATCTTGATAAGGTTTTTGAGACAACCTACAAGCCTTTCGGACTTACGAAGGATTCGCCCAAGTTTCGCCGGGAGCAGCTGGCCGAATGGGTAGCCGAGGATTCTGAGAAAGCCTACTACTATGACCCGGTTCGGAACTATTGGGACGGTTCTTTCAATCCGCGTCTAGAGTACCAGCATATATGCGCCATCGACTTAGGTAAGCGGGATAAGACGGTTATTCAGCCCGGAGCGTTTTCCTACCAAGACGAGAACCTTTACTATATGCAGCCCCACGCGCAAAGAGGCATGTATATCCAGACCATCTGCGAAAAATGGAAGGAGATGGACCGCAGGTACGGATTTGTCGGAACGGTCGTAGATACGGGTGGTTTGGGCGTTATGATCGTAGACGACATAAACATGCGATACGGCTTCAATTGGCAGGCGGTCGACAAGAGCCCCAAATACAAGCTCGGCGCCGTAGAGCAGATGAATTCGGATTTTTTGCTAGGGCGCATTAAAGCGGAGCCGGATTCTATTGTTGCCACCGCTTGGGCTAAAAGCATAAAAGACCCTAAAACAGGGCTTCCGATACATAGTGACGAAGGTGATGCGGCTTTATACCTCCACCGATTTAGTTACCATTGGACCGGAAAACATCCAATTGCGGAGCCAGAACGGGAAAGTCCCGTCTGGTGGGAAAACCAAGAAAGAGAGGCAATTAATCGTGCGCTCAAAAACCGACAAAACCGCGAAACAGAAGGCCCCTACGGCAAAGCCCTCAGCGACGACTG
>Ga0308173_10000039_pt1 | contig 42477 bp, 53 predicted proteins | sample PhyPR1_FD_203716 | JGI IMG/M metagenome (GOLD analysis project Ga0308173, IMG submission 203716) | Soil microbial communities from UC Gill Tract Community Farm, Albany, California, United States - DLSLS.P.R1 | ecosystem: Environmental > Terrestrial > Soil > Agricultural land | place: USA... | reverse complement strand
TTGTTATTGTGTGCATGCTGTTGCTGCCAGGCTTAACCGGCTGCAGCTCCGCACAAGCTGCAGCACCGTACACCGGCACCCTTACTCCTGGAGACTTAGCAGCGGAGCAAGCCACTTTAAACAGCTTAAGAGATCTCTTTTGCTCTGTTATAGTAACCGGAATACTTACCGTATTAGCCGGCATTGTATGCGTACAAAAAATATTGATCCTTAAAAAAACGCAAAGCAGATGCAAGCAACCATAAACCCTTTACCCACTTTAACCCTGGCTAACATAGAGCCCTTTTATGAGGACCTATGGAGCCGGCATGTAATAAGAGAAGATTGGAAACCGGCAGCGATTAAAGCAGCAAAAAAGATACTCTCCGGCAAGCCTCTTTATGAGAAGCTTTGCCAAAACATTGCTCCTTTAATGCCTTGGTATGTGCCAGGCACCTTGCACATGCTGGAGAGCTCTTGCAACTTTAAAACACACCTGCACAATGGAGATCCATTGAGCAAGCGTACAACGCATGTGCCGGCTGGCAGACCGTTAAAAGGAGAGCCGCCCTTTACCTGGCTGGATAGTGCAGCCGATGCTTTAACAATGCCAGGCATTGCTTTTAATAAGTGCAAGAGCTGGAGCCTGAGTGAGATCCTTTACCGCTTTGAATTATACAACGGCTTAGGATATAGGAAAAGAGGTATTTACTCTCCTTATGTTTGGAGTGGTACCACTTTTTATACTAAGGGCAAGTATGGAGAGGATAATAAATTTGATCCGGAGCTTGTTAGTGATCAAGTAGGAGCTGCAGTGCTCTTGCAATATGTAACTGATAAAACCTTGCACATAGTTTAAATAATGATCCGGATCCAATACAACCATAAAGGCAAAGAGAAAGCTTTTGTAATACCTGGAGCCTGGGAGGAGCTGAGCAAAAAGGGCTTGATCAAGCTGGCAGCTCTGTTGCACTCCCAGGCTCCGGCACTGCACACACAAGCCAGGATCTTGCAGCTCTTAAGCGGCAAATCAGCCATGGCTTTTGTTCGCATACCTGCAGAGATCCGCTTTAAAGCTTTGGAGCACCTGAGCTGGATTGAAAGCAACACGTTAACCCGGCAGCTTTTGCCGGCTTATAAGGGCTTTTACGGACCGGCAAGCGACTTTGATAATATTGTTTTAGCGGAGTTTCATCATGCAGAGCTTGCTTACTATAACTACACTAAAACAAGCAATATTGAGGATCTTAATGAGTTAATTGCAACGCTTTACCGGCTCCCAAAAGCAAACTACAATAAAAGGCTCAACAAAGATGGAGACATAAGGAGAGCTTTTAATTATGCGGAGGCAGCATACAATAAAAAGAAAATTGCCAAGTGGAGCCTGGCAGTTAAGCTGGCAGTGTTACTGTGGTATGATGGCTGCAGGCAGCATATTGTAAAGCTTTACCCTGCAGCCTTTAACAGCTCCGATGCCTCCGGAGCTGCCTATTTTCAAGGGCTTTATAAAATGATAAGAAGCCTCTCCGGCGACAAGTACGGCACCTTTAACCAGGTAGAATTATTGCCCTTGCATACTGCATTTATGGAAATTGTTTGCAGCTTGGAAGAGGCAGAAGAGTTAAAAAGTAAAATGCAATCCAATATCCAATGAGCACTTATAAAGATAGATCCGATTATATAAAAAACATAGCCATGCAAAACAAGCTTGTTGCTCACAACATGCTTATTGCTGGCACTGAGGATCAGTATAGAAATAGTTTTTTTAGAGTAAATGATGTGGAGGAGCTTGGCAGTGCGGTTGTTGAGTATTGCCATTTGCCCTGTGTGGCTCATTTGGGCTTTGATGTACGGTATAAAGCCCCGGTTGGAGGAGCAATGCCACGCAAAACAATAAACACAACGCTTTGGTTTTTGAGCAAAGCAGATACCACCGCTTACAGCAACAGAGCGGATGCAATAGAGGCAGCTTATGCGGAGGCTGATCAGGTCCTTACTCAATTTATATCCTACATGCTGAATGATCAAGAGGCTTGCCCCTGTTGCCACTTTGATTTTGAAACCGCAAAAATTGAAATGATAGGACCGGAGCTGAATGAGCTTTATGGCTGGCAGCTCCAAATACAAGACAGCCAAAGCGGAGCTGAGTTGGAGTATGATCCGGCTCATTGGTTAGGTAATCCGGATACTGAGACACCTCCGGCAGATGAAGAGGAGGAGCCGGCACCGGATCCGGGACAGCCTACAGCCGGCAACGCTGAAATTATACCCCTGCAAGGATATGAGGAAGAGCTTGTAATTACCTGGGATGACACCCGGAGGGCAAGCTTTGGAGCTGCACCCACTTTCCAGGTATGGTACCTGGAGAGCGATGGCTTAAGAATGAGCACCGATTTTATTATTAAAGCGGATCAGGTACCCCCTTATACCACCGCTTATACCATTATCATTAACACCCCTGCACCGGCAGTATTAACAATCAAAAAGTAATTACATGCAGATCATAGAGCGACCTTATAATATATCTTTTTCCCTCAACCATATTCGTTATGTTTTCCAGCTTGATCCGGAGGCAACCGGAGTACCCGCAGGATCCTTTGGACAATTACAGGTTAAAATATTATTTGCAAGTTCCTCAGCGGAGCCATGGCAAGAGCTGGCAACTTATCTGTTGCAGCCGGCACCGGATAGCAAAATATTTCTCTATATACAGGATCTTTTAAACAGCCGGCTTAACTATGTATTGCCAAGCTTTAGTGAAGGTGTTTACAGTACGCATGCAGCGGAGCAATATGGTATTTATACAATCCATTACAGGCTTATTCAAGATGGCACCACACCTAGAGACTATATAACGGCTGAGCAAGGTTATACTCAGTTTGTAATTAAGGGAGGTATAGAGAAGCAGTTGCACTCCAGGAACAACTTTTTTAAGTATTGGGAGGCTAACAACTTTTTTTTGACCTGGCAACCAAGCAACCGCTTTATAGATCCTAATCAAGCGGCTTATCTTACTTTTTTAAATCCCAACTATAACGCCCCGGATCTTGATCAAAATTTTATCCTTTGTTATAGAGTGGCTGATATAAACGGCAATTTTGAACAGATACAAGGACCAATTACGCAACAAGGCTTAATTATTCATCTATACTTAAAGCTCAAATACTCTTTGGCAACCTCTCTCTCTCTTGATCAATTATATTCTTTGGAGATTGGTGTAATAAAGGAGGGAGAGCCTTTGAATTATCAGTATAAATTTTACTTTGAATTTAGACCACTATATAACTTTTATGAGCTTGTTTACTTTAACAGCCTGGGAGGAGTTGACAGCATAAGAGTAAGAGGAGATATTACAGAAACGATTGAACGCACCACAACAGAGGCGTTTGGAGGTATTAATGTAAACGAGCCTTTTGCAAGAGTGCGGGAGCATGAGAATTTTTACAGCGGCATATTGTTGCAAAAGCATTACAAAGGAGATCTTGGTTATTTAAGGAGCAAGGAGCTGCAGTACAGCTTTACCGACCTGTTAACCTCTCCAGGCATTTACATGCGTAGTTCTATGCGATGGGTGCCAGTGCTCAACATGCAAAAGAGCCAGGATTTAGGCACCCGGAGAGACAGCTTAAACAAGTTTCCTATTGAGTGGGAGTTAAGCGAACAAAATGAAGTGTACACCCCGGATATTACTCTTGCTCTTGGAGATAACTCCAGGCTTGCCCCTCCGGTTTGTGCGAATGTTACCGGCTTGAGTGCTGATATTCGCACTGATGCAAGCGGCAGCAATTACATTCACTTTGGCTTTACTCCGGTAAATAAGGTAAAGAGCTACACAGCCTCTCTTGTAAATAAGCAATACAATTTTGTTGAGGAGACATTAAGCTTAACCTGGGATCTTACCACAAAGCCACTGGAGGGATCTTTTCCAGCTTCAGTGCCACCGACTTTGTATAGTCTTGTAATTACCACTATTTGCAATCCGGATCCTTTGAACGTATCAAGCGGAGCAAGTGTGGACATTGATCTACCGGCTCCGGCAGAAGAGCCACCGCCACCGCCACCGGCATTTTGCCCGGTTGTTAATCAGTACAGCTTTAGCCAAAGCACCGGTACAAGCATAGTGGCAACCGTTACCATGCAGGATATTGTAAGCTCTTATCCAAAAGTGCAAAGTGTAACCATTGTGTTATATAACAGCTCCGACCAGGCAATAAATTCAGCCACCGTTTACGCTGATTCCCCTTACCATATTTTCTCTAATCTGCAGCCAGGCAGCTATTATGGTAAAATCCAAACAAATTGCTCAGATGGGCAAAGTCAGGTAATTACCACCAACACTGTATTATTATCTCCAGCCTATTTGATCAGCGCAGCGGCAACAGACAGCCACACTGTTATGTTATACTGCACTGATGGAGCCGGAGGAGTACAAGTACAAATGCCATTTAATGCAACAGTGCAGCTTGATATTACTTACTCTGTAAGCGGAGTGGAACAGCATACCACCATTACCACCAATTTCCAGGCTGGCTTATCTCAAGCCATGGGATATGCCAACTATAATGCAACTATTGTACAGTATGCCATTACCGGCTTAACGCCACGCACACAAAACGGAATTACTATAAACTTTTAAAAGCAATGCTGAGAATAAAATATAATAATGAGTTTATTGATATATCTCCTCAGAGTGAGCAAGAGCTTGAGGCAAATAGCCCGGTATTTTTAATGGATAATGTGCTTGCAGAATATAGCACACCAATAACCATTGTGTACAGTGATAAAAACGCCCGGTTGTTAGGTCCTCTTTTTTTCTCCTTATCAGTAAAGAAAAAAGCAAAGTTTGCTGTGGAGATCATTAAAGATAATGCGTACAGATGCCAGGCAACACTTGTGATTGAAAGTGCAGCAATAAACAGCTCTCCAAGAAATACCAATGCAAGCGGCTATCTGTTAACCGGGCTCAGCACTTTTTTTAGTGATATAAAAGACACGCTCTTGCAAGAGCTGGATCTTGGCACCTGGAGCAAGCCTTACACCACCTCCGCACCTTATGACAGCTCAAATGGCTATTGGCAAGCGTTTCAACAGAGCTGGCTTGGCAATATGGAGTTTGTTGTTGCTCCTGTAAGGAATAATAATATTTACAACGATACAAGCAACCCCTCCGCATGGATGAACCCCATTGGTAGGATCGTTATTGATGGAGAGCCGGAACGCACCTGGGGACAGCCTGGCAACCCCTTTGGCGGCTATTATAACACCAACACCAACAATACCAATGATGGCAATGGCTTTACATACTCCGACTTTAACAGCCTGGCTGCACCCTTTGCACCTGTTTTCCCTATGTTGTTTTTAAAGGCTGCATTTAATAAGATCTTTAGTGCTGTAGGCTGGAGCCTGGATGCCTCTTTAATTGAGAGCGATTGGAGCAAGCTTGTTGTATTCAGCAACTTTAAAATAGATACATACACTTTTCCTCAAAGTGGGCAATATGGCTTGCCACATGGCAGCAAACCAAGCTTAACTTTTAAGTATGCGGATCTATTGCCAAAAAATACAAAAGCAAGCTCTTTTATCCTGGCTATATGCAAGCGTTATGGATGGGTGCCATTGACAGACACCGGCACCAAAACAATAAAGTTGTTTCCATTGAAAAGCATTGATCAAGGATCTGTAAAAGATTGGACCATATATGCAGAGGATCAATACAGCTCCGACTTTAGCGAGGATGATAAAACATACTCCTTTAAAAACAACTTTACCGGCAATGATGGCATTGCAAGTGAGCAAGATATTTCACAGCTTGAGCAAAGCATTATTGTTGACAGTAAATTTAACTTACCACCTGCAGCGGATATATATGACAACTCAGCCGTTTTTTGTGTGAGAGAAAATGCTTTTTATGGAATAATTGTAGATGAAAACAACAACCGGGCTTGGGCTCCGGTAAAAGATAATATTTACAGTGATGAAATAGAAAACTCAAACTCCTCTGTTGAAACGGATTGCACCACCCTTGCAATGACCTGGAGCCAATATACCGGAGGAGGCGTTTCAGCAAGTGTAAAATATTGGGGCTTGTTTCCTTATTGCTCTCAGCCCTTTAGCCTGGAGGGAGGGATAAGAACTTTGTTTTATTATGGCATGGTAAAAGAGCGCATGGCTGATGGCAGCGAAGGGCAAGCAACTTATCCTTATTTAAGCTCCACAAGATCTTTACCGGATGGCACCAAAGCAAACGGCTGGAGCAATGTGTTTAAGGCTCCGGAGATAGATGGCAGTGAGCATGGCATTGAGGAGTATTGGTTTAAAAAATGGATCCAATACATGCAATATGCAGAGGTAAAAACGCAGGTTTTCAATTTGCCATTGTATGAGCTGGCAAACTATAAATGGACTGATAAAATTTTGATCAATAACATACCGCATTTGATTGTGAGCTTTATTGAAAAACTTTCTCAAAACAACTTTATACAAGCCAAGCTCAAGCGGCTTTATATAGACGTTGTTTAAACATGCGGATTATGCAAAGAGTTGATCTTATACAAGCCTATTTTTTGGGAGTAATTACAGTGGTTTGCATTGTTGTTGTTATTTATCAGCGGTTGTATATCCGCTGGCACTGGAGAGTAAAGAATAAGCAGCCGGAGAGCCGGCATGACAACATAATATTTACCTGCAGCTTTATTGCAATCGTGGCATTGATCTGCCTATTATGTAATTTATTTCAGTAATCCTTTAATAAAGCTCAACTTTGCTATCCTGTAGCTGATAAGTCATTTAAGCCAAGTCATTTTAAAATTTCTTTATGGGAGCCACTGTTTTTACAGTGGCTTTATTTTAAGTTTATCCTTTATAAGCCCGCAGGATCCTTCGGACAAGCTTACCTTTTAACTCAGATAAATTCCAAAGAGCCGGCACCAAAGCCGGCTTTTTTTATTGTCCTTTCAAAAGGAAAAAACATTTCATTGCTTTGGCTCTTTCTCATAGCAGTTAGTCATAAGATAGTTTTCCCTCTCTGTTTCTACAGAGAGGTTTTTTCTTGTCCTTTCCCGGCTCTTTTGAGCACCTGAATTTAGCACTATGCAATTAATAATAAATTGGCTCAAGCCATACAGCACACAAAATTTTATTGTAGGCAGAGCCCTTTATAAGCTCTTTGGTAATGATCCGGAGCTTAAGGCTCTCTTTGCCAAAGGAGAAAAAGCACCCGGAGCCAAGGAGGCTCTTTTACAGGCATTGCAAGCTTTAGCTGCACCTCTCCTGGCTGAACAGGTCCCGGCACCGGCTGCAGATACCCAGGCTGAACAAGAGCCGGCAGCTCCTCCAGTGGCTCAGCCTCCGGCTCCGGAGCTGCCAGGTAAAGCAGAGCCCAAAAATGAGGATCCTATTTTTCCAAAGGATCCTGTGGAAAAAGCCCTGCAGCTTGAATGGAAAAGTAAATACAAGGCTATGCAGTATTTAAGGCTGCAGCTTGAGAGATATGGAAAAGACAACGCTCTTGAGATCCAGGCAGAGTGCCGGGAGCTCTGCCAGCAAATACTTGCCCTGGAGCAAGAAATTATGCAGGTTTGGCAAAAAGTGGATCAGTACAAAGCAACCGGCAAGCTGGAGGAGATCAAAGAGGCTCCGCTTGAGGTGCCGGCAGATCCGCTGGAGCTGGCAACAAAAATAAACTCAGTGCAGCGGTATATAAGGAGGCACAAAGCCAATGCAATCAAGTTTCCAAATAATGCAAAATATCCGGCTTTGATCCTTAAGTATGAGGAGCAACTTAAAGCACTTTCAACCCCTAAACAAACACAAGATGGAGCTGCAGAAAAAACAACGCTTTAGCGATACTAACAGAGAGGATCTTTTAACCTACCTGGAGCAAGGAGGACCGGAAAGCGGTATTGAATTAACTCCCAAACAAACAGAGCTCCTGGACCGTTACAAATATGCAGACGAGCTTATAAGATCCGGCAAATACAAAAGAGAAACGGTTGCAAATATGATCATTGCAAAGTTTGCAGTGAGCAGAGATACAGCCTTTAAAGACATCATTAATGCAGAGCATTTATTTTCCTCTTCTTATCCGCTTAACAAGCGTTATTTGATAGGCTTGAGGATAGAATTTTTGCAAAGGAGGATCCGGCTCTTATTTAAAGATAAAGAGTACCTGGCAGCGGCTCAGCTTGAGAAAGTATTGCAAAAGTACATAAGCGATTATCCCGACTTTTTACCACCAAGAGCACCAAAGCAAATTGTGCTCAACATTCAAAACAATATACTTAACACGGATATTACAGCGGAGCAAGCGTTTACCATGGCTGCAGATATTGCAAACCGATTGGAGGCAGGAGATGACTATTAAAGAGATCAACAGCACACAAGTAAACCTGCACAATTCACAAGGTTTAATACAAGTGATCAATGCAAATACCACGTATTGTTTATGGCAAAGAGCCGGAGGCAAGACAGGAGGCGGCATAGGTCCCAGGTTTGTACACCTTAACAATGTAATGCCACGCTCTCAGATCCTTTTATTTTCTGATACCTATGACAGATTAAGAAAGCGTATTGTGCCAAATATTACCCACTTCCTTACAGAAAAGCTTGGCTTAATTGAAGGAATTGATTTTGTAAAATACAAGAAGCCTCCGGAGCACTTTGAAAAGCCTATAATACCTCTTGATGATTTTGAGAACGTGATAAGCACAAGCTTTGGCACTTCTCTTTGCTTGGTATCTTTAAGAGTTGAGGGCTCAGCCAACGCTTACAGCGCACAAGCAGCCATTGGAGATGAGGTGAAATACTGTGATGAACAAAGCATAAATACTGAGGTGATCCCGGCACTCAGAGGAGAGGCTAAAAGATGGCAGCACTTGCCGGAGTATTTAAGTGTGTGGATGTTTACAGATAAATTTGGACAAAACACCAAATGGCTCCTGGCAAAGAGAAAGAAAGTAGATCAAGAGGCAGTTAAAGCGGTTTATGCTTTACAGATGCAGGCTTTACAATGGGAGCAAGAGAAAGCTCAATACAGCTCCTCCGGTACAATTGCAGCCTATAACAAAAAAATTGAGGAGTACACCAAAGCGGCAAATGAGATCCGCAAAAATCTGCTTTATGTTTCTGAGATGAAACCTTATGAGAATAAGGCAGCGGTTGGAGATCGTTTTTTTAAAATACAAAGGCGTATTTGTACCCCTTATGAGTTTAATGTTGCCATATTAAACCAGGATCCGGATCAAGTGGAGCAAACCTTTTATCCAATGTTTTCCAGTGCAAATAAATACGCTGGCTTAGATGACTATAACCCGGAACTCCCTTTTATTGTGAGTATGGATTATAACTTTAGGATTGCTCCTTTGCCAGTGGCACAAGTGGGCAAGTTGCCTGGCTCAGAGTACACCACTATAAACTTTATAAACGCTCTTTATACCTTATATCCGGAAGGTATGAAGCATGCAATAAAACTCTTTTGCGAACAGTATGCAAGCCACCGCTGCAAAGAGATCAATTATGTATTTGATCATACAGCAATAGGCAGAAATACTTTGCTTACTACCTATAAAGATTCTTTTATTCAATACTTCTCTGAGTTTGGATGGATTGTACATGAGCACTACATTGGAGAGGCACCGGAGCATAATGAGAAATATAAAGAGCTCCAGGAGTGGCTTACTAATACTGCAGATCTTGCAGTAAGAGTAAACAGTATAGCTTGTGAGCAATTGATAAAGAGTATTGAGCAAAGCCCGGCTATTATCAGCAATGGCATAACCAAGAAGGATAAGAGAACGGAGAAAAATCCAAAGTTTCCAGCAGAGGACAGCACCCACTTTTCAGATGCTTTTGATATGATCTTGATTGCAGTGCTGCAGTTTGGAGTAAGACCAGACACAGCCACAACAGCAATGCCAATAAGGATTGGTTAACCAGGCTTATTGCCTAACATGTACCAGGAGAGCTTTGAGTTAACTCAAAGCTCTCTTTATTTTGCAGCCATGCAATTGATCCCGGATATATACCAGGCTCACAGCCTGCAGATAAAAGAAACTACATTATTGCCTTACCAGGTTTATTATGATGCCTGTTGCACGTTAACCAGGATGGAGATCCAAATTGCCTCCGGAGAGTGGGTGCACTGTTACCAGGTAAACAAAGTGCTAATGGTTAGCCCTCAGCTCTCCAAGGTCCTCCGGGAGCTGGCAGCGGAGGGCTGAGGCACCCAGGCTGCACAAGATCCGGATCCGGACACCTCTTTGCAGCCTGGAACCGCCCAAACCGGCCCCCCCTCAACACCCCCTCATATTTCTCCGAAACCTAAAAGCCCGGACAGCGGCTTGATAGGTCAAGCAGGCAAGTCTAGTCGGAAACCAGACTTTTTTTTGCAGTTTTTGAACCTAATTAGCTGAAATAGAACATATTTGCTTTTTAAAAATCTGACTAGGCATTTTACTAATTCTCCAGAAGGTATTAACCCCACTGAAAACCAGGATAAAGTGGAGGAAAAACTGAATGAAACTATTTCCCTTCCTGTTCTGGAAGACACGGAATTAAACAGTTGTGTTGACCTTGAAAAGTTTTACCACTTAGAAAAAGAATATGGTATGTAATCAGCTTATCGGTGTACACGAATGTATCCACCATAGTTAATTTAACGATCGGCATATTTTTTTGCTTTAGACTCCATTGCTTTAATCAGTTTAGGAAAAAGATTGTCCCGAACAGCATTTTTAATCATTTCGTCAGGCATGTCACCCCAAGGCATTTCATACTCTTCCGAGTCTATTTTTTTCAATACTTCAATAGCACTGTCTGAAGCAAGTTCTCTAAAAGCAGCAACAAAAGTGGTACGCCAATCAAACGATGAATCGAATGGCACATTGTATCTTTCTTCAACTAACATGAGATTATTTTTTAAATAAAAGAACTTAGTGTAATTATAATTGTAAATTGATGAAGCTTGGTTCGGGGAAAGAAAATTATAAATGTACATTTAGTAATTCGCGTTCTAATTCATCATGCCATTGATGGCAATGGCCACAATACAGGTGCTTTATGTCATTGGTATTGTAAGAGGACCAGCCACAAACCAGGCATTTGATAACTTGCTGATCATTGATGGTTAGAATTTCATAAGTCACATTACTTTTCTTATCCATTTTATGCAATTTATCAAGCTTCAATTTTCTTAATTTCGCAACATTCTCATTATTTACTGTATGGCCAGAACAGGGCGAAGACATTCAACAATAATACCTCAATGCTCTGCCAGACAGGATGAAGTTCCAGATTATATTTCCATCATAGATATTAATGCATTGGTATATTTTACATAACATTTTTCCCTAAAAGGGATTAATTATACCTCAACGTCCTGCGTTTTTACGCGGGACTTTTTGTTATTGTGTCCTTTCTGCTGGACCTAACTGGCTGCAGTTACTTTTTTGTTAGGTTCTTTCTTCAAATTATTCATATAGCTTAGGTACCGGTAGGCTGTAGCTTCACTGATGCTCAGGTCTTTTGCTATATCTCCCATTGTTTTTTCCTGCTGATCATACAACAACTTTACAGACTTGGCTTTACTTAAAGTTTCGGATGTTAATCCACTAGGTCTGCCCCCCTTTCGTCCTCTGGCTCTTGCTGCAGCTAAGCCTGCATTGGTCCGCTCTTTTATTATTTCTCTTTCAAACTCAGCCAGGCTTGCAAATAAGTTGAAGGTGAATCTTCCGGCTGCAGTATGGGTATTGATTCCGTCCTGAAGGCTGATAAAAGCAACCCCCAATTCATGCAGTTGGGTAATCAAATCAATCAGATCGCGAATGCTTCTGCCAAGACGATCCAGTTTCCATACAAACAGTTCATCTCCTTTCCGGAGCTTATCAAAGAGCTTGATCAGTTCCGGACGATCCCTTGACTTGCCGGAGATCTTTTCCTTAAATATTAGCTCGCATCCTGCTTTTTTGAGTGCATCCGTTTGCAACTCCAGTTTCTGATCCTGGGTGCTGACCCTTGCATAGCCTATTCGCATAAAACGTTTAATGTATAATTAATGAGAGGTTGTTTTTTGAGACGTATTTTTGCGACTGCAATTTAGCTATAACTAAAACTTTTTTGCATCCCTTTTAAAATCCAAATTAATCGAACGTTTTTTGAGAGAAACTGAACATAACATTTATTTTAATTATCAACCAAAACTTTTATGAAGAAGATCGCATTCGCATTCTTTGTTATTATTTCAATTAGTGCTACAGCTCAACGAGTAGAAACGTACACAGCATCAAACGGTATTACATATCATCCTGGAGACACTATTCATTTAGGTAAGGGTTCTGCGCCTAATGGAGATTTCTTGTACTTGCAAATGGGCGGATGGGGTGCAGCTATGACTAGTAATAGTTATAATCATGACCAGAATAATATTGGTAGAGCTTATGCCCATACAAATGTTATTTTAAAAAAGATTAGACAAGGAAAGGTCAAGGGTGCGCAGAAGACAATATTTGTTGTTGGAGGTGGTAATATCACAAATTACTATCTCGACATTGATCCAGCTATTGAAACATGCGAAGTGACACCATGCTCAAAAGATTCGGGTACAACAACCAACTCTACCAGTATAGCAGATGAAATCGCCAAGCTCAAGGATTTGTTAGATAAAGGTGCCATTACACAGGAGGAGTACGACACAGCTAAAAAGAAGCTTTTAGGACAATAAATTACAACATCCTAAACTAACTGTTACGCACGACGAGCTTATTATGTACAGAGATACTTGGAATGATTGTCATTCTTCAATTTGTTCTATCAGCTTTTTAAATCAGGAAGGAATAAGAATTGGCTCTGGAACTGGTTTTAAGATAGGAAATCATTTAATAACAAACAACCATGTTTATGCAGCTCCAGGAGCTGCATATGTCGTTTTATGTTTTGTCTGTGAAGATGGCTACACCATAAGGGCAACAAAAGTAATCACTTATGTTAACTTTCAGAATAGACTGCAATGGGGACTGCCTGAAAGCAGTTGGGATTATGCTATATTAGATCTTAGTGATGCTGAGTTCAGTACAATTCCGTCTCTAACACTTTCTGACAGTAGTACAATCCGAATTGGACAAAGTATTGCTGTTATGGGTTTCCAGTTTGACCAAAATAATTTATCCATCAAACAAGGCATTTTATCGTCACGCTACGTTAGATCTGGAGTGAAGTATATGCAAATTGATGCGAGTGTAAATCAGGGGAATTCAGGTGGCCCACTAATTAATATAGATAATAACCAAGTTGTAGGAATTGTTACAAGAAAACATACCGGTTTAACAAACGCATTTGATGACTTGCTTAACAGCTTTTCTGATAACATTCAGATTTTACAAGCTGCGAATCAATTCCCTGGTCATTATAACGGAATTAATCTACTTAACGGTTTTATCGCAACTCAATTTCAAATGAAGAGAACGGCAGAAGAAGTGAGACGTTCCGCTAATGTCGGAATTGGCTATGCATATGAGTTAGATGAAATCAGACATTACTTTATGAACGTCTTATGAGAGACAGATAGATGTTACACATACATGAGTATTTAAACCAAAACTGAAATGAATAAAATTACATCTCTGCTTGCTATTGTTTTATTTCTTTTATCCTGCAAGAATCAGCTATTAAAGAAAGAGTTTACTTCTGTTGATTTTATGGATTCAACACAGATCAGGTTTCGTGATACCTCTATGCATTTTTACCGTGTAGAGGATAGCGCCTTAAATAATATTGCAAAACTACAAGTTAGGAGGGATCAAGAGCAATGGATGAAGACCTATTTTGGGCCTGCAAAACACATTAATAAATGGGTAGGTACTTTTCATATTACTGATTCAGACACAAGTATGTCTTTTATAGAGATTGAAGATTTTGCAAGAGTAAAGTACTACGAGATAATTACACCCCGACATAAGGAGCTTATTTCTCAGATTAGTAAAATTCCAGATAGTTCAATTGTTCAAATTAGTGGGTTAGCTGCAGGGATTTCCAACTTTGAATATGATCCTCTGTTAGGTGATCCAGCCTTTAATAACGTGACTAAAATTGGTGTTCCAAAAGTTTTAATAATTCTTGACTCTATAAAAAAGTTGCCAGTTAAATATTAATCCTCTTTGAATAAAGATAGCCGGGGTTATATCTATACAAATAAAAAGGCATTGTAGAGAACAACGCCTAATTTTTTCAACCCTAAACCCTTAAAGGGTGCAAATTATCAAAAATCATACTGTAAATCCTCAAGTGATTACATTTGCGCCGTTCTGGAATGTCTGTTAATATATATTGGTTTAAACTCTAAAGCCGGTCTATGCGAAGAGGCCCGCATGCGGATAAGTGATAAGCTTATCCGCTTTTTGTAACTGCTTACCTTTGTGCCGGCTGTACCTGGTGCAATTATGGCCTTTAATGGTTCTTCCCTCTTAATTGTACCTGCAGCCATCTAAAAGATACATCTATGATTAAAGAATTCAAAGGTGGACAAAAGGTTGACTCTTCTATAAAGCCTTTGCCTTTTAAAAAGAGAAAAGAACCAGTTCTAAATATTGGCTATGACTACTATGTATCATTTGGCAATAACTGTGTTTATTCGTGTACACTTCTTGAGGTCATCAATGAATTTGATAGAACTGAAGTAAAAATTGAAATTCCAATGAAAGCACTATCCAAAAAAGGTTATCGAACATCTTTTGGAGGGAATAGTCATCGCTGGGTATCAACACACATTGTATACGCAAGAGAAATAGGTTTGACCCCTGAAGAGGCTGTAAGAAATCAAGTATGATGGTTATAACTCCCTAAACTTCACTTTCTCAATATCAATGAAGTAAGCGCCGAGCTGGCGAATATATTTTTCCGTCATAGCTGTACTACTGTGACGGTTTTGCATTTGCATCCATTTCAGATCAACATTGCCTTTGTTCTGCAGTAGATACTCTATATTTCCGGTATGCTTCAGGGCATACATGTTTTTATCAATCTTCAATCCTTTTTTTACAATCTTCAGCCAAAGCCTTGACATTTTTAATCTGTGCATTGGTTTAGGACCAGGTACATAATTCTCTGAAAAAAGGTAATCAGACGGTTTATACTGGTTTAAGTCTACTGATCCTAACAGGTCCAGCAGAGGCTTGACAATCTGAACATATGCTCCTTTGTCGCTTTTTGTATTTCCTTTTCTCATTCTGATAAACTGGCTTGTCAGGTCTATATCCTTCAATTGTAATTTTCTTACCTCCTTTGGGCGGATCCAGGCATAATAAATACACATCAGTGCAGTTAAAAAGTTTGGAGTCTCACATTGCTTTACTGCATTCACAATACATTTCAACTCTTCAAATGTGATTGGCTCATATACATCTTCCGGCTGATCATCCTCATAGCGCACATCTTTCTTTATCCGTTCCACTGCCTCAAATGGATCTGCAGCTACCAGGTTCATTTTGATTGCCTGGCTCCAGAATTTTGATATATAGGAAAGATTTACATTGATAGTCTTTTTTGCAAGCTTCTTATCCTGCATCCATTTCTTAAAATTTTCAGCATGGAGCGTACTGATGCTGCCTATCGTAATATCCTCCAGCTCATAGTGCTTGAGAAATTCTTTAAACCGGTTTACCTGAGTGCTGTAATAACTTTTTGTGCCATCATTAGCATAAGCAGTAAGTTCCGTATAAAGCAGATCCAGCTTATTGATAATGGTACCGCCATCCTGGAGCTGAGCAATTGCTTTAAACGGGTTAAAACCCATTATTAATTTTTGATTTATGAACTTTACAGCTTCCTGGCCATAGATCCGCCGCTGTTTTCTGTCATGAATCCGGTTGATATCAAAGTATTCCTTGAACCGCTCATATTTATCTGTGAGTGGATTACGGTAATAATAGTAGATGTACCAGTAACTTTTGCCTGTATAGAGTGCTGCAGGCTTGTAAGAAAGCATAAAAGGTACCATATGTTGAGCTTTAAACTGTTTAAACTCAGCATGCAGTACCTTCCTGGAATCTGGACGACTTTTTGGACGACTTTTTTCTAAAGGCTTGATTTCCAAGCCATTTTTAGTAGCGAGATCGGGAGTTGAACGCTTTTTAGCCATCTTTTTCAAGATTTGAAATTTATACCTCTGTCAGCTACAATAGCTTGTATATAGCAAAAATTGCTGTATGGATGAGCTTTCGGACGTGATATTATTTATTTATGAGTTTCTTTCAGATGAATCTCTGTTATGGAGCCCTGTTGTTTTTTTCTAGAAGAGGACTGTGTTGTAAAATGACCTGCTCCTTTCTTTGTTGCCCTTTTAATTTTGCCAATAATACACTTTTCAGTTGGAGCATCAATCGACATTATTAAGTGCCCTCCCAAGCCTTCACTAATGATGCGCATAAGAGTAGACAAGCGTATATCGGACGCATCGTTTTCAATGCGTGAAATATAATTCTTAGTGGTACCGCACTTTGCTGCAAGCTGCTCCTGAGTCATATTTTTCTGCTTACGCAGTTCTTGTATCATTACACCAAGCTTAAATGCTTCATATCCTTCTTCAAAGTCTTCCCTGGATTTGGTGCCACGCTTGCCATGTTGCTGTTCAATGAAGGTTTCCAGATCAACCAGATTATTTTGCTTTGTCTTCATAGTACTTCTTTTTGAGTTTGTTTGCCCGCTCCATTTCTTCTGCCGGTGTTTTTTGTGTTTTCTTCTGAAAGCCATTTAATACAATAATGAGTTGCCCTTCGTCGAAAAAGCAGAAGACGCGGAAAATGTCATTGCCAGAACTGATTCGGATTTCATACAGGCCGTCTGTGCCAGATAAGTGCTTAGCTACCTCTTTTATTTTCACAATCATGTTAATGCATGACTTTATCTCTGGAGCTACTTGACGCTACCTTCCTTGGTGTCGAAGCTCCTTTACCAGCATCCTTTCCAGTACCAGCTTTCTGCATGCTTTTTCCGGAGGATGCGATTTTTACAACTGCTAATTGTTTTCCTATCTGATTTATAACCTTTTGGATATGCATTGCCCTTTCGTAGGAAGGATGTTTTACTCCGGAAGTATATTGCCTCATAAGAGACTTATTAATGCCAGCCATTTCAGCAATGGCCGAAGCATTCAAATACTTGTTTTCTTCAAACAGCCCTGAAATATCATACTGCAGGTCGAAGGTTATCTGTTTAGGATCCAGATCATGAAAGTCTTTCAAAAGCTTTCTAAACTTCTTTTCTAACAGTTCTATAGTAGCTGCAGAATCAACTATCAAATCATCATCGTACTCTACCCTACCCCAGAAAAGCTTTTCCTCCACACTCTCAATGACTAATGCGATTTGAGTCATAGTGTTCTTTTTTATTGTATTTTTTTAAATAACCACTATGTAAGTCCAGCCTTCTTCAAAATGGCATGCAATGTTTTAGGTGAAAGTTCCCGCTTGCCATGAAAGGGAACAGTGATCTTACCTTTTATTTTACTATGCACATACTGTTGATGGCTCCCTTTCTGATCTTTAAGAACCCATCCATTTTTCTTTAGTAATGAAATTACTTCGATAGAATTCATTATAACCTGTTTTTAAAATTACGATCTGCATACTGGTTTGAGTTTATATTTTATGGCTTTCGTTTAACATAGCGAAGGTAGCAATTATGTTACCTAACTTCCAAATTTGCAGGTAACTTTTTTGCTACCTATTTTGAACCTACCTCCAAAATTTTCGTTATTTTCATAGCCACCTCCGGATGAAAACCTTCAATATAGATGTATCCTGATTTATCAATGAATATTCTTCCATTCGGATCATTGACTATTTCAGTTTCTAAGGGCTTTAATAGCATAGTTAATTCTTCAATGGCTTGTTTGCCCGCCGGCTCAGTTAATTGCGAATAATGTTTATGATCAAACATTATCTTGTCGTAAAGGGTTGACATATTTTTAAGTTTAGTTTTGGTTTCTGTTTATTTTTAATCTTGGGTAATGAGTGATTGGGCGCCTTTCACTTACCTAAAGACGCTGAATTTTTATTTACTTCTCATTATTTTATTCCTCGTATATACCTTACAAACTGGTGATAGCTTTCAATTGCATTAGTATGAAAGGTTGTAAGCGTGAGTCTATTTTCTATCTCATTGCAGTTCTCTGGTGTAAGACGGTTTACTTCGTTTATAAACTTCTTATTGCTTTCAAGGAAGCTTGATTTTAATTGTTCAAAGGTTTCCTTATCAATAATGTTCATTGTAATTAGGATTATATTATCTCCAATCTTTTATATAATATCTCTCATCATCTACTCTTAGGCAACTTCCCATTCAAAGTCTTTCATTCGTTTACTTTAGGGTGTTGATTTTTTGTTGAACCATTCATTGCTTCAATCAATTTATCCTGGAGCTCTACTATCCTTTTAAGTAGTTCAGCATTCTTTTTAATCAGTTCAGCATTTTCTTTTTTAAGTGCTTCGCTTTCTTCCACTTTTGCTTCCCAGTTTTCTATTGTTATGACATTCTTTTCTAGCCCACTGGATGATTGATCAGTCTCAATTAAGTTTTTTAAAAACATGCTACCTTTCCCAGTTCTGATATACTCCTTATTAGCATGGTATTTTCCTGTTAATACTTCTTTTATCTTTTCATGTATCCTGTCAGGTATGTGCCTATAACCGTTCCTGTACATCCCCCAACTATTTTGTGTAATGCCTAATTCTGAAAGCAATTCATGATTATGCTCAAAAAGCCTAATCCTTTTTTTATTCTGGAGCAGATAGTTAATGATGCTCAAAACAGACTTTTCAAACTGTGTATTGATGACTTTGTTTTGATTGTTCATTAACTCAAAAAAATTCTGTTATAAATTTTGTTACAATCGTTACAACCTTATACTTTTGCTCAAGTTTCGATTTTGTTATATTGGTGTTTGAAAACAGTTGTTATGTTGTTGCGAATAGACACCAACCTAACAAGATAGTCACCCTTTTCTAAAAAAGTCAATAAAGTATGTCAGAAATTAAGAAATTAAAGAAAAGTGATCTTCCACCTAAATGGCGGGAGAGGGTACAGCAAATTTTAAAAGAGCAAGGGATAGAAGTTAACTTACAGAGAATCAGCTATGTAAAGACTGGAGGACCTACAAACTTGGACATGAAAGAGAAGGTTCTAAATGCCATCAAACTTGTAAAAGAAGAATTTGAAGAAAAGAAGAAAAAGGTAGCTGATTTAGAAGCAAGTATAGTTAATGGCTAAATTTTTTTTGTCCATACTGTTACGAATTTTGTTACAACATTGTATAGAGATAACCAAGCACCAATGCACGAAAATCCACCCAATATAGACTTAGCTGAACAGGTAGCTAACCGTGTATTACAAGCGCTGCAGGAATCACCTGGGCAATCCTATTTAGGCGGTAAAGTAATAAAGCATCGGACTCTGCAGCCGGCAAATGAGGAACAGTTACGTGCGCAGTTCCGTGCAATGATTGCTAAAAAGTTTTACGCAAAGTGGAAGTGTTGAATAGATGAGTTGAAGTTTTGCATCGTAGCTCAGTTGGAAGAGCATAGCACTATTAGCGCCAAGGTCGCAGGTTCGATCCCTGCCTGTGCAGCCAGATAAGTTCATTAAAGGAATTCAATATTGAGGTATGAATAATCCCCACGATTACTCAATACATACTGCTTTAAACATAAGCCTGGGCATTGCCCGGATGCTCATGTTATGCTGTTACGCTACGTGTATACCAGGCAATGCTATGTTCAACGATATGCTAAGCCAAAAAATATTTTTCAGTATGCAGTACACATCTGAAATCAAAAAACCCCGCTTTTCCAGGCGGGGGGCTTTTTTAAACGTTTGTAGTCACAACAATTGCAATCATAACCAACCCCGCGCCAACGGGGTACAAACAGGTATCAAAACTAATGAAGAAAAAGCAAAGAGCCTTCCGCCTGGAAGAACTTATTCAAAAAAAGTATGGTCCGGACAAACTGGAGTTTGCCTGCAGTATTATCTCGCAATGGTTAAGCCTCTCCTGTCCAGATCCGCCATCACCAAAGCGGGTGTTAGTATGGACCAGGTGGCCAAAATCAAAGATTTGCAAATGCCCTTTTCGGGAGTGTATAGAAGAGGCATTACGGCAACTCTTCGGCTTACAAACTATTTCAGAACTGTACAACAATTAAATCATGAGTAATCAACTGGAAAGGATAAAAATGATTGATTTAAAGGAGAACCAGCTATTCACCTACAAGCCAACGAGTACCACTGTATTCACTGCTCAGCAGGTTAAAGAATTATCTGCAGGTGTGTGGGAAGTGGAGTATAGGATGCTTACTCCGAAACGCAGCCATTTCTCCAGAACGATAAGGCTAAACCAAATGGTTTATGTGCATGCAAGGCCTGTAACAAAGCAGGTATGTAAGGTGTGTGGCTGCTTCGATGATGATGCCTGTTTTCATCCTTCTCTGGGTAATTGCTGGTGGATGGAAAGGGACTTATGCTCACACTGTGTGCTGGTGCCTGGTGAAGCTAAGCGGTATAGCGAATTGGTTAAAGCAAATAAATCTATGAAGTAATGGAAGTAACTATACAGAGCACGAGCAAAATTGTAGAGCTGGATGGTGTGCTTGCACGTGTGTGGGAGGGCACAACCAGCACCGGTATTCCAGTGCATTGTTTTATTACACGTATTGCAGTTAACAACGATGAAAACCAGGAGCAATTTCAGCAAGAGCTTACAAAGTGCCGAACACCTTCTGCAGATATTCAGGCATTTCCTTTAAGACTTATTCTATGAAGCAGCTAAAGGTAAAGATGACTTTTACAGAAGTACAGACACTGGATCGCTGGATAGATGCATTGTTGATAGAAAAAGCATGCACCGATACCTGGGCTGATAAGTGTTGCATAGCAGTGCTGTATGACTGGCAGCTAAGGAAGCTAAAGCCTAAAGCTGTTGGACCTGTTCAGTCTAAGATCCGCTTTACACTACCGGCGCCGGTATGCCTTGCCTTCGCGCGTGTTATTACTGTAAAAAATACACCTGTTACCTGCTTCATTGGCAATAGCCTGCATCAGTTGTATAATCATATTTATCATGAATTTAATGCCAATCAACTCACATGAAAGCAAGAGAATTTAAGAACGGTACTATTAAGCTCTCTGCAGAAAATAAAGCAGATTCAGAGCAGCTCTATATGTTTCTCTCCGGAGGTAAGCACTCCCGCCCTTGGTTTATTGAGAGAATTGGGAAAGTGATTGTAATTGATAATGAAGGAAGTTTAGTAATCAGAATAATGGATGAGCTACATGCAGACACATTGTTTTCATACTGGCAAAACGATTTAGGTTATAGGTTTTGTGACATTTCGGAACCTTGCGAAATGCAAAAGTGAGTAACTGCCAGGCATGCCAGGCATGATCACAGGTTCGACTCCTGTCCTGGGCACCAACCTAAAAATCATTCACCTAAAACAAAAAATTAGAGAGAAGAGTAAGGACCATATTGACCATTAAAGGCACCGAATAGCAGACAGTGTGCAACTCCGGCGTAAGGATTTAAACGCCATCTGCTACTCTTTTGCCTTTTGTAAAGCAATGCCTGTGCCGATACAGGTACAAGGCAGTGTTTTGCCGGTCAACAAAAAACAAGGAAGCAATAACTGAGGATACCATATTGAACCAGGCTACCCCACATACCGGTAGCGCCGTGCTGGAAATCCAACGGGATTCCAGAGAGCTAACTCCTTTGCTATTAACTGGCAGTTATGCCCCAATATACGCAAAAAGGATGGGCAAGGGAAGGCTTTATTTAAAACTTAACCAACAATTGAAATACTATATGAAACACAAAAAAAGCAGAGAAGACTTTGTTATTGAAATCAAGAATGTTCCGATTGCATTGCTTTATAACGCAGTGGTCAATAACACACAAATGCCATTGAATGCTATCTCCACCTGGCTGTTTATGAGAACGATGTTTTCCGAAGTGCTTAGAAACTATAAGGAATCATTACCAGCAATTGCAATGGTGATTCAATTTACGAAAACGGAAATTATCCAGGCTATAGAATGGTTAGAAAAGAATGGCTGTGTAGAAGTAAAAAATAAAGACCTGAACATACATAGTTATACTGACTTAAAATGGGATACTAACACTAATGAGTGTATAGATATCTGTTACGAGCCAGGAAAATGTAGCCTTTCAGACATGATTAAGGAGATAGTATTTGGATGGATGAAGGGTGCTATGATGGATAAAAAAATGGAGAATAGCAAACCAAATATCCACTCTAAACTTTGAGCAAGAAAGCTATCATATTACCTCCTTCTCGCAAAGACGTAGCATTTGCTTTTGAGCTTATTGCTTATTCTTTTCACCAGCGTAAGGAATGTGGTGCATTTGTAACAAAAGGCACTGCCAAAACGCACAATGATTTTATTAAAAACATCTGTACGTGGGCGCTGCTGAAGAGTATAACTACGTCAGGGATTATTCAAAATTACCGCTTGCAATTAAGCGATATAGCAGCCTATTGCAAAGTAAAAAGAGCCACGCTGGAAATGCGTATTACCTGGCTGGAGGTAGAAGGCTTAGTGCGCAGAGAACACAAACACCTTAAACTGGCTAGCTGGAAAACGCTGGGAGAAAAATACGGCATCAACACTACTGAAAAAATACATGTACTATATGATCCATCGGAAAAAGCCCACCTGCAGGACACACTCGCCACCATTTACATACAAGACAATAAGGAGCCTGGCAGGCTTCAGTATCACAATAAGATAAATGGTCATCCACAAATAAAATCGGATCTAGCTAATCACTTGTACGAACATCGTAGTGAATACGCCCGAAAAGTGTACACCCAAGCTGAATACTACAATAAACTGCATTCAGATGGTGAATACTTCCGAAAGCAACACCTACGGCTGCAAATGAAAAGCTTTGGAGAAAAAGAAGTGGGTCTATCCAGTTTTGATATTGCGCATAAAGTAAGCCCTGCCAACCCCGATATTGAATTAACCACCGCTACCCACGCCAGGCACTTCAACTATAAAGTGCAACAGCGAAAAGCCACCAATGGCAAAGTACAATCTGTTTCTATGGGCTTCCACCACCTCAAGCGCAGGCTGGTAGCTGTAGGGATGCTTACCGTAAAGAAACGGGGGATAGAAAGCGAATGGCGTGCCCGTAAAGACGATAAAAAATGTCACTGCACATGGGTAGCAAAGGAGAAAGCAACCATATGGCGACTGTGTGACGAATTAACCATTAAACAGGAAGCAATTTATGGCGCAAAAACCGTTGCGTGAGGTTCATTTTGCCTCACTCCAAAAAATGTTATATACGGTAATCGGTACTAGGGTTATATTAAAAACCTTAAACACCATATACACCTTATACATAACCTTAAACACCTTAAACTCCTTGTACAGGGTTACGCGCGCGAGGCGGGTTTTCCACTGTGCATAACCCAAAAATGAACAAAAAAAAGTGAATAACATGCAACAAAACAAACCTTATCAACACAACCAAAACGAAGCTGGCAGCAGCTTTCCACGAAACCTGGTAACTCAGGATGGCGTAGTGCGATGCCGTTTTGATATATTCATCCGGTATCCCGAGAGTGCAGGGAAGAAGATCAATCCAATCTGCAGGCGTGGTGACAAATACGGCATTACAGAACCGGCTAAAATGCTCGTTAACATACTTGAATACTTCATCGGTTATCATCATCAATGGTTGATCGCAGAATTGTACGACAACTCTCTTCCTATCAATGATGTAAACCGTAAAATACTTGTGTTTAAGGGTGGAAAGATTATAACCAATCGCCTGCATCATTATAAAGCCATGCTGCAAGAATTTGCTTTACCTGAGTGGCTGAAGCCACCAATACCACAACCTGAAAAGTAAACTGATTACTTAACCTATAAGTTAACTCTACTATGAAATTAGAAATTACCTACCCGCAAATTGTTTTTGAAACGAAGATTATAGATATCAGCGAGGACCATTATGAAGAACTACAGGATGCATCCATTAAAGAGCAGGCCGCTTTTGTATTTCATCAACTTACTGAAATAGAGCAAAGCTGGACACCATACGGTAAACAAGGAATACTGAATGCTATGGATCTTGGCTACTGTCAACAACCAAAAGTAGTAAGGGAATGCCCATCAACTATCACGATTATCACCCCAAATGGTCGCTGATCACGCGCCTCATTTTAAAACGTGATCAGTATTGCTGCCTTAATTGCGGAGCAAGAAAAGGCGATATTGATCCATACACCGGGAGAAAGATCATCATAACAATAGCGCATCTGGCAAGGGACCGGCGCATCAACAACTTTAAATTACTTGGTGCGCTTTGCCTGCGTTGTCATCTTCTCTATGACCGGATACAGCATGCACACAGCAGGCGCTATGGCAAGCAAACAAACTATGTAAACGGAAAGCTGTTTGACGATACAGCATTCCTGTCTGCAGAATCCAATGGAGATAAAACAAAACTGAATGAACTAAAAATTATTGTACTAATGCCAATCACTATTCTTGTTTCCAGCAAAAAGTATGATGAGCTAAAACAAGCTAACTCCGCAAAAGTGATCGTTGATCAAAACAGGGTAAAAGATACGGTAGAAGTAGACGGGATATCGTATTGCATTACTTCTGTACAGCAAGGATTCATTATAGGATATCGTATTACCACGCTCACCTCTTATACAGGTACTATTGCTCCGCTTACCTGGAAGGCACATACTGCAGAGATAAATGCAGGAAGGCGCTCACGCAGTTATGATGGCTTAATGCTGAAATTCAGAGGATCCTTTGCAGTACTCACCGGTGAGTATGTACGCTTTGAGATGCATAGCCGCAAGCTGGAGCAGTTATCTATGTTCTGAAAGAGTTTTACAATGGTTAAAAGAACTTTACTTTTTATCTCCCTGGGTTTAAATGTGGCTCTGATTATATGCGCTTCTATTAAGTATTATTACACCCACAGGCCAACACCAATAACAAGCTCGTATAATTACAGGAATGGAGATGTAAGGCAAGCCGTTTATAGTCAGATGCCTATCGATTCAAATGATGTTGTTTTTGTAGGCAATAGTATAACGGAGGGCTTTCCTGTTTATGAATTATTCCCCGGCGTCAAGGTTAAAAACCGTGGCATTTCCGGCAATTGGACTTACCAGGTAATTGCAAGATTACCTCAGATCGTTGCAGCCCACCCACGAAAGATATTCCTTGAAATGGGTATTAACGACTTGATATATCATGTCAGTGTTGACAGTATTTTGACCAACTACAGAAAGGCTATTGAGATAGTTCAAAAAGGGAGTGCAAACCAGACAGAACTTTACATAAACTCTTTAACACCTACCACATACAATTTGGCAGCATTAAATCCTGCCATTGTAAAGGTGAATGATTCACTGCAACACCTTTGCCTGCAACCAAATATCCACTATGTAAACTTGTATAGCCATATGGTTAAAAACAATGCCCTGGACACTTCTTTGACAGTGGATGGCTTACACTATAACGCAAAAGCCTACCGTATCTGGTGGCAACAGATCAAAGCTTATATGCAATGATCTTTCATTTAAACTCCTATTATGAGTGGCAGCAAGCCTGGCAAAATTTTAAAGCAGACAGTTACCAGAATTTATAAAAAAAGGTAAAGTCCTGGTAGTACAAGTAGTGCCGGGTAATAATTTAACTCCTTTTAAATAGGAATGTAGGTAGTTTAATTACTGATTAATCAGTCTTTGTTTGCATTTATTGATATTTGAGGCTTATCCAATTATCAAGAGAAAAAAGAAATAATATTAAGCTGTGGAGATCGTAAGCAAGCCCAAAAAAAGTGTAACAATTCAACTACCTACAAAGCCCTATCTTAAAAAATATATTCAGGCTCAGTATGGTAACCCTGTATGTTTTTCAACCAAAAATTACTTTGGCTTAACGGTGGCAATATCGCTCAAGAAGCCACTGAGGAGTCAGGATAGCCCGGCAGCAAAGCGGATCCGCTTTGATTCTTTCACCTCCAGCATAAACATAAAAGCTGCACCCTCTTTTTTATCTCATTATGATTATGATCTTTCCATAAGTGAAAACCAGGCTTTAACCGTTAACAAGCTGATGGAGGCAAAGTTTGAGGAGGAGCTTTATCAATTCTGCCTGGCTCTGTACATGGTAGGCATTGAGACAAAAGATGCACTCCAGGCTTTCTGCAATAAGTATGGAATTGAGATAGAGGAGGATATTGCTTTTGATACCCTCAAAAAGAAAGAGTACCGTTTTAGAAAAGAAGTAGAGAAAAAAAACGCTGAATTGTCCCGGCAAAAGACCAAAGAGCTTTTAAAAAATTTCGTGGTGGGAACCATGGCACATGAGTAGTACCCTTTGTAAAAACAAAGCCTCCTTTTTTATTGTCCTTTCTACTGTATAGGTCCCGGCTGACATTCGCAGCATGTTACAAACCGGCTATAAAGGCTTTACCACACTGGCAAAGGGCTTGCCCTATAATGGCGGCTTTTGCAAGTGGTATTATGCGGATAAAGCGCAGCTCCTCCATTTACCGGCAATAGATCCATTCACTCAGTATTTAAAAGAGGAGCCACCAATAAGCGGCTCTTGGTTTGGACCTGTGCAGGTGCCAAATGATCAGCTTGGCTTTGAGGAGACACCCAAAAGAGACAGTGCGGGACTTTACTGGCAGCATAAAATAACTGGCTTTCATGTGGGAGACAATGCAGCCAGCCGGATCAACATAGAAAACATGCACTTTTATGAGTTTATTGTTGTTGGTAAAATGAGAGCCGGAGGCATGTACTTGCTAATTGGCACCCCGGACCATGGATTGCAATTTGATGCGGCTTACTCCTCCGATGGCAAAAAAGCGGCAGGCAACAATTTTACTTTTACTGCCAACTTACTCAACAAAGCTTTTGTATTGCCAGCCTTTAGCCTGGATAAGACTTTACCTCCCTCAGATGATACCGGCAACTCTGATAATAATATGAATAAAACTTTAGTGTTTCCATTTGATGAAACCCAGACAGGCTTGCAAGTGGATTGGACGGCTGAAAATAAAGCCACCTATGGCTTATATCCCTTAATTGAGGTATGGTATAGTGAAGCCGGAGAGCTCCGCTTATATCCTAATCCTGTTATAACGGTGGATGCTTTTCCCCCCCAAACAACCAAGTTTACAATAACTCTAAATATGCCCGGACCGGGAGTAATTATTTTCAAATAGTGATTATGTTTAAACAACTCTTTACCCTTTTTTTATTGCTGATCTCAGCCTCCATAATGGCTCAGACTGTACAGCCCTATTATGCAGATACTTTTATTTATAAAAGCAGATCCGGCAAAACAAATATTATTTTCAATCTACCATCAGATAGTGTGGCAAATGGAGTGCTCACTAATGCCGGAGGAGGCAAATTGGAGTTTAGAAAAGGAGTGAGCCTTACCGTACCAAATGGACCTGTTACCTCCACTCCCTCAGTAGGCTTTAACCCTGGCACCACTGATCTTGTGGCATGGCTTACAGCGGCTTATTTTAAAGCGGAGGCTCCGGCAGCCACCATAAGCGGAGGCAACCAGGTTGAATTAATGGCACCCGGAGCCGACTTGGTTTATAATCTGAGCTGGAGTGCCACACGTAAAGCCACCACGCAGCAAATAACCTCCATTATGGTTGGAGGTATTGCACAAAGCACACCTGGCATCATTGCAGCCAACACCACACGCAGCGGCACCCAGGCTGTGAATGTGCCACGCAATGTAAACACCACTTTAAGCATTACTGTTACCGCTGCAGATGGACAGACAGCAACAGCCAGCACCACTGTAAGCTTTGCAGCAAAGGCTTATCTTGGATGGGTATCAAGCACCACTCCGACAGATGCGGAGCTATTAGCCAACGGAGGCAGCTTTGCCAGCAACAATACCAAAGTATTTACACAGCCGGCACCGGCAACCCCTCAATATTTGGCGTATGCTTACCCGGTAAGCTTTGGACTGTTAACCAAGTGTGAGATCAACGGCTTTCCAGCCCTGGCAGCGATGGGAGACAATGGCACCCCTATTACAAGAAACTTCGTGAATGCCTCCGGCTTTTCTCAGCCTTATTATATCTATGTAACCGCCCAGGCTCAGGATGGAGCCACCAAGATTGATGCTGATTAACCCTTTTAAAATTCCAATATCAAACAATGAAATATTCTTTTCTTACTGTATTACTCCTATGTGCTTTTTACTCCTTTGCTCAGCCCAAAGTTGGAGGAGATGGAGCCCTACACCCAAACGGCTCTTATGCTTTGGCTTTATCTGCAGAAATAAAAGGAGCTCTGCAGAAAGTTACCACTTTAACTGAAAGAGACGCTATTAAAGATTATCTGAGGCAAGAGGGCTTGATTTGCTTTGTAAGCTCCATGCACAAATATTATTATTTAGATGGAGGCACTACAAACGAATACTGGCAAGAGATGGGCAACAACTCCAGCTTGCAAAGCCAGGTTAATCAAAACACCACGGATATTGCAAACCTTAATGTACAGATGTTTACTTACAGTGATGCAATAGGAGGCAAGCTTACAGCCAGCAACAACCTCAGTGATTTAACAGATAAAAACGCTGCCAGGCAAAATTTGGGCTTGGGATCTTATTTGCTCTCCAGCACTGCAGCCAGCACTTATGTTGCCCAGGTGGCAGGTAAAGGATTAAGTACCAATGATTATACAACGGCTGATAAAAACGACCTTGCGGCAAATACCGCAGCCAGGCATACACATAGTAATAAGGTGGCTTTGGATGCTGTAACCGGCATTAATACCGGAGATCAGGATTTAAGCGGCTATGCTCTTAAATCAGATGTACAGCTTGCTGAGAAAGGAGCTATTATAGGGGATCATTTTACAAGCCTCACCAATTGGACTAAAGCCGGTACATGGACCGTATCAGCCAACAAGTTAAATGTCCCTAACGGAGACATTTCCTTTACTACCTCTATAAAAAACAATGCTTATGGTAATACCAATTTAAGAAAGTGGACCGTAAATATTTACAAGTTTATTATCCCTACTATTTCAAGTACTTCTTACGGTATTACGGCTGGCATTTCCTCCGTAGTTAACAATAATAAATCTCTTGCTTTCCGTTTCTGTACAGATGCCACCAAAGCCGGGTTGATTGAGGTGTATTATGCGGAGAATAGTAGTAACCTTATTGCCAGCTCTGTTAATCCGCTGGCTATAACTGCAGGAGACAGCACCTCAATAAGAGTACAGCGTATCTTAAATACGTTTGAAATTACCTGGCAGAACCTTTCACAGCCTGGCAAGCCCTCTGTTTTATTTCGTTATGAGGCTCCTCAAAATAATGGCTCTACTGTTACTCCACCCAATGCAGGCAAGTTTACGTTGTATGCCAATGGAGGTGCCAGTACCATTGACAGTATAAGCGTTTATGATAATGAGCTTGTAAACGCTCCGCTTGCTGTAGCAGGTACCAGCATTGATGTTGCCACCACCACCGCAAACCCGGCTCAGACATGGACCGCACAACTGCAGAATTTAACCGGGCAACCAGTGGCAGTATTTGCCGGCAACAGTAACCGGATAGAGGATATTAATCCGGCTGAGGTTATTGCTCACAGCCCTAAAAATATTCTGCTTTCTCTTGCCACTAACAACCTGGCAAGCCTGGACGATACAACCACCATGAAAACAAAGCTGGCAAGCCTTGTAAGCTCTTTTACAGCAGCCGGCTATGTATATGGTAAAAATCTGTTTATCAGCAATGTAATGCCAAGAAATGACTTTGATGCCACTGCATACAATATTGCCTTAGCCAATAATTACAGCAGGCTGATTGATGTAAATACAACATTCAGAGCCAGTGGAGGCACCGGCATACAGGCAGCATTGAGCTATGATGGCATACACCTTACACCCGAAGCTCAGCAAACCTATGCAGGTATTATGTATAGTTTTTTTGCATCCCAAGGACTGATAAAACTGCAAAACACACCGCTTACCTATAACCGGGCTGTATATCAGCAAGGCGATTATTTAAGAGTGGGAGCTAACAGCGCACCCCCTACCATGCCCTTTGAAGTGGAAGGAAATGACATAACCTCCTGGCAGGCAAGAGTTGTCTCCTCAAACAGTAATATAACCGATGGGTTATTTTGGGGAGGCAGTGGTAGTGGCACCGGAGGCATGATGGCTGGAGCCACTTATAAAAACGGCTCTTATGTAGCCACCGGCTCCGCTTTCTTCGGATGGCGTGCCACCGGAGCCAGGCTTTATTTTATGGGAAGGACCGGCACCACTGCAGGACAGGCACTTGGAACCAGTTTTGATGAAAACACAGCCTCCTCTATGGGGTATGTGGTACCGTCAAATAATGTTATCGGTGCACATTGGTATATTAACCCAACCCCCACTGCCAACACGGTAACTCTTGCAAATACTTCTATTGCAAAATATTTCTCTTATAATATCCTGCCTGCATTAACAAGCAGCTCCTTTAGTCTCTCAGGCTTTCCTATTTCACCTGCAACCGGAGATATGATTTTTATTGAGAATAAGAACACCTCCAATACTTACTCCTGGACCTGTACAGCCAGCAACGTAAAGCAGGCAGATGCAACAACAGCCTTTACCTTATTCCCAAATAACAGCCGTTTGATGTTTATGTATAACGGCACTAACTGGGTATTATGGATGAATAATGTAGGCAGCAGCTCCGGCACCGCTACACTCTCCGGAGGTACGGCAACCGTAAGCTCCACCGCTGTAGTTTCCGGCAGCAGTATTGAATTGAATTATCAAAACTGCAGCTCTTGTGGTACGCTCTATAAAGGCACTCTTACTCCAGGAACTTCTTTTGTGATCAACAGTACCAATGCAAGTGATGCCAGCACCGTAAGCTGGCGAATACTCCCATAAAGGCTTTTTATTGTCCTTTCTACTTAAGAGGCTGCAGAACATTTTTGCAGCCTCTTTTATTTGAGAGGAATCCAATATCAAATTTTTGCATGGACATCAAAATTTTACTCCAGGCTTTTAATTCACCCTGGCTCATTAATCCGGAACAAGCTCAACATTATGCTTTACTGGCTGCAAGAGTGATTGCAGGCAATGAGGTCGAAACGAAAGAAGAAAAGCCCAAAGAGTATGCTTTTGTAGTTAATGCAGCCGGCAAAAAAATTGGCAGCATGCAAGATGCTGTTGAGAACGGAGTTGCTGTGATCAGCTTGCAAGGAGCTGTAATGAAATACGACACATGCGGAGCGGCAGGCACTCAATCTCTTATACAAGCTCTGCAGGCTGCTAATGATAACCCGGCAATTGCTGCCATTGTTTTACAGATAGACAGCCCAGGAGGCGCAGTGGATGGCACAGAGGCTTTTGCCAATGCTGTAAAAAACAGTGCAAAGCCGGTTGTTGCTTATATCTCCGGAATGATGGCAAGTGCTGCCATGTGGATCGGATCAGCGGCAGCCGTGCGAGTTGCCAGCTCCAGTACAGATATTATTGGCTCTATTGGCACCATGGCAGCCTGGAACGACTACAGCGGCTATTTGCAACAATTAGGCATTAAGCAACACGAAGTTTATGCCACCTCAAGCACTCACAAAAATTTGCCCTTTAGAGAAGCAAACGGTAAAAACGAAGCCGGAGCAAGCAATTATGAGCCCCTTGTAAAAACCTGGCTGGATCCTTTAAACTCTGTTTTTCACGAAGCCATTGCAACCAACTTGCCCAACGCTGATAAAAGCGTTTATAATGGCTCAACATACCTGGCAAAAGAGGCAAAGAGCAAAGGCTTGATTGATAAGCTTGGCTCATTCAATATGGCTGTTAATGAAGCTCTCAAGCTCGCAGAATCCCGTGGACTTGCCCAGGCAACAGCACAACAGCCGGAGACACAAACCGCACTTATTCAAAATCAAAATACAAACATGAAGTGGACTAAATTTTTAGCCTTTATCGGCTTTGCCGGAGCTGTAAGCTCAGCAAAAGATATTCAGCTTGAAGATACCCAGGCTGATAATATAGAGGCAGCACTTGCCCAAAATGAAACTTTAAAAGCAGATCTCCAGACCGCACAAGACAGCCTGGCTGCAGTAACTACAGAGAGAGACAGCGCACAAGCTGAACTCAACACTGCAAAAGCCACCATTGCAACACTCCAGAGCCAGGATGCAACAGCTCCAAAAGCTGCAGTAAGTGCAAAAGAAGCTGAGCCGGTTGCCACTGTAAAAGCAGAGGAGATGGAGTTTCAAAAAGAATTGTTTTCTAAACTGTAAGCCCGAAGGATCCTTTGGACACTCTTTTTTCATATAGATAAATCAACCCTACCCTTTTTTTAAAACCCTTTGTAAACCCTTTTTAAAATGGCAATAGATATAGCCGCAGTAAAAGCCCAATTTGGCTCTTACTACATAAGCAATCCGCAAAATATGCAGCGTTTACGCTCTATTTTGTATCAACCCTCCGTTACAGCATCTTACTTTCAGGACCGCCCAAGTGATGACACTATTTACAGAGCCACACTTTCTCAGTTAAACCGTATTGTACAGCCTTTCCAAAAGGCATTTACTCCGCTTGGCACCACCAAGTTTACTCCAAATCAATTTGACCTGTACAAGTTGAAAGTTGATATGGAAGAAACTCCGGATGACCTGGAGAGCTCTTACCTGGGCTTTTTAGCTTCTCAGCCGGAGCAAGACAGGAGCAATTGGTTGTTTGTTCGCTGGCTCATTGAAATTCACATTAAAGCAAAGATTGCTGAGGACCTGGAACTTAACGAATACTTCAACGGAGTTTATGCAGCTCCAACAGCCGGCACCGCTGGAGCCGCTGGCACTGCAATGAACGGTTTGAAAAAAGTTATTGCAGGTTACAACACCGCTGGCTTAACAAATATGGGAGCCGGAGCAATTACAACCGGAGCCCTGGAAACTGATAACAAAGATTTTGTTGATCAGATGGAGGCTTTTGTTGATGCAATCCCGGAACTATTCAGGAGCCGCTTGGATATTCTGTTTATGAGCCCTACCAACGCAACAAAATACAAGAGAGGCAAGAGAGCAAAATATAACACTGCTTATGCTCAAACCTCTGAATTGTTGACAATTGAGGACTATGAAAATATTAAGGTTGTTGGTTTGCCCTCAATGGCTGGCAGCAATTTGATCTTTTCCACTTTGGCTGATAACCGTATAAGAGCAACAAAAAAAGCAGCTCTTGCAAATACATTGAAGCTGGAGAGCAACAAGAGAGTTGTTGATATTTTAACTGATTGGTGGGAATCTTTAAACTTTGAGGTACCTCAATTTGTTTTTCATAATGATCAAGGCTTAATCTAAGCTCAATTTATAACCCCTTAACCCGGCTGCAGTATCTCTTTAAGTGCTGCAGCCTTACTTAAACAATGGAAGTAGTAAACGCAAACCAGGAGCAAACCACCTGCAGCAATTGTGCAAGCCTGGCAACAGAGCTGGCAGCTACCAAAGCAGAGCTGGAGAGCACTCAAGCCATTAATGCAGAGCTTACCAAAGAAATTGAGAGCTTAAGCACCAAAGCTGACACCGGCAACAGTGATGCAGCTTTTGAGATTGAAGGGCAACTATTTGGCTTTCACTTTCACAAGGCATTTTTCCTGGGCAAAGCCATTACTCATACTGATGTTTTACAGGATCCAAGCTTGCAAAAGCAGCTTGTTGAGGCTGGCAGCGGTATGATCAAAGCAAAATAATTTTTTCAACCCCCGTTTTAAATCCAAATATCAAATGAATACTGGACTTTATAAAAGTATGGTGAGTGCAGACGCACCCCTTAAAGATCCCGGATATACAAAAGCTTTCATTAGCTTAATTTCTGACTTTACCACTTTAAATGAGCCTGCCACTGATGGCACTCCGGCTCTTGGTGAAGCGTACACAATCGGCACAAGCCACACCTGGGCAGCAAGCAAAGGACCTATTGAGGTTTTAGTTGATAATAAAACTTTAGAGGTTACAGGCGAAACAACCGGAGCCGCTGGCTCTTTGCGTTTTTCCTATGCACCCAAGATCTTTATCAAAGGTGATGGACCAACAGTATTGGAAATGATCAACAACCTTTTAAATGAGCAGCTTGTTTTGTTTGTACAGGATGGCTGTGGACATGCTCAATATATTCAGTTTGGCTGTGATTGCTCTCCGGTTGAAGTTGCAAAGGGCTCTTTTGCCTCCGGCACTTTGAAGGGATCCAATGCAAAAGGCTATGAGCTGACACTTGATGCAATGTGCAAATATTTTTACAACGGTACTGTTACCAAGAGGTAAAGTACAAGGATAGCCCCTTAGCATACATACAAGGTCCCTCACCGCTGGAAATGCGGAGGGACCTTTTTTTAATCCAATACCCTCATCTTATGTTGTCTTATGAGCAGCTCTTTAAAGAAGTAAATTACTTGCAGCACTTAACAGGCTGCAAGCCGCAGCGGCTTTATGCTTATTTACTTGATGACAAATACCGGCTTATTCATGTGCCTGTAACTGAGTTTAATCAATATGAGTTTATTGGCTATACCTATGCACAAAGCTTTTTCCCTGTGATCCAATTTAAACAACCCTTACTCCATGTTTGACCAAAGCGAAGCTGATGCACTGAATGATAAAATAAGAGCCTGGGATAAGGACAACAAGCAAGAGCTTGTTAATGAGATGAATCAGCTCAATATAAAACACTACCCATACTCAAGGAGCCCTCAGCCTTTACAGCAAGCTTTAAAAAGCAGAGTTGTTGAAAAGGGAGGCTTAGTAAATAAGATCTCTTACAAGATGCCCAGGAGTGCTGTATTTGTACATAAAGGAGTAAGTAAGAGCCACCCCAAAAGCAACCCCCGGCAAGCAAAAGAATGGTTTAACCCTATAGTAAATAAAAACACAGACAAGCTGGCTGAGATAGTGGCTGAGGGCTGCAGTACTCTTGTTGTAAACTCTTTAAAAATCAAATAATTTTTATGGCTGATGTAAGTAATAGGACCGTATCAATTTACATTGATCAAGCGGCTGCAGAGCTGGCACTTGTAAAGCTGCAGCAAAAAGCCGACAGGTTAACGCAATCAATAAACCAAGGGCAGGCAGCCGGCAGAAATATGACCGCTGCCATGGCAGAGCTTGGCAGAACACAGAGCCAAATTGATCAAGTAACCACTGCAATTAATTCAGGTTTGCGCCCCTCCTTACAGCAACAAACAACGCTTGTGAGGCAGCTCCGCAATGAGCTTGGCAGAATGAGTGAGGATATGCCAGGCTTTAAAGATAAAATTGCTCAGTTTAGAAATGCAACCGCGGAGCTGGACCGCATGAGGACCGGCATTGAAGGAGTGGAAACGGCTCAAACAGGCATGCTTGGCAAAGCCGGAGCTTTTGTGGCTAACCTGGGAGCTCAATTGGCAATGCAAGCCCTCTCTGCTATAAAAGATGGGCTTGCCAGTGTTTTTAAAATGAATACGCAATTTGAAAACTCTCTTGCAAACCTTTCATCCATTACCGGAGCCACCGGCAAGGATCTTGGCTTTTTAAAAGAGGCTGCAATTGATCTCTCCAAGCAAGGCAAGCAAAGTGCTGTTGATTATGTGGAGGCATTTAAACTGATTGCCAGTGCCAAGCCGGAGCTGTTGGAGCAAAAGGAGAGCTTGGTTGCAGTTACCAAAGCAGCAAAGCTGTTGAGTGATGCAGCCGGGCTGGAGTTACCGGATGCAGCCACCCGGCTTACTGATGCTTTAAACCAATTTGGTGCACCGGCTCAAGATGCTCAAAAGTATGTTGATGCACTGGCAGCAGCCGCCAAGTATGGAGCTGCAGAGGTGCCGGAGGTTACAGAGGCTCTGCTAAAATTTGGAGCCCAGGCAAAGAGCTCAAATATTGATATTTATGAGAGCTCAGCAGCAATTGAGCTGATGGCTGAGAAAGGTATAAAAGGAGCTGAGGCAGGCACTCAATTGAGAAATGTTTTCCTTGCTCTTAATGCTGTTGATGCCTTACCCAAAACAGCCCTGGAGGCTCTTAAACAAGCCGGTATCAATACCGATGTTTTAAAAGATAAGAGCTTAAGCCTGGAGGACCGTTTAAAGGAGCTGAGCAAGATCCAAAACAATGCAACCGCTTTGGTGCAGGTTTTCGGTAAAGAAAACTTTAACGCTGCACAGATCCTCTTGCAAGGCTTGCCAAGATATACGGAGTTAACTCAGCAAATAAAGGAGCAAGGAGTTGCACAACAGCAAGCAGCCGTAAACACCAACACTTTAAGCAATGCCTGGGAAAAGTTTAAAAATGTGCTCTCCGCTAATTTTTTAAACGGAGACAACAGCTTTTTAAAAAACCTGGTAAACGGCATGACAGCTCTTGTGGAGCCTACCAAAACAGCCACGCAAAATTTTGATGACCTGACAGGAAAAGTGGTACAGCTTCATACTAATATGTTACCGCTTGCAAACAGATATGATGAATTAAAAAGCAAAACAAAGCTCTCCAGTGATGAACAAGCGGAGATGAAAAGCATAATATCTCAAATAACACAAGCCATACCTGGAGCAGTTACGCAATTTGATGCTTATGGAAATGCAATTGCTATCAGTACAGATAGAGTAAGAGACTTTATTAATACAGAGACAGCCCGGCTGAAAGTAGTTAATAAAGGTGCAATCAATGAAAATACAGAGGCTCTTAAAAAAACAAATGAGCAATTGGCTGAGCAAAAGCGGATCATGGAGCAAATAATAAAAACCGGATCCTATACCATTAATGAAATTGATACAACTCAATTTGGAGCTCCTATTGTTTCCAGGCAGGCCACCGCTGATGAAGTAACAGCGGCCAAGGAGAAATTTAAGCAATTACTCTCTGATCAAATGGGCTATCAAGCTGAAGTAAAGCGGCTTGATGGAGCCAGCCTGGAGGAGCAAATAAATGCAGTACAAAGCAAAGCTGCAGTATTGAAAACACTGGAGGATATGCTTACTAAGCTAAAAGAAGGGACTAAGGCTTATAATGACCTGCAGGCTGAAATAAACCAAATAAAAGGAGGAGGATCCACCGGCACTCCTGGCAATGATACCGGCACCACTGTTAATTTAAAAGCGGAGGCTGAGGAGGAGAAAAAAAGAGATCAGCTTTTGCAGAAATTAAAGGAATTTCAATTTGAGCTCCAGCAAATAGGCAAAGCCAGTGATCAGAGCGAGATTGCCAGGCTACAGCATAAATATGCAGAGCTTACAGCCGGCACCGGAGCTGCCTTGGCAAAAATGATCAACCTGGAGAAAGATAAAAATGCAGCCATTGCTTTTTTGATTGACCAGGAAATAAAGAAGCGTACAGAGGCAAGCCAAAAAGAATTTAAAAGCAATACCTCAAAAGAGTATGATCAAGCTCTTGGGGATAGTGCGAATTATTTTGAGGGCTTAAAAAAGCAAGAGGCTGAGCACTTTGTTAATGGAGAGACAAACCAGGCAGAGTATGAGGCTAACTTAAGAGCCATTGATATTGCCAGCAAGCAAGCGCAGATCCAAACGGCTCAAGATTATAGTGCAAATGTTGAGAAAGCGGCTGCAGATGTAACCAAGTTTAAAAAAGAGGAGCTGCAAAAAGAGGTAGCGGATCTAATCGCTGCCAATAAGCAAAAGCTGGCTAATGAGCAATTACTTGCTCAATTACAAGCGGAGGCTGCAGTATCAAGAGCACAAAGAGCCGTTAACAATGCAGCTCCAGGATCCAAAGCACAGCTTACAGCTCAAAAAGCTTTGCTTGATGAACAGGAAAAGCAAGAGCTGGCAGCTCTCAAGCAAAAGGAGGATAAAGCAAAAGCTGATGGTGTACAATATACCACTGAGTTTGAGGATCTTAAAAAAGGTATTGAGGACAAATACCGGCAGCAAAAAGAGCAAACCGAGCTTGATCATTATACTAAGCTTGCAGGCTTTGCCCTGGATTATTTCAGCTCTGCTTTATCTGTTATTGCTCAGTTTAACGACAATAAAAACAAGATAGAGCAAAAAGCTCTTGATAATGAGCTTAAGGCAAACGACAAAAGAAAGCAGGCACTTGACAGGCAGCTTAAACAAAGGACCATAAGCCAGCAACAATACAATATTGAGGTTGCCAAGCTTGATGCTGACAGCGACAAGAAAAAAGAGGACCTGGAGCGCAAACAGTTTAACCGCAAAAAGAAACAAGATACAGCTCAAGCCCTCATTGATATTGCCAAAGCTGTAAATACTGACCTTAGCAATTATGGAGCCCCTATACCACCAAACTTTTTAAGTATGGCAGCGATTGGCTTTGATGTGGCTCTTGGAATGGCTAAGGTTGCAGCCATACAAGGGCAACAGTATGCAACCGGAGGCAAAGTGGAGCTCAATCCAAATGGTAAAGTTGTTACAGGTCCTAATATACCGGCTCAAGCAAATGGAGATAATGTGCTTGCCACTATTCGCACCGGAGAGGTTGTTTTAAATGAAGAGCAACAAAACAAAGCTGGAGGACCTGCATTTTTTAGAGCTTTAGGAGTGCCAGGCTTTGCCGGAGGAGGAATTGTAAAGCCGGCTTATCAATCAAGATCTTACCAGGCAATAAACTTTGCTGCAGCCACAAGCAGCATTAATGCTGCCAGGCATTATGCCACCGGAGGTTTGGTAACTGGAGGAGCCGGCACCCAGGCTGCACAAGATCCGGAGCTTATCAATGCAGTAAAGGAGAGTAAAGAAGTAAATGCACAGCTCTTACAATCAAATCAAATGTTAGTGAGCACCGTTACTGCCTTAACTGATCAGCTCAGCCAAGGGATCAAAGCGGAGGTCCCTCTTAAAAGAATTGAGGATGCACAAAACACAAAAGCAAGGATCTTACAGGAGGCAACCTTTCAATAGTATATTTTTGCCCCTCATTTCAATTGTAGAGGCTTTTATTGTTTAAAGCCTGGGATCATTGCCCAGGCTTTTTTTATGTCCGGACTTGTGCACCCCTCCTGGCTTATTGTCCTTTCTAAAAAGATCCGGCTCCGGCACTTTTGTTACTGTGTTAAATACAATCTCTCTTGCTGAAGTTTTAACCGCTATGGATAGCGGAGAGCCTTTTTCAATCGGCTTTAGGACCTGTAATGTAAAAAAAGGGACCGGAGGCGAGTGGCTGGAGTTTCCTCAGTGTAAAAAGTATAAAGCCAAAACAAAGGCTGAGCAATATGCAGAGGCACATACACCCAACAAAGCAAGGAGAGATCCAAAGCACTTTGAAAACTCAACAAGAAATATTGTTGTGATACCCTCCGGAGAGATCGTGAAAATACACCTCCGGCTTATTATTCTTTTCAACTCTAAAACCGTTATTTAAGTGAGCTCAACAATTATCAAAGATGGCATTGGTTATCATGTAGGCGCAAAGGCTGCATTTTATACCGATGGCAAAACATTAACCGGCACCCCGGAGCCAAAGATTTACTCCAGCTCTGCACCCTGGGCTTATTGGGGCAACAATAATACAGAGCCGCATGAGATTGCAGATGATATACAAAACACTCCTGTATTATCTGCAGCCGTAAAAGCAACAGCCCGGCTGGCTGTAGGCAAAGGATTGGATGCTTTTTTATTAACTAACAAAAAAGCTGATGGTACAGAGGAGCTGGAGTGGGTAGATGATCCGGAGGTAAACGATTGGTTAGAAGATAACCAACACTTCCTTTACTCTTATAACAATATCAGGAACCAGGTTGGCTATGGCTGGAGCGCAACACAAATGGTACTTAACAAAGGGCTTGATAAGATCAACCGCATAAAGGCAACCGATGTGGCAACAGCCAGGCTGGAGAAAATGGATAAAAGCGGCTTTATACCAAGTATGTATTTGTGCGGAGATTGGCAAAATGCACCCTCTGCTTTTGATAATGATAAAATAAAAAAGATCCCTCTCCTCCGGGAGACTTATGAGCTCCAGGATCTTAAGGAGAGCCCGGTTGGAGAGTTTGGAATATTACACCGGCTTTTGGAAAATGGGAGGCTTTACTACCCTACACCGGCTCACAGATCAGCTAAGGCTTGGGTAAAAATTTCACGCTCTATACCTACCCTCAAAAATGCGATGAATGTAAACCAAATGCACATAAAGTATTTGATCAACATTGCTCCTACCTATTGGGAAAGAATAAACCCGGAATGGAAAAGCCCGGCTTACACTCCTCAGCAAAAGCTTGCTTTTATGGCTCAGAAATACGATGAAATAAGCACCTTTTTAACTGGAGAGCAAAACGCTGGCAAAACAATTATCTCCGGGAAATACATGGATCCTTTTACAAAGCAGATGATCAATGATATAGATATTGAGGTAATTGATGACAAGCTTAAAGATGGAAAAATGTTGCCTGACAGTGCGGCTGCAGATAAGCAAATATTATTTTCAATGATGTTCAACCCGGCTATTTGGGGAGGCAATTTGCTTGGAGATGGAGCAAGCGGAGGAGCCGGCTCCGGCTCTGATATAAGGGAGGCAACGCTTGTATTAATGATGTTGTTGCACCCGGAGCGAATGAGCAACCTCCGCACCTTGGATATTGTAAAGAAGTTTAACGGCTGGAGCAAGCGGCTGGAGGTAAAGAGGCAAGCTTTTGCAGTTACCAATACAGCCGGCAGCAATACAGCGGCTCTGAGCTCCAAGCTCATTACACCCCGGCTTGTTTTCCGTTACTCAAGCTCCATATTAACCACATTAGACACCGGCAAAAGTACAGCCCCTACAACCCTATAATTTATGCCATTAGTTACCACTTTACAACACGTAAAAGATGCAGGCTTAAAGATCATGTTTACTAATAACATGAATACGCTTGCAGATATGAAAGCTGCAGAGAGGAGATTTATTTTACCCATTATAGGAGCTGAATTGCTCAGCACCTTACAACAATCTCCGCTTGATCCAAAGTATAATGAGCTTTTAAGCATAGCTCAAAGGGCTGAGGCTCATCTTGCATACATGCTGGATCTACCCACAATCCAAGTGCAAATTGGTGATGGCGGCTTATCTTCTCTGAGCAATGGCAACCGGCAGGCAGCGCACAGATGGGAATTTAAAGAAGTGCAGGAGATGCTTGAAAATAAAGGCTGTGAAGCCCTGGAGGAGATGCTTGAGCTCTTGCACCAAAATAGCACTGAGTTTAATTGGCAATTGCTCCAGGCTTACCAAAGCTTTTTTGTTACCGGGAAAGATTTTGCCACCTACTTTAATATTTATCAGCCTTACCGCACTTTTGAGCTTTTGCGCCCTGTAGTAAAGCAAGTGGAGGATCAGTATATAATTGCGACAATTGGAGAAGATCTTTACCAGGCATTACTTACCAATACAGCTCCGGCACCTGCAGAAAAAGGAGCGGTTGCACTGATCAAAAAAGCCCTGGCTCAGCTCACTATAAAAACAGCAATAGAGATATTGCCTGTTAAGATCTCCGCTTATGGCTTTACAGTGCTCCTGGCTGATAGTGCCGACAAGCCAAATGGCTCTGAGGCACAAGCCCCCACAAGCTTAATGAGCTTAACACATGCAAGCTGTGAGAGATCCGGCAACAGCTACCTAATACAGCTCAAGCAACTATTGGACAGCAAAGCCAGTGCTGATGTTTTCCCGGCTTATTTCAACTCTGTTTTATATACCCCTCCAGTGGCTCAAGATCCGGCAACAGATCTCCGGGACCGCTGCAGCCACCACCCTCAAACAAACAACCCCAAAGTATTTATTTTATGAACCCTCAACCGTCCCTTGTAAATGATCAAGGCTTATTTGATCTTAAGAGCCTGAGCTTTTGCCTCTTAACAATCATACTCAATGCAGGTCCTCAGCTCCCTTTATTGGTGCAAACCATTACCTCCATGCTTACTGCCCTGGCTGCAGTTTCAACCGTAGGTTATAACCTGTTTAAAGTGTTTAATGATTTTAGAAACAATAAAAAATAATTCAATGAATATCTCATTTGATCAATTGCCTCTTGATCCAATTGTAATTGTATTGGTTTTACTGGCTGGCTTATTTCAAAAGAAATACCTGCCCGCAGGATCCTTCGGAGAGACTATCAATTTAAACGGAGCCTGGAAAACTTTAATAGTAAGCACCATTTTTACCCTTGTTTATGCTTTGTTGATTGCCATGGCCGGCAAATACACCAAAGACTTACCGCTTAACTGTTTCTTTTCCTTTGTTACGGCAACAAGCCTTTATGAGCTGTTTTTAAAAAAGTTTTTAGGCAAATACTTTTCCACCGGATCCCTTGGACCGGATAATACCACCACCATTGTTATTGTGTGCATGCTGTTGCTGCCAGGCTTAACCGGCTGCAGCTCCGCACAAGCTGCAGCACCGTACACCGGCACCCTTACTCCTGGAGACTTAGCAGCGGAGCAAGCCACTTTAAACAGCTAATGATACGGCGACCACCG
>Ga0308173_10000038_pt1 | contig 42926 bp, 23 predicted proteins | sample PhyPR1_FD_203716 | JGI IMG/M metagenome (GOLD analysis project Ga0308173, IMG submission 203716) | Soil microbial communities from UC Gill Tract Community Farm, Albany, California, United States - DLSLS.P.R1 | ecosystem: Environmental > Terrestrial > Soil > Agricultural land | place: USA... | reverse complement strand
CTTCTCGCGGTTCACCGGTCGTCTGCAACCAGCGTCTCGGCGGACTCCTTCGCTATTACACAAGGGCTGCATGATTTCTTTGACCAAACGCCGATGAGGAGAGATCGATAGAGTAGCGGGTCACAAGCTCGGGATGGTTCAGGATGGCATCGCTGGAGCCCAGAAACTTGCTCAGTCGGGGGAGCGCGACGGCTTTGCCTCGGCATGGATCGAGAAGGCATTCTCTTCAGGTTGACGACGAGACCCTCAGCGCGATATTATTCACGAGCTCAGCGGTTTGTGGTTTGAAGTCCGTGATGCGATTTATAGTCCCAAATTCTGTACTCGGCGATTAGCCCGGAGCTCAAATGAAACACTTTTGCTACCTGATTCTTTTTCTGCTGCTCTCCGGCCTGACTAGTCGGACCGTTCTCGCGCAAAGCATGGGAACCGGTAACATCACTGGTACCGTCAGTGATCCCTCAGGGGCCACGGTGGCGGGAGCCTCCGTTACGGCATTACACGTTGCCACGCGCAGGTCGCAGACCGTTACCTCCGATGCGCATGGCAGCTACAGCTTTACCAACGTACCTATTGGCGAGTACACCATTACTGTTGACAAGACTGGGTTCAATAAGCTGGTGCAGCAGCATGTGCGCTTGAACGCCGACACGACCGCGACCATAAACGTCAGCCTTCAACTTGGCACAACTCAGGAAACCGTCACGATCTCGGCCGCGCCGCCTCCGCTGCAAACTGAAAACGGAGAAGTCGGTAACTTAATCAGTGGCGCGCAAGTCAGTGAGCTCTCTCTTAACGGGCGTAATTTCTCGCAATTCATTACACTTAGCCCGGGAGTTGCTTCCAACCAAACGGGGCGTCGCATGGGTGTCGGTCAGGAAGGCAACCCCCTCATGTCGATCAATGGTGGTCGCGTCAACAGTACGAAATTTACTTATGATGGCATCCTCGCCATGGATACTGGCGGCAATCGCGGTCTCGATCTCTTTCCCGCCATGGACGCCGTTGCCGAAGTTCAGGTGAAAACCAGTAATTTCTCGGCCACTGAAGGGAGCTACGGTTACGGCTTAGTCAACCTAATCACAAAATCCGGCGGCTCGGAGTATCACGGAGACGCCTATGAAGTCTTCGGCAATACTGACCTTGACGCAAAAAACTTCTTCGACAGCAAACGCTCCCCGTTCCACCAGAATATGTTCGGCTTCACCTTCGGCGGTCCGATCTTTATTCCGGGCCACTACAACACCACAAAGAACAAGACCTTCTTTTTCGTGTCCGAAGGTTGGAATCTTCGTCAAGGTCCACAACTGGTCAACTACACCTCACCGCCGCAAAGCACGTTCACGGCGACCACATTCACTGCGGCTCAACGCAACGGAGTGTTTACATCTGCGATTAAGGATCCGCTCACTGGCCTCAACTTTCCAAACAACACCATTCCTGCGAATCGCATCGACCCCAATGCCACGGCACTGCTCAGTCTCTTTTACCCGCTGCCCAATCGTGCGGGTAGCCCCAACTATGCCGTCTCTCCCAACACTGCCAGCCGCTGGCGCGAAGATCTGGTGCGCCTCGATCAACAGCTCACGCAAAATCTCCTGGTGACATTCCGCTATGCCCATGACAACTGGTACGAAAACGAAGCGATCTTCGCGCCCTCGAACACGAGCTTTCCCACCCAGCCTGGCTTTCTCGGTAAACCAGGCTACAACGCCATTGCACGCCTCAGTTGGACCGTCAACCCCACCACCACGAACGTCTTTACATACGGCTTCTCGCGCAATCAAATTATCACTTATCCCACGGGAGCTGCCGCCTCCCGCACGGGCATCAATATTCCCGACGTCCTCCCCGGCAACTTATTCAACGCGCCACCCGATATCACGATCAATGGCTACAGCAATATCGGCATTGGCGCCCCCAATCCCAACTTCAACAACTTATTTGAATGGAAAGATGACTTCACCCATGTTGCGGGCAATCACACCCTGCAGGCCGGTGTCGAAATTATGCGCATGCAGAAGTTCGATTACGGCAATGTGAACACACAAGGCGCTTTCACGTTCAACGGCAACGCCACCGGAAATGCCGCTGCTGACTTTCTCCTGGGAAACGCTTTCAGCTACACCGAGTCTTCGCTGAACCCGAACGGCTACTTCTTCGCTAACTCCTATGAGCTATATTTCCAGGACGACTGGAAAGTAACTCCGCACCTGACGCTGAACCTCGGCCTCCGTTGGACGATGTTTAAAGGCGCACCCATCGGCTATGAAAAATACAATCATATTTCGGGCTTTGCCCCACAACTCTATCAGGCTGTTCAAGCTCCTACTGTACTCTCCAATGGTGCCCTCGCGCCCGGCACCGGAAACCCGCTAAACGGTATCTTCACGCCCGATAACCTGCAGGGCCTTGACCTTCCCCGTAGCTTGGTGAAGAATCACTATGACATGCCCGGCCCGCGCGTCGGCTTTGCCTGGTCGCCGCTCGGCAGCTCCAAAATCGTGATCCGCGGCGGCTACGGCATCTTCTATCATTGGGATAATAGCAACGCCGAAAACCTCCGCAACAATCCACCTTTCACCAGTTCCGTCAGCATCTTCAATACTTCGCTCAGTAATCCGGCTGGCGGCTCGGCGCGCGCTTTCCCGGCCAACTTACAAGCCTTCGATGCTCAATACCTCTATCCCTCTGTCCAGCAGTGGAGCTTCGGCGTCCAACGCCAGTTGCCCGGACAGATGGTTCTGTCCGTTACTTATGTCGGTAATCACGCCGTTCACCTCGATCAGCAGCCTAATCTCAATCAGCCGCAGCCCAATCTCGCCGTGGCTCAGGGCAAGGTCAACGTAAATACCGTCCGTCCTTATCTCGGTTATGGCAACATCACGTATGACGAACGTAATGGCTCGGCCGAATATCATGCCCTGCAGGCTGCTCTGACCCGGCAATTTAACAACGGTCTGATGTTTCAAGTCTCCTATGCTTGGTCCAAATCGATCGTGTGGAGCGTCGGGCAGAATCCCTTTCTTCAGCCCGATGAGGAAGGCCTGAACAGCTACGATCAGCCGCATAATTTCACCTTTAGCTTTGTCTACGATCTGCCTTTCCTTAGACACGGCAATCGCCTCGCCGGCAAGATTCTCGGTGGTTGGGAAACCAGCGGCAACGCTACCTTCGCTTCCGGCTTTCCTTTCACCGTTACGGTTTCTGGGGACCGCGCTGGAGTCGGTGGCGGTACGCAACGTCCGAACCTCGTCGGACCTTTGAACATCACCGGCCACGTCATTAGCTACTTCAATACCGCGGCATTTGCTTTGGAACCGCTCGGCACGTTCGGTAATGAGGGCAGCAACATCGTTCGCGGGCCAGGCATCTCGGACGATATCACCTTCAATCTGTACCGCAACTTCACACTTCATGAGTGGGGTAAAATCCGGATCGGCGGCGAGTTCTTCAACATATTCAATCATCCGAACTTCTCTGCTGTTGGCAGCACCTTTGGCACACCTACTTTCGGAAACGTGACCGCCGCGCTCGATCCTCGTCACGTGCAACTGAGCGCGAAGCTCACGTTCTAGTTGGATCTTAAACAAAAAAAGGGAGCATCTGTGGGAAACAATAACAACGAAATCTCGCGTGCGGAAGCGCTGAAACGCCTCAGTGGGCTTGCCTTCGGTTCATCATTTTTGGCCCCCGTTCTCGCGGGCCAATCGAATCCACAAACCGCGACAGCAAAGAAGTCTGGCAGCCAGTCTGCGCGCCAGCCCAACATCCTCTGGATCACTGGTGAAGGCGTACCCACAGCCGCCTTGAGTTGTTACGGGAGTCGACTTATTCACACGCCGAATATTGACCGCATCGCGAAAGAAGGCATGCGCTTTGAGAATAGCTTCGTCACGAATGCTCTCTGCGCTCCCGCTCGCGCCACTCTTCTCACCGGCAAATATAATCATCTGAATGGCATGGTCTCCAACCCTGCCGATACGACCAGCGGAGAAACCTCTCCCACTTTCGATGCCACGCAGGAAACCTTTCCCAAAATCCTGAAGCGAGCTGGCTATCAAACTGGCATGGTCGGCAAATGGCATCTGCCCGCCAATCCCGGCGAATGCGGTTTCGATTACTTTGTTTACAAAAACGGCGCAGGCGGTCCTTACTATAGGGCCGAGGGGTATTTTCAAAATCCAAGCCTCGGCAGCACCGCCATCGAAGAACGAAGTTATCCCGGCTATATAACCGACAACGTGACTGACTTGGTCATAAAGGGCATCCAGCAGTTTACTCACCCTTTCTGCATGATGGTCCAGTTCTTCAACGCCCACCGACCTTTCAACCCGCCTCACAAATACGAACATCTCTACGATGATGTCCACATCCCGGAACCCGCCACTTTCTGGGACGACTACGACGCCCGCTCCGCCGCTCCTCGTCAAGCTCGCATGCGTATCGAGGAAATGCCGGACTTCCATCCGCCCAAAGAACTCACTGGCCGCCAGCGGAAACAATGGAACTACCAACAGTTCATGCGCCACTTCCTTGGCACCTTACGAGCCCAGGACGACGCAGTGGGCAAGCTCCTCGACTTCCTCGATAAGAACGGCCTCGCCGAAAACACCATCGTGGTCTACACAACGGATCACGGCTTTTTTCTCGGCGACCATGGCTGGTTTGATAAACGCTTCATGTACGAACAGGCTTTGCGCGTGCCGTGGATGATTCGCTACCCCGGCCATGTCAAACCTGGCGTCGTCAGCAAAGAATGGGTGGTCAACATCGACAATGCCCCTACGGTCCTCGATCTGGTAGGCCTTCCCATTCCCGCCGACATGCAAGGCCGCAGTTTGCTCCCGATCCTGAAAGGCAACCCGCCCTCGGACTGGCGTAACTCGATGTACTACCACTACTACGAATTCGCCCCGCCTCACTGGGCCTTCCCTCACTACGGCATTCGCACGGAACGCTACAAGTTGATCAGCTACTACGCGGTCAACGAATGGGAACTGTTCGATTTGGAAAAGGACCCTGACGAGATGGAAAATTTGTTCAAATGGTCCGGTTTCCAAGTCCATCCCGGCTATGAATCGGTCGCCAACGATTTAGTGACTCAGCTGAAGCAACTTCGTGAGCAATATAAGGACACCACCGGAAGACCAGTCCACCTTTGGCCCACTAGCAGTTACGATTGACCGCTGGATGAGATCTATCAAAACCGAATGCATTTACTCTAGGCGAGCAAGGGGGCAGCCTCGTGAAATGAGGCAGCAGGGCCCAGGGCCAACGCCGATTGCGAACGGCTGGTTGGACCGGTACGTCCTAATCGGCTGTGCATCCCGTAAATTCCGATGCGGTTGATAATGGGAGGCTTGACCGTGAAGTCGTTATTCTCTCCCATTGGCGTTTTATCAGCGCTCGTTACATCTCTGGTAGGCTCCTTTCGCAGTCGCGCGGCACTTCAAATCGAAATCCTGGCTCTTCGTCACCAGCTGAGCGTGCTGCAGCGTTCGGTGAAACGGCCGCACTTGAGCGCCGCGGACCGGTGGCTTTGGGCTTGGCTGTCCCAGACTTGGTCTCAATGGCGAAACGCACTGGTAATCGTAAAGCCCGAAACAGTCGTTGGCTGGCACCGCCAGGGATTTCGCATCTTCTGGACATGGAAGAGTCGCCACGGGAAGCGTGGCAGACCGGTGGTGGCGAAGGAAGTACGCGAACTCATCCGCCGCATAAGTCGCGAGAATCCTTTGTGGGGAGCTCCGAAGATCCACGGTGAGTTGCTAAAACTGGGAATCGAGATCAGCGAATCGACTGTGAGCAAGTATCTGGTGCATCGAAAAGGATCACCTTCGCAAACCTGGAAAACATTTTTAGAAAACCACTTGAAGGACACACCCGAGCCGCGGCCCATTCAGCCGCGAAGCGCCGGACAGATCATCGCAATTGCCGAAGTCGGCGGTCTGCATCACCGCTACGAACGCCGCGCCGCATAAAGCTCCTATTCGTTGATCAGCTTTATTGACATCATGCATTCAGCAAGCATCCCGCAGAAATCCTCCAGCGTCTCCGACCGCCTCACTCTTGGCTCGCCTGGTTTATCCAAGTTGGGAAAGTCGAGCCACCGCTGTGTCTATGCGGGACTCCAGTTTTCGTTCTGATGTAATCTTCGGGATGCACAGGTCGCCGAACGCTGGGTGCGCTCCATCAAAGGCGAGTTCTTGTCGAAACGCATCATCTTGGGTGGAGCTTCTTTGCGCCGGGTCGTCATGCCGTTCCCGGAGCTATATCCTCTCGAGCGCCCTCACCAAGGCAGAGGCAAGCAGCGGCTCTTCCCTGCCCCTCTCCTCGGTTACGCCATCCAGGTCGCCTCCAGTTCCAGGAGCGCCTCGGTGGACCGCTCAAGTTCTATGACGGGCGGCATGAATGTTTTGACCTAGGGATTGGCGGGCAACAGCCGAAGCCTCTTTGGACGAGAACCCGATATTGGTTATCTGTTGGAGAGGAAGTCAGAAGCCCGGCGTAGCCCCTTCTGTGGGCCCACCTCATCTGGCCGACATCGTTACGCCAGGATGCCTTTGACGACCATCGCCCGCTTCTCGGTCCCGGTCAGTTTCTGATCCAGCCCCTGATACTTGAATGTGAACCGGGTATCTTCAATGCCAAACTGGTGAAGAATGGTGGCGTTCAGGTCGCGAATATGGACGGGATCTTTCACGATGTTGTACGAGAAGTCATCTGTTTCGCCATGAACGACGCCGCCCTTGATCCCCGCGCCGGCCATCCAGATGGAGAAGCATTTGGGATGGTGATCGCGGCCGTAGTCTGTTTCCGTGAGCTTCCCCTGGCAGTAGATCGTGCGACCAAATTCTCCGCCCCAAATGACTAGGGTGTCGTCGAGCATCCCTCGGAATTTGAGATCCTGCACCAAGCCGTACGCGCCCTGGTCCACGTCACGGCATTGGCTCGGCAGCACGTCGGGAAGTGCGCTGTGGACGTCCCATCCCCGGTGATACACCTGCACGAAGCGAACGTCGCGTTCCACCAAGCGGCGAGCCATTAGGCAGCAATTGGCGAAGGTGCCGGGTTTGCGCGCCTCCTCGCCGTAAAGCTGGAAGGTGCTATCTGGTTCTTTCGAAATGTCGGTCAGTTCCGGTACCGAGCTTTGCATGCGGAAGGCCATCTCGTACTGGGCGATCCGCACCTGAGTTTCAGGATCGGCGATTTTCGCCATTTCCATCCGGTTCAGTGCGCCTGTGGCATCCAGCATGCGTCGGCGGATCCTCGCCGGAACCCCCTCCGGATTGTTGATGTACAAAACCGGATCGCCGCCCGAACGTAGCGCGACGCCGGAATACTGGCCAGGAAGAAATCCGGAATTCCAAAGTCGTGCCGAGATCGCTTGTACATTCGCCTTTGGATTGGAGTGGGTTGCATTCAGGACGACAAACGTCGGCAGATCCTGGTTCATGCTGCCAAGGCCGTACGAGATCCAAGACCCGACGCACGGCTTGCCGGAGATCATAAATCCGGTCTGCATGAATAAGACAGCAGGCTCGTGGTTGATCGCATCCGTGTTCATGGATCGAACGACGGCGATGTCGTCGACCATCTTGGCGGTGTACGGCAGCAGTTCGGAGACCCAGGTTCCACTCTGCCCATGCTGTGCGAACTTGAATACCGACGGAGCGATGGGAAAGCGCGTCTGGCCGGACGTCATGGCCGTGAGCCGCTGCCCCTGGCGGATGGAATCGGGCAGGTCCTTATTGAACCACTTCCCCATTACCGGCTTATAGTCGAACGTCTCCATCTGCGGCGGCGCACCGAGCATGTGGAGATAGATGGCACGCTTGGCCTTTGCCGGGAAATGCGGCAATCCGGCGAGCCCTCCGACGGCCTTCTTCTCCGTGTCCGCAGCGGCGTGCCCTTCAAGAAGAGTATAGAGAGCGAGCGCTCCCAGGCCCCGGGCGCCCCTGGCCAGCAACTGCCGCCGCGTCTCCACCAAAATCCGTTCTCTGATCGGGTCCACTGATGTCCTCCCTTTACTTCACCAACGTTTCGTCTAAGTTGAGTATTTCGTTCGCCACCATTGTCAGCGCCGCGAGTTTGGGCTCAGAAAGACTGCCGTCCGCTGGCGATGCTCCAACCTTCAGCAGCTTGGAGGCGTCTTGGGGTGCGGCCGTGTAGTACGCCAGGAAGTCCTTATACGACTGGCTGAGAACCTGCGTCTCCTTCTTGTCCAGCGGTCGCGCGAGCAGGTGTTTCGACAGATATCCGATTTCCCGGTCTACGTGCTTCTCGGCCTTCATGGCGTGTTGCGCCAGGACACGCGCAGACTCCACAAACTGCACGTCATTCATCGTGACCAGAGCCTGCAGCGGCGTATTGGTGCGCTCGCGCCGCACGGTGCAGGTTTCGCGTGAGGGCGCATTGAATATGTCCATGGAGGGCGGTGGAGCGGCCCGCTTCCAAAACGTGTAAAGGCTACGGCGATACAGATTGTCGCCCGTGTCCTGCTGGTAGGAACGCGTGTTGCTTTGCTCCATAGCGACGGTTTCCCATATGCGGGACGGCTGATACGGCTTGACACTCGGCCCACCTACTTCCGGCCGCAGAAGCCCGCTGGCAAACAGCGCGTAGTCGCGCACCATCTCGGCATCCATGCGGAAGCGCGGGCCACGCGCCAGCAGGCGGTTCTGCGGGTCACGGGCGGTCTTCTCCGGAGTGCTTGCCGCGGACTGGCGGTAGGTCGCTGACATCACGATCATCTTGAACAGCCGTTTGACATCCCAACCGGACTCACGAAAATCCACCGCCAGCCAATCGAGGAGTTCGGGATGACTTGGCGCCTCTCCTTGTGAACCGAAGTCTTCGACGGTTTTGACGATACCGGTTCCGAAAATCTCCTGCCAAAAACGATTCACCGTGACCCGCGCGGTGAGTGGATTCGATGGGTCCACAATCCACATCGCCAGCCCGAGGCGGTTACGCGGCATGGCCTGGGTCATGGGCGGCAATACGCTCGGCGTGTTGGGATGCACTTCTTCCCGCATCTGATCGTATTGACCGCGGTACAGTACGTGAGCCACCGGTTGGGTGTCCGTGCGCTCCTGCATTACCAGTGTTGTGGCGGAGCGGCTCCGGATGGCATACAGCGCTTTGTCCGTTTCGCGGATGTCCCGGACTAGCGTCGCTGTAGCGGGGTTGAGCTTAGCCGTGTAGAAGGTTGCCAGCGCATCCTTTTCCGCTTCGGAGAGCTGCTCGGGAGGTTTGCTCAGGGCGGCGCCGACCCGACTTGCCAGGTACAGCAGTTGCGCGTCCTGCGGCCCTGCCATTGCGTTCAGAACGCGCAGATCGGCCATACCGCCACCCGCAAACTCCTGCTTGTCGTCGCCCCCAAGCCTGATCGGCGCACCGGATGCCATAGACGACGTAAGATGCGGAATGTCTTCGGGCCGTCCGATGGCGACCACCGGCACACCATTCACGTACATGTTGATGCCGCGGCTCAGGCCGCTGCCATCGTATGCGATGACGAGGTGATACCAAGTGTCCGGCTTGAATTTGTACTCCGGCGCTGGCCGTCCGCTGATCCCCTTGCCATCTACGCCGTTGAAGTAAATCGTTGGCGCGTGACCGTAGATTCCCAGATTTCCTTTGTCGATTTTGAGAGCCCAGCCGCGGTGTTTTTGTTCGCCGCTTTTCGAGTCCCCCACCAGTTCGTACTGACTCGCGGCGGTACTGTCTTCTTTCGAGTCCGGAAAAGAGATCCAGGTCGCGATCGTGAACGGTTTGTCTGAGTCGATTGCGGGGACGGGAGGAAGCGTTACCTTTCCACTCTTCCCGAAGCGGAGGGCCTTGGTCGCCGCCGGTGGCGCTTCCACCACCGTGACTTCCCCGGGAATCGCGACCCGTTGCACATCCCCAGCTCTGGTAGCGCTCAGGTGATCGGAGACCTGGAGTGCTAGGACTTGGGCGTCAGGAGCATAGGACACAACCTTCGACCGATCGCGGTCGAGCCAGATACCGATCGTCCGAAGTGCTTCCTGGCGCTTCGCGTCAAACTGCTGGAGGAGCGCGTTGTGCTGCGCCGTCAACTGCTCCGATTTGCTCCGGTCCGCCGCGGAAGGGACGTGAATGGCAGGCGGCGTGTCCTGAATGTTCAAGTCCATCGTCGGTTGCGTGGTGTTCCGGAAAAACGACGTAAGCGAGTAGTAGTCTTTCTGCGAGATGGGATCAAACTTGTGGTCGTGGCAGGTCGCGCAGCCTACAGTCAAGCCCATCCAAACGGTTCCCGTCGTGTCCGCGCGGTCCTTGGCATACATTGCTTCGACTTCAGGCAGAATCACGCCGCCTTCATCTGTCGTTACATTGCTACGCTGAAAACCGGAGGCAATCTTCTGATCGAGCGTCGGATGCGGCAGAAGGTCCCCGGCGAGTTGCTCGACAGTAAAGCGGTCGAACGGCATGTTGCTGTTAAAGGCGTTGATCACCCAATCGCGATAGGGCCACATCTCGCGGTAGTTGTCGAAGTGCAGTCCGTTTGTGTCGGCATACCGGGCTGCATCGAGCCAATAATGGGCGCGCTGTTCGCCATAGTGCGGCGAAGCAAGAAGACGGTCGACTACTTTCTCGTACGCCATCGGCGACTTGTCTTTGAGAAAGGCGTCTACTTCGGCAGGCGTGGGCGGCAAACCTGTCAGGTCAAGGGCGACCCGCCGAATCAGGGTCCGCCGATCAGCTTCGGGAGCCGGTCCGAGTCCGTTGCCTTCCAGCTTCGCCAAGACGAATCGGTCGAGGTCGTTCCGCGGCCAAGTGGTCCTCTTCACTTCGGGCGGAGCGGCTTTCTTCGGGGGAACGAAAGACCAGTGTTGGGTCCACGGAGCGCCTTGTTCGATCCAGCGGCGGAGCGTATCCTTTTGCTCCCGTGTCAGGGCTTTATGGGAGAAGACGGGAGGCATGCGGAATCCTGGGTTGTCCGAGTAAATTCGCTTGATCAGCAGACTGGCATCCGGTTTCCCGGGAACGATGGCCGCGCCGTTCGTGCGCGAGGCTAACGCGCCTTCCCGAAGGTCCAACCGTAAACCTGCCATGCGCGTGCCTTGATCAGGCCCGTGGCAGACAAAACAGTTGTCCGACAAGATCGGCCGGACTTGTCGCTGAAAATCAATAGCGCCGCTGCCCGTCGCAGCAGAAGAGCTCGTTGATATCAAAAGCAGGGCAAGGAACAGAAGAACCATCGAAGGCACCCCGAGCACAGCTACTATATCGCTATCGCGGTTCCTTCCGCTTTGGTGCTCGACGTGTCCATAGGGTGGCAGGGAACGAGCCTTTTCGAGTTGACCGCGGTCTTTCATTGCGTTTACGAATGACATATCAGTCCTCTCTGATGGGTCCTCATGTTTTTCTGCGACGCGAACCGCTCCCTTATAGCCTTATGGCAAAGCGAAACCGCATGTCCCCGCCATACCACTGCGGGAAGGCCGTTCCCCACAGATTGTTGTAGATATTTACGTGGACCCCTTCGCGCATATCCGGCTGCTTATTGCTGAAATCAATCAGGGACCGTTGCCCGGGAGCGATCAAGGGGGCATCCAGAGTTTCGAGCGTGAAGGTTCCCTTCCCATCGCGGTAGGTGACGTCCTTGGTTACCGCGTGCAGGTGCCGGTTGCCGTTTACGATCACGTCAAGCGGCGAGACAGGCTGATTGACCTTCTCTAGCGACCAGCCGTCTGGATCGGGAGCGTCCGGAGAAAAAGACAACCACATCGCTTCCGGTAGGCGGGTGGCCCGCTTATTGAAACATTGGAAGGTGATGTGAACGGCCGGCTCGTTCTTGGGAAGCGCGACTTCTAACGTCAACCGTCCAGGCCAACTGACCAGGTCGGCTAAGGCCCCATCGGGTTGCGGTATTTGCAACTCCGCCACCAAGCGCTGGCCGTGAGCATCCTCGCCGATGGAGATATCGCGCAAGGCGGAATGCCACGTACGGCTCTGGACAGGATACTTATCGAGCCCCGGCTTGCCAAAGTCGTTGCTGGCAAATTTGGCGGTGTTGTATTGCGCATTAAAGCGTGCAAAATCGGCGCTGGAGAAGGTCTGGTACAGAAACGCTGCCAGCGGGTGCTCCGGAGATGCCCATTCACGGCCGCTCTTGCGGTTTTGCAGTCTTATGATTGCGCCGGTAGCGGGATCTAAGGAAACAACGAGGTGTGGGGAATCTAGCTCCGCGCCGGCTTTGCCCGATTTAAAGCCAGTGGTGTCGGGTGGAGTCGGCCGTAGTCCTTGCAGGCGCTTCTGTGCATCCTGTTGCAGTTCGGGCGGGAGGGCGGCCACTGCAATATCCTGATCGCGCCGCTTCGCCACCCACTCGTCGTCGATTTTTTGGAACTCTGGCACCACAGTCCTTGCGTGTGCAAGCTCCTTGGGCGAGAACACCTCTGGATGCTTCAGGTACTGACCGGTGCTTAATCCCCAATTATGCTCGCTAGCGAGAATCAGCCTCGAGGCAAACGCGATATCGACGTTACTGCCAACGTCGAACCGCCTTTCTGCTATCCATTCGCGCCGCAGTCTCGACAACTCGCGATATCGCGCCACTTTTCCCGGATCACTACCGGGGCCGTAAATCCAGGTATCACCGATCTCTTGCGTGACCACCGGAAGCCGCGCGCGCACCGGCTTCAGCGCGGCAGCCACAGTGCTCAGGTCAGCAGCGACGATACGGGCACCGGGGAACTGACTGCGGAGGGAGGCATAGTACGCCTTCACTTCTTTAGCGGAGTGAGGGCCACTATTATCGGTTCGAACTCGGATCGACACCGCCGTATCGGTGCTCGGAATTGCCACCGTGCTTCCATATCCGAACGGATGATAGAGCACCATGACCTGGGCTCCCTCAGGATTGCGCCAGTTGAACAGGTACGGATGCTCGTCTTGGGGAGCGTCCGAGATAAGGCGGCGGGCCTGCTTCACTGTAAGCCCGTATTTCATCAGGTCCGCAATAATCTTGGCCTGATTTGGATCGAGAACCTCTGTCTCTTCCGCGTTCTGAATGCCCGAAGTTTGCTCCGACGTCTTCATAAAAGGCACGTCGGGGGCTTTACAACCCGGGTTGTCCCCAATGTCGAGAAACTCGATTCCGGCTTGCGCCAGGGGCGCGATCAGTCCGCGCGTATGGCCCGGCACGTCGGTCAGCTTGCCAGCAATTGTCTTCTTACCAAAGCGCTGGTCCAGCCTCGCCGATATTCTCAAGGCAGAGTCAATCAAAGACCGGTCCAGCATTTCCGACTGCCAGGTGAACGGCATTCCGTGCCAAGCGATGCTATTTGAGGCGATCGCGTCCTCCATCTTCTTGCGATCCGCTGGAGAAGCCTGCTCCAGATATTCGTAGATCATCCACGCGCCGATCGTCCAAACGTACTGCTCTTCGCCACCGGCGTGGCGAAGAGCCTCGGACAAGGCGATGGCACGCGGAAAATAGTCGTGGAAATAGGTGAGAAGCACGTTTCGCTCCGTGTCTGTAAACCCAACGTCCAGATGGCACTTGGTCACTACGTACACGGTTTTCACAGTTTGGGGAGACTCCCGGGCCAGCAATGGCTCCGGCTTCCATCCTAAATACGTGCCGGCAACGGCCGCCGTCATAGTTTGCAGTAATTTACGCCGGTCCATCTAGTTCCGCTCCTTTAAAGCACGAGAGCTGTGGCAGCCGCCTTTTTTATTGACAGAGCATACCCACAGCCATACACTTTATCTTGACCTTGAACTAAGAGCAAGGGCGGACAGGTTCATAGGGCTCCATCGATGAATTGGCTCAACAAAACATTGCTTCTTCTTGTGCTCTCACTGACAACATTCGTTCCAGTACGAGGAAAGACTGTCTGGCAGATCGGCACATTCGATCAATCTCCGCTTGAGTTCTCCTCTGCCGCACAAAATGCGGTGTCGTTCGAAGTGGGGAAGAGTGATCCGCACAAGAATTGGCCCGGTACACAGGGCGTTCAGCATCCATACCGGGTTAAGTTCCTGCTTGATTCCTCCGAAGGGAGTTATTTACTGCGGATTGGAACCCTTATCGAGCAGCCTCGTGTTCCAACGCTGCGAATCGATGTAAATGGCCACGCGGGCACGTTCTATCTCCATCCCGATCTCACCTATTTCCCTGGCGATTCCGCGTTTGCCTATCATCCCAACTATTCGAGAGCTACAGTGACTGCCCCGATTCCGGCGTCGTTTCTCAAAACTGGTGAGAACACAATTACGATTACCTGCATCGATGAGCCTGCATCATCACCAGAAGAGCAACAATTCTCCGGGATTACCTACGACGCACTCCGTCTGGATACCGATCATGAGAAGAAGAGTTTGGCCGGGGATATCACGGTCAACGTGACCCCAACCATTTTCTATAAGCAAATGGGCGATGGACTCGCGGAGATGGTTGACGCCTTTGTTGCCTCCGATGGACCAATGAAGCCCGGCTCGGCAGATCTGGAGTTTCGCGGCAAGCACTACACGGAAACGTTACCGGGCGGCGATTTCGGAGAGCAGCGGGTGTCTTTCAGCGTTCCGGAATGGAGCGGCACACTGCCCGCTCGCGTCCGCATCACGTCCGGTGCGACTCAAACGTTCGAAGCGACCCTGAAGCCCCAGCGCAAATGGACCGTCTTCGTGGTTCCACATACGCACCTGGATGTTGGCTATACCGACTATCAGGGCAAAGTCGCAGAAACGCAGGCGAGGGTGCTCACCCAGGCAGCGAATCTCATCCACGAACATCCAGACTTCCGGTTCTCCATGGACGGCTCCTGGAATCTGCAGCAGTTGCTGCAGTCGAGAGCGCCGCGCCGACAGAAAGACATTCTGGATTTGATTCGTAGCGGAAGAATGGCGATGCCCGCGCAGTATTGCAATTTATTGACCGGCTACGCTTCGCTTGAAACCTTGTATCGTTCGCTGTATGAGTCGAGAGATTTGTCGGACCGCTACGGGCTACCGTTTGAATACGCCAACATCACGGACGTCCCGACTTACTCGGGCAGTTATCCCTCTATTCTGGCCAGCAGTGGAGTGAAGTATTGGGTGGCTGCGGCCAACAACGACAGAGCGCCTATTTTCTACCACGAGCATTGGAACGAGAAATCCCCGTTCTGGTGGGAAGGGCCCGATGGCAAGAAGGTTTTGTTCTGGTATTCATGGGCGTATTTACAAACACAAACTTTGTTCGGCTTGCCGCCTGGGCTGAATGCCGTACGCGAGTCGCTGCCGATATTTTTGCAGGCGTATTCAAATTCAAACTACAAGATGGATGTGGCGCTGATTTACGGGACGCAGGTGGAGAATACAGACCTTTATCCCGCAACCGCCACCTTCGCGACCGAATGGAACAAGAGCTATGTCTATCCTAAGCTGACTTACTCGACATTTCCCGATTTCTTTCATTACGTGGAGCAGCACTACGGCAAGGACCTGCCAACGTACAAGGGAGATGGAGGCCCCTATTGGGAGGATGGGTTCGGCAGTGACGCCTACTTTGCGGCGGAAGATCGCCAGAATCAGAATCGCGCTCTATCAGCAGAAGTTCTGTCCACCGTTACACACATGGTGGACCCCGATCTAAACCCGCCGAGTAGTCTGCTGGACGACATTTGGCGGAATATCGTCTTGTTTTCGGAACATACGTGGGCTTCATACAATTCAATCACCCAGCCGGATCACGAAGAGACCGTGAAGCAACTGAGGGTGAAGGACAGCCGGGCAGACCAGGCGTCACTGGAGATCGAGGATGTCGTGAATCGTTCTCTCAGCCAGTTGGCGGACCAGATTCATATCCCGGCCAATACCCTGGTAATCTTCAATTCTTTGAATTGGCAGCGCGATGCCGTAGTGGAAACAGATCTATTCGAACATCCGAGTTTGGTAGACCTTTCCACGAAGCAACAGGTGCCGTTTCAGATCCTGTATCAAAAGGAGCGCTTTCTGCGCGTGCGATTCCTTGCGAAAGATTTGCCGCCGGTAGGTTATAAGTGCTTCAGCATCACTTACGGCACACAAGGGTCGGCGACACCACAAATTTCGAGAGAATCGACAGTCGAGAATCGGTTTTACCGCGTCAAGGTAGGTGAGAACAGTGGCGCGCTAGCGAGCATCTATGACAAGCAACTACAGCGCGAGCTTGTGGATTCGCACAGCCCCTATAAGTTCGGACAGTACCTGTACGTAACCGGGGGCGATGGAAGCACGCGCATCATTAACCCATACCCGGCTTGGCCCATGGCAGAGCTGGCCGTGCACTCATCCTCAAACGGAAAGCTACTCGGCGTGGAACAACTCCCGTGGGGGCAGGCAATCCGTATGAGCAGTTCAAGCGTCAACACTCCGAAGATCGAAACAGAGGTCCTGCTCTATAACGATCAAAAGAAAATCGAGTTTCGGTATCGGATAAGCAAGGAATACACAACCGCCAAAGAAGCGGCCTATTTCGCATTTCCGGTCGCTGTTTCTACTCCAACTTTCGACTACGCAAGCCAGCAGGGGTGGGTGAATCCGTCACATGACATGCTCAAGGGTGGAAGCACGGAATGGTTCAGCGTGCATCAATGGATGGCTGTTCACGACTCACATTTAGCTGTCGGCATTGTCCCGCTAGACGCATCCTTAGCGAGCTTTGGCGATATCGACCGGGGCAAATGGCCAGCCAATTTCCAGGCCCAAACCGGGACGATCTTCTCGTACGCGATGAACAACTACTGGGATACGAATTACCGGGCGGGGCAAGGAGGCGACTTTACGTTCCGCTACACCTTGACGAGCGCTTCCGACTTAGATGGCCGTGCGTTGACGCGATTCGGCATGGAAGCGATGCGGCCCGTGGAACTGAATTACGTGGTCGCTCAGGACAAAGTGGGCGATCCGCCCAGGCCGCTCCCAGCTCAGGGCGAGGGCTTCCTTCGGACCAGCGGTGAAGACGTTGCTTTGATTACGTGGAAGCAAGCTCGAAATGGAAACGGCACGATTCTTCGTCTGGCCGAAACCGCCGGACATTCCTCGGAATCGGACATCGACTTTCTTCACTCGAAGATTGCGTCGGCCCGCCTCTGTTCAGGCGTGGAGGATGATAGGGACAGCCTTCCGGTAGAAAACAACAGGATCCATCTCTCGTTTAAGCCGTTCGAGATTTTGACTGTCCGGGTAGTTGAGAAATGAAAAACACTTGGCAAGATGATGAAGAACTGTTTGCGACTTCGCGGCGCGAACTATTCACTTCCGTGATTGGGGACGTGATGGATAAGCTGCGGATGTTCCACCAGTTTCTTCCGCCAGCCATCAGGCCGCTTCGCAACGATATGGTATTGATCGGACGAGCCATGCCGGTTCTCTCCGTCGACGTCTTTGAGGAGAAGATCACAGGGAGCGCCAATAAGCTAATGGAGAAGCCGTTCGGTCTCATGCTGGATGCGCTGGACGATCTTCGGACAAACGAGATTTATTTGAACACCGGCTCGTCGCCCCGGAATGCCCTCTGGGGGGAGATGATGAGCATACGGGCCAAGCAATTGGGGGCAAGCGGTGCGGTGCTGAATGGTTACAGCCGTGATACCAGGGCCGTACTGGCTCTTGATTTTGCCACTTTCTCCTGGGGCAGTTACGGACAGGACGCAGGACCCCGCTACAAGGTTGTGGACTACCGGATCCCCATCGAAATCGGCAATGTCGCGATCAAGCCGGGCGATATCCTCTTCGGTGATATCGACGGCGTGGTGTGTATTCCGAAACACACAGAGGTGGAAGTGTTCACGAGAGCTTTAGAGAAGGCCCGTGGGGAAAAGCTCGTCAAGAAGTTACTACAAGAAGGCAGCAGTGCCGTTGCGGCGTTCGAAAAATACGGGATCATGTAACGAAGGGAGGTCAGGTGTACGATCTGCCCATTACCACATTTTGAAGGCTAGCACTTATCCCGCGCATGAGCAGCGAAGCTTTCATGAGTCACGACTATGATCCCGTACTCTCCTAGCAAGATTCCGGCAGCGATGTTGGACAGAGTCCCAGCAATTTCGAGAGCAGGACCTGCTCGTAAGATTCGGAATTCGAATGGCCGTGATGATCGTGGTCACTTCCCTTTAGTGCTGTTATATTGATGCTGCATGCGAGGGAGCAGAAGCGGACGGTTACGAGTACTCAGCATGGAGTATGTCCGTGAAACAAACGAATTGGGATTCCTTCATCCCATCCGCGGCAGCAGCCCATCTCGCGTGCCGATCTGGCTAAAGCCACTGGTCTTCGTGCCGGTACCGTCTCGGTCATCGTCAACCGTCTTCTGAAAGTTGGGGTCATCTATGAGGGGCAGGAAGCACCATCAACCGGTGGACGCCGTCCCACCTACCTGCAGGTCAACGCCGAAAAGGCTTATGTGGTAAGCATTGGCGTCCACCACACTACTTACGCCATCAAGACCAAAGCGAAGCGGCCTTATTCTTTCCCGGTGACTCTAACCGTTACCACTTCGAATGGCTTGAGCGAAAGCCGAAAACTATTGTTCTGCACAGCCAATGAGCTTTGGTCTTCTTCGACGCCCGAGGTCAAACGCGCCGAGGCGATTTCGGCATGAGGAAACAGCACGGTCGCTGCTTCGGACTGGCCGGCTGTCTCGGTCAAACGCAGGATGGTTCCGTGATGGTCTTCGGCTCGTTTCCAGGTCGCTAACAATACGTGGGGGTTATCTATCTGTAAGAAGCCTCGCCCTTCGGCGGGTAAAGGACGAGGAGGATTTCCAGCTTTGTCCTGGGCGACGACCTGGTCCACTTCGGCGGGCCGCATCTCCTCGGCACCCAGGTGGCTCAGGGCATCTCCGTCCAGCTTCGAACTACTCGTCATCGCGTAGCGGAAGTTGAATTCGCCGCCCTGTCCTGCCCGGTAATTCGTGTGCCAGTAGTTGTTCATGAGGTAGGAAAACATCGTTCCGGTTTTCGGCTGAAACACGCCGGGCCACTTGCCGCGATTGATGTCCCCAAAGCTGGCCAGGGGTGCATCCACGGGCACGATGCCCACAGCGGCGTTGGAATCATGCGCGGCCATCCAGCCCTGGATGTTAAACCACTCCAAACTCGCTCCCTTCATCAGGTCGCGGGCGGGATTAATCCAATCCTGCTGGGTTGCATAGGTAAATTCGGGCTGTGACACGGCAACAGGAAAGGCGATGTACACGCCTTCCTTATTCGTCGTGTATTGCTTGTTTATGTGATAGCGGAATTCCATCCTCTTCTGGTCGTTGAACAGCAGAATTTCAGTTTCCACTTGTGGCGTGTTTACGCTGGAGCTCGTCAGGCGAATCGATTGGCCCCACGGCGTTTTCTCCACTCCCAGGTACTTGCCGTGCTCTGCCGGATGCACGGTCAGGACGCCGGGAGCGAGCGCCGGAAACGGATTGATCATCTGGGTGTCGCCGTCTCCTCCGGTGACATAGAGATATTGGCCAAATTTGTAGGGGCTGGCAGAATCCACTAACTCGCGTTGTAGTTGCTTATCGTAGATGCTGGCGAGGGCTCCGGTTCCCGCGTCTATTTTGATCCGGTAGAACTGATTTTCTATCGTTTCGTCGTTGGCGATTGTGGGCTGGGCGGGGCTACCGTTCTGAGCTTTTGAAACGCTGAAGCACTTATATCCGACAGCGGGCAGATTCTTCGCCAGGAAGCGCACGTGCAGAAAGCCGTCCTTATTAGACAGAATCGCTAGCGGGACCTTTGCTTGAGTGCTGATATCGACGAGCACGGAGTGCTCCGGCAGGTCGGTTTCCACTATGGCGTCGCGGCTCCAGTTCAGAGAATTGAATACTACGAGCGTTCCAGCAGGCACGTGGATCCGGTCGGCAAGCTGACTCAAAGAACGGTTCATGACATCCTCTATCTCGATAGAGGCGCGTTCGGCGCGATCATCTTTCACGCGTAACTGTTTTATAGATTCGTCGTGCTCGGGCTGCGAAACGGCGTTGTATGACAGCCAGGTGTGCTCTGAGAAGAGGACGATGTTCCGCCAGATGTCGGTGAAGAGGCCGACGGGAGGATTGTAGTTCGCATCGATGGTATGCGCGACAGTGGACAGGACTTCGGCTGACAAGGCGCGATGCTGATTGTGTCGGTCCTCGGCGGCAAAGTAGGCATCGCTTCCGATGCCGTCCTCCCAGTATGGACCGCCGTCGCCTTTGTATGTGGGCAGATCCTTGCCATAGTGCTCATCCACGTAGTGGAAGAAGTCGGGAAACGTCGCGTAGTTTAACTTGGGATAGGCGTAGCTGTCATTCCACTCAGTGGCGAACGTGGCGATTTGAGGATAAAGATCTGTGTTCTCTACCTGGGCTCCGTACAGCAGCGCGACATCGGGCTTATAGTCCGGCTTCGAGTACGCCTGCAGATAGATTGGTAAGGATTCTCGAACCGCATCGAGTTCCGGCGGGAGACCGAATAGTGTCTCGATCTGTTCGTAGTGGCGGGAATACCAGAACAGAACCTTTTTGCCATCAGGACCTTGCCACCAGAACGGTGACTTCTCATTCCAGTGTCTGTAGTTGAAGATCGGGGCGCGGTCGTTGTTAGCTGCAGCCACCCAATACTTCACGCCGCTGCTGGCGAGCACAGAAGGATAGCTGCCCGTGTAAGTGGGGACATCAGTGATGTTGGCGTATTCAAAAGGAAGCTTGTATTCTCCGGACAGCTTTTTCGAATAGTACAGAGATCGGTAGAGAGTTTCGAGAGAGGCGTAACCGGTCAGCAAATTGGCATACTGGGCTGGCATCGCCATTTTGCCTGTCCGTATGAGGCCCAAAATCTCATTGCGCTTCTGCTCAGGCCTGGTGAGGAGTAACTGCTGGAGGTTCCAGGAACCATCCATCGAAAACCGGAAATCAGGATGTTCGTGGATCAGATCGGCGGCCTGTGACAACACCCGTGCCTGTGTCTCGGCGACCTTGCCCTGGTAATCGGTGAATCCTACGTCCAAGTGTGTATGAGGGACCACAAAGATGGTCCACTTGCGCTGTGCTGCCAACGAAACAGGGAAACTTCGATCCTGCCCGGCACTCACGGAGAGGGTTCCGTTTGCGGTACCGCTCCATTCGGGGATTTCAAAGGAGATGCGCTCTTCTCCAAAATTATGGCCGCCCTTCAACGCCTGCTTGTAGTGGGTGCCGTTGATCAGGAGCTCGGCGGTGCCCGGTTTTAGCGGTGAATTGGAACGGATGAATGCGTCGACAATTTCAACGAGTCCGTTTGCCTGGTGTTTGTAAAAGATCGTGGGAACTGCGTCTGCCGTGATGTTGGGGGTCTGCTCGCCGGATGTATCCTGGTCAAGGCTCAGCGCGTCGTAGCCGATGCCGGAAAACTTGTCCTGGTCTCCGGGAGAGACAGTGTGGTCTACGCAGGTGATGGTGATGGTGTTTTCGCCGGCTTTCAGGACCGATGCGGGGATCTCGGCTGTAATCGTGCTCTGCGATTCGTGGGGATCGAAAGCGAACGAAAAGTCGGAGCGTGAGTAGCTTAGCTGCGGATGCAAATAGAAGATACCGCTGTGACCATTCACCTCGACCTGTAGCGCGGGAACACGCGGATATTTAATAAGGGCGCCGATCTTCAAGGAATAGGTTCCGGCGACTGAGTCGAGCGGGAACGAGATGCGGTACGGCTGCTTAACAGATTGAGTCCGGGGCCAGTCCTGTTTCCAATCGCTTTTGCCTACTCGATAATCGACTGCATTTCTCTCGGCCTTACTGGAGAACTCGACGGGCGACTGGTTCCATTCGCCGATTTGCCAAAGGTGGCGGACTTCGGCGTGCGCGGCGACAAGAAACGGGAAAAGAAAACAAACAGCAGCTCGCGTGAAGCACGTCATCTTATTTTATGGCTAAGAGTAAGTCTATGTAGCGCTCCTGGCTATGTCAAGCGGAGTCGGCCCAACAAGCACACAGCGCAGAAAAGGCGGGACTTGTTCATCCCGGCTTTTGAAACGTGATATCGCAATGAGCGGAACAGGACTGATAAACCAGGCCGAATGCGAAAGAACTTTACACGGTCCCGAGGCCGCCACTTGCAGAAGGAGGTGATGGTCTGATTTGTCAACCGGGTCTGGACTCTTCCGGCACTTTGATAGGCTGGCGAATCTAGCGGGAACCTACTGAAGCATAACCGTCCTGGGCAGGGTCACGACAGAATCGCGGCAGAGTAGCTGGAACGGACCGCCACACCCTGCTGTTTAGGCGTTGCTCGATGTGTTTCGATCCCCGTTTCTTTCGTCCTGTTCCGGACCTCACCGGCTGTATCGTGCAAGCCCCCTTTCCACGAGAACTCATTTATGTACGTTGCCTTACGAATTAGGCGTCTCGTTCTCCAATCCTCCGTTTACCTCTTCGTTCCCGATGACTCGGTCAACAGAGGATTGGGAGTTCGTCCCTTTCGGCGCACTCACGCATTCTCCATCAGCATCCCACGTGCAATACGGTCGCAACGACGAGTCAGGGGCGAAAAAAGGGGGTGGTGGTAGCAGAAGCTCCATTCGTCGCCAAGCCCTTCGACTTCGTCAGCTGTTGATCCTCCTCTCACCGGTCCCACTCATCCCCCCTTTTCGCTCTTTCGAGACTGCGCGATGCAGTGGTGATGCACCAGGCAACATTTCACGGTCCGTCCTCGATAATTTCGCCCAGCTTAAGGCGGTAAAGGGGTCGCAGGAGGGAGCCTAAATCGAGCATCCGATGGATATCGCTTCCTCCCACGTTCCAAGACTTCCGAAGCACGGTCCGCCAGTCCAATCTGCTGAGCAGCCCAGGCAAAGCCCAGGAGCGCTTCAGGATTGAATGGATCGTGTTGCAAAACGAGAGAGAATTGGGCCAGCGCTCTCCGCGGCTGCCGTTCTTTTGACAAAATTTCTGCCAATATGAGCCGGCTCTTGACAGCATCCGGCTCGAATTCGAGTAACTGAGTCAGGACAGCCGCTGCTTCCAAAGGGCGACCGGAATCGAGGTAAACGCCGGCCAGGCTTTGGAACGCCTCCGTGAATGTCGGTTCTATATCAATCACCTGGCGAAACAACGTTACGGCTTTCTCGGTTTGCTTCTCCTGAAGGGCTTCTTTTCCCGACTCATAGGCATTGGCTGCTGCTGTGATGTGGAACGTGCTGTCGCCATCGGCTAATGAGACAAGAGCGAAGAGGAAGACAAGGACAAGCAGCTTCATGGCTTTGCACCTTTTCCAGCCAGAGCGCTGTTCAGCTTTTCATCGCTCATTGTCTTCAGCGTGTCCGCGGTCTGGCCTCGAAGCTGTTGAAACAAGGCTCGCGCCTGCTTCTCTTTTCCCAGCGCACGATATGCACGGGCCAGGTTGTAGCTGGCCCCGCGCGACTCGGGATCGTGATGGCTCGCGAATTCCAGGTCTGCAACAGCTTCTTTTGGGTGCCCGGCGTCCAACAGCAGCCTTCCCCGCAGTGTTCGGGCCGAGACAGAGTTGCCATTCAGGGCGATGGCCTGATTCAGTTCAGTCATGGCTTCAGCCGTATTCGCGGAGTCGAGTTTCAACAGGCATTCAGCGAGCAAATAATGCAAATCGGAATCAATCAGGCCGTCCTTTGTGGCCGCTTGCAAAACAGCGGCTGCGTCTGAGAACTTTGCTTGTTTGTAATCGGTGAGCGCTAGGAAAAAGCGCGTGTCTGACCGGGAAGGATCCAGGTGCACAGCTGCCGAGAAATCACTGTACGCCTGATCCAAATGCCCCAGCAGAATATTCGCCGCACCTTTTACAACAAGCACCTCAGAGGACTGCGGAAAAAGGCGGGCCGCTTCGGAAGAGACACTCGCGGCCTGCTCGAAATTTCCCGTCTCCGCGCAGACAGTCACCAGATTCAGAAAGGCGGTGAGGTCCTGAGGATCCTTCTGGGTTTCCTGCGTTAAGATCGCGTAGGCTTGAGGATAAAGGCCAAGCTTGGAATAAGACACCGCGAGCAGGTTGGCGCATTTTGCATCTGATTCTCCTGGTGGCAGATTTTTTAGCGTGCCCACCGCGCCCCGATAATCGGCGAGTTCGAACTTGCTCAGCGCCACGGCATAGTGATGGGTCAGCAGGTCTGGAACATCTTCGGAAACTGAATGGAACATTTTGAGAGCCGTATTGAAGTCCCGCGCTCTCCCGTAAAGCCAACCCATTTGGAAGTTCTCAATCCCGGACAGATCCGGACAACGTCGCAGTTGATCGAGAGCCCGAGATGCCGCTTCGTAGTTCCTGCTTTGCAACAGGCTGTTTACGTTTCGGAAGGTCTCCTGTGCATTGCACGTAGCACTCTGTGCTGCCGCGTGGCAGGGCAGTCCGGAGACAGCAACGGAGAGCACTATCGCGGAACGCCACCAGTTAGTGAACATACGTCGTGGGATTGTCGAAACGGATACTGTCCTGCGCTCGGGCCTGGAGTTTGGCAGCCACGTCGCGCTCCTCCTGCGCCTCCGCGAGCCGACGGAGCTGCGTGTACAGTTGCGCCAGTTCAAGATGGAACGCGAAGGAGTCCCCCATTAGCGGCTGCAGAGATGATAGTACTCGCAGCGCTTCCGCTGCGCGTCCGCTATGCCGGAGCGCTCGCGCCAGTTGAAGACCTATCGTTGTATTCGATCGATTCGCTTTCCATGCTTTACTCAGCCGCGGCAGAGAGGAGGCCCAGTCCTGGTGCCGCGCGTCCATTAAGCCCAACTCTCCGTTCGCCGAAGGGTCGTCCGGCTCAATCAAGAGGGCCTCGTGCAAACACTTTCGACCTTCATCATCGTGGCCCTGTGCAGTCGCGACTTTTGCAAGTCCGACAAGAGCACTAACCAGTTTCGGCTGGTGAGCCAAGGCCTCCTTGTAGTTAGTTGTTGCCATCGCAGAATGGCCTTTTTGCTGCTCTATATCGGCGCTGGCGATTAACAGGATGGGGTTGCCGGGCGAGGTTTCAAATGCCCGAGCAACAACCTTCTCGGCCGACTCGAAATACTTCAGCTGGAGCAACTGTTCCGCGAGGGCGTAAGAGATGTCTGGTCGACTTGGCGCTAGCTCCTCGGCTCGAAATAACCAAGGGATGGCCTTTCTACCCTGACCCGCCGCACTATAGTCCAATCCAATCCTGAAATAAGCTTCTATATGGTTTGGATGTTTGTCGATTGCCAGAAAGTAATTTCTACGCGCGTCTTCAAACAATTGTAAGTGGGAGTAAGCGAGCCCTAGATTAAAGTAGACAGCATCATCAGCATCGTCTGCTGGGATCTTCCGGAGGAAGCGGACCGCTTTTTCATACATACCGTGTTGCGCAAACAGTGTACCGAGCGAGAACAGAAGGGCCGGTGACATGCCCGCCTGTTCGGCCGAGATATCGTGGTCTATCCGGCCAAACTGTTTCGTTTCGATGAGTGTCTGGGCGAACCAGAGAACCATGATGGGGTCTCTGGTATCTGAACCAGCTCCGCCCATCCGATCGAAGAGCGCCGCCGCCCGCTGCCACTGACCAGCTTCGACGTAGGCACCAATCAGGTACTTTTTGATGACCGGATTAGACGGATCGAGCGCCACCGCCTGCTCAAGCTCGCCAACAGCTTGCGAAGCCTTCTTGTTGCGAAGGTAGATCGCACCCATTCGCTGCCTTAGCCGCGCCGATTTTGGATCTATCAAGACTGCCTTGCGTAGAGCACTTTCCGCCGCCAGGAGATCACCGGCCAACTCGCTTGCTATCCCGGAAAGTTCATAGAAAGAACTCGACTGCCGGCACTCCGCAGGAAGCGACTGGAGTATGGCGGCAGCCTTTGCCGCACTATTCTCCTGCAAGGCCTGGAGCGCCGACTGAAAGCTGGCATCGCACTGAGTGGTCGCAAGCGCGAGGAGAATCGGGAGTACAAGCATTCCGCGAGGACCGGGGTCTTCATTGTGCTGGAGACCCCTCCCAGGTTACTAGAACAAAAGCTTCAGAGCGAACTGGATCTGGCGTGGAGCCGCTGCTGTACTGCTGATGATTCCAAAATTTGCATCCGTGACAGTTCTGTCCGGAATTCCGAAATTGGTGTGATTGAAGATGTTGAAAAACTCAGCCCGGAACTGAAGCGTGACCCGCTCCACAAGTGAAAAATCTTTGAAGGTGATGAAGTCCAAATTCCTCAGTGCCGGCCCAGTCATGTTGTTTCTCCCCTCATTGCCGAATGTGTATGGAGCAGGTACCGCGAACGCACCGGTGTTAAACCATTCAAGACGGCTCTTGGAAAACCCTGTCTTCGGATCGCCAACGACCTGAGCGCGCTGACTGCCGCCACCGACATTGGCAGGGTCGCCCCCTGCTTGCACGCTAAATGGTTGACCAGAATTCAGGGTAGCGACCCAGCCTAAGTTCCAGTTACCCAAAATAGTTCGCGCGAAGCCGTTCCCATTCGCTAAATACGGTTTGCCCTTACCCACAGGGATCTGATAGATGCCGCTGAAGACAAACATGTGAGTTCGGTTGTAGTCGGAGGGCCCCCAATCCTGCCTCCGATTGTAGATGGACTCGATACTGCCGGATTGGCCTTCCGATTGGATATCCAAGGACTTAGACCATGTATACGAAGCCAGGAAATTCAACCCGAACGAAAGAGATTTCTGCAGCTTCACCTGCAATGCGTTGTAACTGGAGGTACCAACATTATCGTCGAATGAGAACGATCCACCGTACGCAGGGAAAGGCTGCCGGGCCGCAATGGGTCCGGGCGCGGGATAAAGCGCCGTGTTGGCGGTGGGTTGAATAAACTGGTGCCGTCCCAGCGATCCCACATAGTCGAGATTGAACACGAACGAACGCGCAAATTGCTGTTCGATTCCGGCGTTGTACTCCATTACGTAAGGGATCTTATTACGAGGGTTGGCGCCGAAGTCCACCAGGGGCTGCAGCGGGTTGAAATACGAGGAGCTTGGCGGCAGATTGTTGAAGTAAGTCGTCGGAAGGCCGCGATTGAGGTCAATATTAGAAATTCCCACACCTTCCGGCCACGAGATACGGGGATCCTGCGCTTCCTGGACCAGTGTGTTGTTGTGGTCATCAAACATCGAAAACGCGCTGCGAATTACGGTGGTCTCGCTTGCGCGATAGGCTAAGCCGAATCGCGGTTGAAAGCCGTTGTAGTGAGGATCAAAGTAGGTTTTGCGCACATTGGGATGAGGATAGAGCGGCGGAACGGCTCCGGACACCAGAAAGTTTCCAGTCAGGACGTCGAGGCCCGAGACGATCTTGCTGCCATAACTTGGGGGCTGGACAAAGTCGTACCGCAATCCATACGTCACGGTCAGTTTTTTCGAGACTTGCCATTGATCTTGCACGTAGCCGCCATACCACCAGCCGCGCTCGTCGGCAGACGTATTTCCCAGAAAACCAGAAAGGTTATCAGGCAATCCGAGCATAAAGCTGGCGGCTCCGTTACCGGAGTTATTGCTCAATCCACCCTGTGAAGTAGCGTTCTGTGTGAAGCTGACCGCCGCGCCCCATCCGTCATCAAAGCTATGGATGTGGTAAATCATCGCCCCTGCGCCGATGGTGTGCGTGCCCCGCACAATGGACAGATCCGCATGGCCATCGTGGTTGTACTGCGGGCCGAGCGGTATAGCGAACTGGCTGACGCCGCTGAAGCCGTTTGAAATTGAAATTTGAGGACCAAGCGCGATGCCGTTCTTCGCCGGGGCATGTTGCGCGTAATTGGTGGCGTTTAGAAAGGCGTCACCAGCCGCTTCGTCGAACTGACCGTAATTCGTGTTTGTGTATCCATAGCGGATATTGAGCACCAAGTTGGGTCCGAACAAGTGGGTATACCCCAACGCCAACGTCTGCCCATAGTTCAGAAGAGTCTGTTGGTACGTCGGCAACGACTCCGGGCGTGTGAGGTTTGCATTTGACCGGTTATAACGGCCGAACAGGGTATCGTTGTCTCCAAAGCTGTGGTCGATCCGGATTCCAGTTTGATCGCTGGCCGTGTTGTTGCCGCCCACCATAAGGTAGTTGGGAAGAACGCCGGGCGCTACGTTCAGGTTGGGGAGTGGATAGTATTTCTGCAGGACGAGCAGACTTGTCGGATTTAGCAAATTAGCCGGTATTCGATTCCCCGGGAATGGATCTCGAATAATGTTGCCAGGATGGGCCGGATCAGGACGGCTGGTGGACGGGTCGAAGATTTGGTTCTTTAGAATCGGCCGGCCAAGACTATCGGTGCCGATTTGAGGACCTAGTATTTCCGAGAAGTCGCCAGCCCGCATGGCTGCCGTCGGAACACTTCGTTGGAAACTCAGGCTTTGCACAGACCTGAATCCTTCCCAGTAAGCCTCGAAGAATGTTTTGTTCTTGATGATCGGGCCGCCGAATGTCACTCCATACTGATTTTGCCGATAGGGAGGCTTCGTTTTGTCGAAAAAGTTCCGGGCGTCCAGGACGTCATTTCGGAAGAACTCCCACGCTGCACCGTGGAACTGGTTGGTGCCGGAGCGACTCACAATGTTGATGTTGGCGCCAGAAGAGATGGAAAATTGGGCATCAGTCATGTGAGACTGCACGTTGAATTCCTGGAGGGCGTCGGGCGGCGGTGAAATCACCCAGGTATCTGTGTAAATGGCATTGTTCAAAACGCCGTCCATTGTGAAATTATTTTGCTGACCTCGCTGGCCATTCACCGAGGGACTAATTGAACCGGCTCCCTGCTTCACCGTAAAGGCGTTCTGCTGACCGGCTTCCTGGGGAGCCGCGCCCGGGGTGAGAAGGGTCAACTGGGTGAAACTCCGTCCGTTTAGTGGCAGATCCACGATCTGCTGATGCTGAATCACATGGCCCAGGGTCGCGTTGGTGGTGTTGAGAGGCGCTGGCGCTCCAGTCACTTGCACGGTCTCAGAAAGTGCTGCAACAGAGAGCTTGAAATCAATGGTCGCACTCTGGTTCACAAGCAACTGAACCCCTGGGCGATTCTCCTTCGCGAACCCAGCTTTTTGGACCGTAACGTCGTATGTATCAGGGGGCAGTTGCGGAATCTTATAAGTTCCGTTTTCTATGGTCGTGGCGGATCGCTGCAGTCCGGTCTGTTTGCTGGAAGCCTGAACCTGAACGCCGCTGACCGGGGCACCGGAAGGGTCGGTGACGGTGCCTGTAATAGAGCCGCTTGTGGTCTGGGCAGCGCCGGTGCCGACGAGGACACAACCGGCCACCGCGAGACAACTGAGTCTTTGTGCGAGGATCATGTTAACTCCTAACGAGAGCGCGTGTGCTGGCGTTCAAACGTACGATGCTTTGACCGGCGAAGCACTATTGAGATAGGTATATGTCAGAGATGGATCTGCGTCAAGATCTTTTTTAATGGCTGAGTTAAAGCTTGTTCTTAACGTCCATTCTGTATTCCAGCGCACAGAAGAGCACTAAGAGGACCCTCGGTCGACCGCCTAAGCGGGAACATCCCGCCTTGCCAACGTGGCGGCCATGTCAGCGTTGACAATTTATCATCGGCCAAGATAAAGTCAATGAGCCGCTGTCGTTTGCCGGAAGCAATGCTTCCGGCCTGTTCGTAATGGGTAGAGCTTCCCTAAATGAAGATGCCGTTTGAGATTGCCGCGCAGAAGGCTGGCGAAAGGGCGCGTACAGTGCTGATTATCTCGACCTTCGCCTCTTCGTTGGGAGGGTTCCTATTTGGCTACGACAACATCGTGATCAGCGGGGCCATCGGGTATCTAACGAGTTATTTCCGGCTGGGAGCCGTAGCGGTTGGATGGGCAGCGGGCTGCGCGCTAGTAGGATGTCTGCTGGGCTCAGCCAGCTCCGGCGGAATTGCCGATAAGTTTGGTTTGAAAAAGGCACTCTCCGCTTGCGCTCTTTGCTTTGCTTTGTCCTCCGTAGGAGTGTGGGCCGCGTCCAGCTTCACGCAATATGTGATTTGGCGAATTGTTGGGGGGGTTGGAATCGGGGCGGCATCGATTGTAGCGCCGATGTATATCGCCGAGGTTGCGCCAGCGCGGGTCCGGGGTCGCTTGGTGGTGTTCTATCAACTGGGCATTGTGCTGGGCATTCTTTGCGCCGTGTACGCCAACATGCTGATTGCAAGAGCGGGAACCGAACGCTGGAACATCGAGCACGGCTGGCATTGGATGTTCGCCGCAGGGACTGTGCCTGCTGTTCTGTTCGGGATCGTGATTATGGTCTCTCAGGAAAGTCCGCGCTGGCTCATGAAGGTGGGCCGGGAGAGTAAGGCGCAGCAGGTCTTGACGGATATTAGCGGAGAACAGGCAGCAGCGGTCGAGGTGGCGATGATCCGTGCGTCTCTCGTCGAGGAACGAGGAGATTTAAAAGAACTCTTTATAGGGCCTTTTCGGACAGCCCTTCTTATCGGCTTTCTCCTTGCAGCTTTTTCTCAGACGAGCGGCATCACCGCAATACTCTCGTTCCTTCCGAACGTGTTCAGGAGTGCTGGACAGAACGCCTCTGATGCCTTCTTTCAGTCGGTTCTAGTGGGCATGGTCAACTTGGTGTTTACGGCACTCGCAATCTGGCTGGTGGATAGAGCGGGCCGTAAGACACTCATTTTGGTGGGCACCAGCGTGCAAACCGCAGCATTGGCATCGATTGCATGTTTGTATCTCATCAAGCGGCCCGGTATCGGCGTTTTGGCGGGCATCATGGCCTTTGTGGCGGGTCATGCGATAGGCAACGGTGCGGTCTGCTGGGTGATCATCTCCGAAATCTTTCCGACGAAAGTTCGCGGAGCCGCAATGTCGATCGCTACAACCGCCCTTTGGATCTTCGCCTATATTGCGAATCAGTTCTTTCCCGTTATGCAGAAATATTTGGGCAGCGATGGGACATTCTTCTTCTTTTCTGCGATGGCGGCTATCAATTTCGTTTTTGTCTTTGCTTTTGTCCCGGAAACGAAGGGCTATTCCCTCGAGGAGATCAGCCACATCTGGTCCCGCTCTCCCCTGCCCCAGCCGCCCACAATTCGATGACTTAAACCAGGCATTTCTAATATCTTTGATTCAAACTTTCTTCCCATGAAACTCGGATTCGGCCTTTACAAACACATGCTTACCCCGGAGTACTTCGCCTTTGCCAAGCAGGTTGGGGCAACGCACGTCGTAGTGCATCTGGTGGACTATTTTCACAAAGCAGGTGCCGCCAACGCACGCAAAGACCAACCGATAGGTGCACTGGCCGGCTGGGGCTATGCAGGCGATCCCAAACAGCTCTGGAGCGTCCAGGAGATGCGCGCGATCAAAGAACAGATCGAAGACGCTGGCCTGATCTGGGAAGCGATCGAAAACTTCGATCCCGGCCATTGGCATGACGTGCTGCTCGATGGCCCGCAAAAGAAGCAGCAACTGGAAGGCCTAAAAACGATGATTCGCCGCGTAGGAGGAGTAGGCGTCCCGATCGTCGGCTATAACTTCAGCATTGCCGGGGTTGCTGGGCGAGTTACGGGCCCATTCGCACGGGGCGGCGCGTTAAGCGTGGGAATGGATGGGCCACTCGACACGCCGATTCCTCGGGGAATGGCCTGGAATATGACTTACGATCCCGATGCGCCGGCTGGCGTTTTGCCGCAAGCTACCAATGAGGAATTGTGGCAACGTGCTGCCGATTTTCTAAACGCGTGCCTTCCGGCGGCGGAAGAAGCCGGCGTGCGGTTGGCTGCACATCCGGACGATCCGCCGATGCCCACCATGCGTTCCCAGCCGCGCCTGGTGTACCGGCCGGACTTGTATCAGAAGCTCATCGACCTCAATCCCAGCCCTTCCAATCAGCTGGAGTTCTGTGCCGGAACCATTGCCGAGATGAACGACGGGGATGTCTACGAGGCCGTAGATCGGTACAGTCAGCAGGGCCGCATCGCCTACGTCCATTTGAGAAACGTAAAGGGCAAAGTTCCGCATTACAAAGAGACGCACATCGATGAAGGAGACATGGACGTGTTTCGTGTCCTGCGTATCCTGCAGAAGAACGGTTTTCAGGGAGTGGTGATTCCCGATCATGCACCGCAACTGACCTGCGATGCTCCCTGGCACGCCGGAATGGCCTTTGCCATGGGCTATCTTCGCGCGTGTCTAAAGGTGGTAGAGGCTGAGGGTATTCGATGAATTTCAATGGTAAGGTAGCTATCGTAACTGGTACTACGGGCATAGGCAAAGCGGTCGGCAAGCGTTTGGCGAGAGGTGGAGCCCGAGTCTTGTCTTGCGGCATTGATACGGCTGCGAATCAGAATTTGGTGGACGAGGCCAGAGCGGACGGAATCGAAATCCAAGTGCGCGTGTGCGACGTCTCTTCCTCCAGCGACATTCAAGCAGCTGTTACAGCAGCGGTCGCGCTATTTGGCAGATTGGACATTATCGTAAACGCCGCCGCGGTCCACCCCTATGGCACTGCAGTTACGACCGATCTCGATACTTGGAACCAGTGCATGAGCGTCAACGTAACGAGCGTCTTTCTATTCGCGCACTTCGGAGTGCCTGAGATGAAAAAGAGTGGAGGAGGCGCAATCGTGAACCTCTCATCGGTGCAAGGGTACGCCTGCCAACGGGGAGTGGCGGCATACGCCGCATCAAAAGGAGCGATCCACAGCCTCACTCGTGCATTGGCACTGGATCATGCTCGAGAAGGCGTGCGCGTAAACTCTATCAGCCCTGGCTCGATTGCCACACCGATGCTCGAGTTTGCGGCGCAGACTTTCTCGCCGGATCTGCCGGTCTCACAGGTTTTCGAGAGGTTTGGGGAAGCTCATCCGCTTGGACGTGTCGGCACTCCGGAAGAGGTGGCCGAACTCGCGGCGTTCTTGGTGTCTGATGACGCGAGCTTTTGCACTGGCGGAGACTACCTAGTGGACGGCGGTCTCAAGGCTGCCCTAGCAGTGGGATGAAAGGTGATACGGGAATACTTACGAACGAGCCTATCTCCATGGCCCCCACCGAAGCTGGTATGGGGAAACAATTCCATTGCAAAGTTCATGGATGCTGGAAAATGGCGCGAGTCGCAGCGGTGAGCTAAACTGGCCGCAGGCAGGGAGGCCGAAGACTTTGGCGATGAATTTTTCTTCGGCGACTACGTCCTTCTACCTAGCCGATTCGCCCCTTGCCGGATCATATTGATTGCGCAACTTTCAGCATCGGTCCGGAAAATGCTGCCGACGCGTTGTTCGCGACTGTCCCTCTCGGAAATCGGATCTGCAGGGTTGAGGGTGCGCCCGATCAGAGAACCGCAAGGTTTCCAAAGTTCTTGTGACTGTGGTTCTCGCAAACTCCGATCTCGTTTGGCCGTATGGTCAAATAATCCGAACGCATTGAAAACACAAAGCAGCTATGATGGTGCGTTTCGATGAAGACGACGCAAGTGGCACGCTTGCTGGCCTACGTGACTGGCCTGGTGAATCAGCAGGTTCTGACTGAGAATGAATACCTGATTGCAGAAAACAGGGTCCTCCGCTCGCATTTGCCAGCCCGCGTGCCTTTGACAAATCCGCAACGATCCACGTTAGCCTCCCTTGGTAAGCGACTTGGGCGTCAAGCCCTCGAGCAGGTAGCCTGCGTGGCGAAGCCAGAAACCATCTTGGGTTGGTATCACAAACGGATCGCACAAAAGTTTGACGGCTCCCAACACCGCACCTATCCGGGACGGCCGCCCATCAGTCGAGAGGTCACCGAGTTGATCGTCCGCATGGCTCGAGAGAATAGCGGCTGGGGTTACGATCGCATTGCGGGTGCGCTAAGAAATCTCGGCCCTGGAGTTTCGGATCAAACCGTGGGCAATGTCCTGCGCCGATTCGGGATTGGCCCTGCTCCGAAGCGTCGCCAACAAAGGAACTGGGCCGACTTCATTCGCACTCACATGGCCGTCCTGGCAGGCATCGATTTTTTCACTGTGGAAGTGCTCACCTGGCGCGGCTTGGCAACCTACTACGTCCTATTCTTTCTCCATCTAGAGACACGTTGCGTCACGCTCGCAGGAATGACCCGACACCCAACGGAAGAATGGATGGTACAAATGGCTCGACGGGCGGTCGATGAAATCGACGGCGCCTTGTCCCCAGCCCGTTTTGTGCTGCAGGATCGCGACAGCGAGTTCTGCGCTTCCTTTCGGGATACGCTTCGTTCGGGCGGCGTTGAATCCCTCAGTCTTCCCGCGCGCAGTCCCAATCTGAATGCTTTCGCGGAACGATGGGTGCGCTCCATCAAGCAAGAGTGCTTATCGAAGCTGATCTTCTTTGGTGAGGCCTCACTGCGGCGGACAGTAACTGAATTCTTACGGCATTATCATTTCGAACGCAACCACCAAGGAAAACAGAACCTGCTGCTTTTCCCGGCCGTCGGTTCTCTCCCCTCACGTCCGAATTGTGCTGTCACCTGCCACGCCCGCTTAGGCGGATTCCTGAAGTTCTATCAACGCGCCGCATGAATTTCTTGACCCTACGAGGATGTTCTGAGCGCCTTGACTTACACACGGAGTGTGTATATAGTGTGTACATCTTTATCAGTAAACACCACTGCCATGGCAAAACGCATTAACGTCATCTTGCCGGACGCCACGATCCGCACCATTGATCGTCTGGCAAAGCCAGGCGAGAGGAGCCGCCTGATTGATCGGGCGGTACAGCACTACGCGACTACGCGAAGCGCTGAAGCCGTGCGCGAGCAATTGAAGCAATCTTGCCTTCGCGACCGTGACCTCGACCTGGAGATTGCCGATGACTGGTTGGCTGTGGATCACGAATCATGGCAGCACATCGACGACAAACAAAAGCGCAAAGCACCTGGCCGCGCCGCGGCGAAATCTACCTCACCGCGCTCGACCCGACCTTAGGACACGAGATCAAGAAAACGAGGCCAGCTCTCATCATTCAAAATGATGTCTCCAACGAGCACAGTCTGACGACTATGGTGGCTCCTATCACTTCGACGGTGCGGACTCCGCTTTCGCCTGTTCACGCTCTTCTTGCTGCTGATGAGATCACTGGGCCTTCCGTTCCGTCGGTTGCGCTCCTTAACCAGATCCGAACCGTTGACCGACGACGCTTCGTAAAGCGACTCGGTATCGTGGATGCTCAAACGATGCAGCAGGTGGATGAGGCAATCAGGATTAGCTTCGGACTGGGCTGGTAGACGAAAAGGCTGATCCTCGGGCTCTACAGCTCGAATCGGTACTGTCCGTAGTCAAAACCCCATTGACAAGCAGAATCAGTCATTTACGTTGTCCCAGCTTCCGAAGGTTACGCCACGTTACAAGACGCATGCTCCAAGTAAGCAGATCACTGTAACAACGTTACGCCAGATGAGCCAAGTTACTGATTCGAGGACCCAATTGAGCTTTGACTACGGACACGTAGCTTCTACTGTACTGAACCACTCTGTTGAATGGTTCGCTTCCTCGGTCACGGTCCTCCGGTTATGTCGACCTACTTGTCTGGTTGTGAAACCTCCTTGGCAGCTTTGACGAGGAGGCGTGCTTTGGCGATGTCGTCAGGTCCTGCTCGGCCGTGCGGTTTGGCGTTGGCGAGTTTGCGACGGGCTTTGAGGTGTTCCGCCACGACTTGATTCGGCGTTTTGCCATCCAGCACGCGCTGGCGCCGAGCATTATAAGCGGCGTTGAAACCGGGGAGGAGTTGCTCGAGATCCCGATGAGAGTAAAGTGTGATGCCCAGCACCTCGCTGCCGACCCGACCGTGGAAGCGCTCGACCAAGCCATTGGTCTGGGGCGAGTAGGGCTTGGTGTGACGGTACTTCGCACCGAGTTGCGCACAAGCCTGGGCGAAGGCGGGGGTAAAGCAACTGCCATTATCAGTCAGCACATGGGTGAGGCGAAACGGAAAGGCCGCAGCCGCCTCCCGCAGGAAAGCGATGGCACTCTTCTCGGTCTCATCCTCTTTGACCGCTAAGTGCACCGAGCGCGAGCACCGGTCGATGGCGACATAGAGATAACGCTTGCGCCGTTCGCCATTGCTGGTCTGCAGCTTCGGCAGGTGCTTAATATCGATGGGAATAAAACCAAGATCATACTCTTTGAAGCTCCCCTTTCCCTTTACTGGTCTGGGAGAGATAGGAGTTGGTCGGCGATTGAGCCCCTCCGCCTTCAGAATGCGCCAGATGCTATCACGGTTGAGATGCGGCAGAAAATGCGTGACCACGAAGGTAAGGTCATCCAGAGCGAAGTTGGTGGACCGGCGCAAAGCGCAGACCACGGCACGTTCTTCTTCGGTGGCCTTCCAAGGCAGTTGGTGCGGGCGAGCGGAGTGATCGAGACAGTCCTCCACACCACGCTTGCGCCACTTGCGAATCGTTTCGGTGCTGACGCCAAAGCGCTTGGCCAGGACGCCGGTCGGTTCCTCCGAGCCAGCGATCTCGGCACGAACGGCCGGGGTGGTACGGGCATTCGGGTGAACTTGCAGCATGGTTATCCCTCTCCCCATAGCGAAGCCGGGAGGCACTCGAAGTCGTAGGAGTAGTCTACGATAGCTTGCCCGACCGGATCCCAACAATGTTCCGCGACCAGACAGCTAGGTCGGCGATCCGTCAATTGTTTTCAGGCGGCCACTGATCCGCTCGGAACGGTGTTCGCACCGGCCACATCTACAGCACTCGACTAGCTGACCTGAACTGGACCATTGCTGTTGGCGGTGGCGAGCCTCACCGAACAGCATCCGCGATAACGGGCCAGGATAGACTTCAGCTGATAGTACCGGCGCGCCGCGTTTTCCAGAGGGCGGCAAGGCCAACCGCAGTGATGACGGCGCCGGACGAAAACGTGGCGGACGGGCCGATTTTCTCCCACAGCAAACCGGCAAGCAGGCTAGCCAGCAGCAGGGCGATGCCGCTGGCGAAGTTGAACAGACCGAAGGCAGTAGCCCGGAGATGCTGCGGCACGCCATCAGCCACCAGGGCCGAGAGCAGTCCCTGCGTCAGCCCCATATGCAATCCCCAGATCGCAACGCCGATCATAACGATCCAGAGACTTGGGGCGGAGGCCAGAACGATGTCAGCTACGATCAGCGTGGCGAAGCCGAGGGCGAGCATCCGCTGGCGGTCGATACGATCCGAAAGAGCACCGAGCGGATACGCCGAAAGCGCATAGACTACGTTCATCATCACCAGCACGATAGGCGCAAGAGCCAGTGACAGTCCCGCATTCTGGGCACGCAGGATCAGGAAGGCTTCGCTGAAGCGTGCCAGTGTGAGCACGGCTCCTATGCCGACGACGAGCCAATAACCAGTCCCGATCGACTTTAGATCACTCAGCCGGAGGAGTGGGTGTTCGGCAGCAGCCCGATGCAGTGGTTCGTGAACGCCGAGGATCAGGATAAGCACGGAAACTAGACCAGGAATCAGCGCCAGCCAGAAGATGAGCCGGAAATTGTCGTGAAGCACGGCCATCAGCCCCGTGGCTAGTAACGGTCCGGCAAAAGCACCGACCGTATCGAGGGCCTGACGTAACCCATAAGCGGCCCCGCGTCGTCCCTCCGGCACCATGTCGCCGACCATTGCGTCACGCGGAGCACCGCGGATTCCTTTGCCGACACGATCCGAAAAGCGGGCCACCAAGATGAACGATGCGGTCGGAGCCATCGCGAAGAGCGGCTTTGAGAGCGCGCCGAGGCTGTAGCCGATCGTCGTGAGCACTTTGCGCTTGCCGAGGCGGTCGCTTATCCAACCGGAGAAGAGTTTGGACAGGGAGGCCGTCGCCTCCCCGACGCCTTCGATCAGGCCGACCATTTCGGTGCTCGCTCCCAGCACCGAGACAAGAAACACCGGCAGCAGACCGTGGATCATCTCCGAGGAGATGTCCATGAACAGACTGACGAGACCCAGCGCCCAAACGCCGAAGGGCATGGCGGAGAGTCCGCTTCGTCGCTGACCGCTTACATCGCCGCTCATACAGTTGTGAATTTATTCCAAATAATAATAAGAGACAAAACTGATTCGATAGGCCCGGGCGAGCTCGATCTGTTTTCCTGAGGCCTTCACACTCTCCCGAAATTATCTCTACCACCTCCGGTGAACAGATTACCTTCGCTTCTCGGGATTGTTTCAATGTATAAGTCTTCGTGATCGAGGTGATGACGTGAAAATCAGCCAAGGAGACTTATATGGTCACGACACGTTTCGTCGGATTGGACATTCACAAAAAGACAATCAGCTTTTGCATTCGGCAAGCGGACGGCACGATTCTACAGGAAGGAACGCTAGTCGCAAGTTCCCAGGCGCTGGATGACTGGCTACCCCGGGTCCCGCAACCGTGGATAGCCGGGATGGAGCCGACGATGTTTACGGGTTGGGTTTACGATCACCTGAGGAAGTACTCGCCCCAGGTGAAAGTCGCTCATCCAGCAATGCTCAAAGCGATCTCAGCAGGTAAGAAGAAGAATGATCGCGTGGATGCGCAGAAGATTTCCGATCTCCTGCGTTGCAACTACTTCTCAGAGTGCTATATGGCTTCGCGTGAGATCCGCGACCGCCGGCGAGTCTTACGGTACAGAAACCTACTGGTGCGACAAAGCGTTCAGATGAAAAACCGGATCGGCAGCATGTTCATGGAGACCGGAATCTCCTACAACAAACAGAAGCTCCATCGGCGACGTTACTTCAACCACCTCCTGGAGGACCAGGCGAATGCTATGCCCAGTTCCATGCCCGAGTTGCTGCGACTTAGCCGCTTGACCATCGACGCATTAGGCCGAATGAACAAGCAATTGCTCGAGGCGTTAAGGACCGATCAGGCGCTAGCGGCCAGAGTGCAGCGTTTGATGGCGATTCCGGGTGTCGGTCCAGTACTGTCTGTCACCTGGGCATTAGAAATGGGCAATATTGCTCGCTTCCCTTCGGTGAAGGACGCCGTCAGCCATTGCGGATTAGGCGGAGCCGAGCAAAGCTCGGGCGGGAAAACACAGCGCAGCCCCATTTCTAAGCAACGGAACAAGCACTTGCAAACCACCCTGATTGAAGCTGCCAAAGTGGCCCCCAGGTGGAATCCTGAATTGGCGGTGGTATACGAACGCGAGAAGCGGAAAGGCAATCGCAACCGCGGCACGTTAGCAGTTGCGAGAAAGATCGTGGCTTACTTGCTTGCCGTGGACCGAGGTGAGCGGGACTTTGAACAAAAGTCAGTTACCGCGCGCATTTAAAAGGGATAGATGGGACAATATCGAGATCAATTAACGCAGTGCGATCTGCCGGGCCTCGCCTTACCTTCGCTGGGCAAGGAAGTCATTCCAAGGCCTCACAGGCAATTGTTTCGAGGCCGGCAGATGAATCCAAACTCAATCTTCGGAGATGGTGAAAGCACCTGAGACCGCAAATGAATGTCTGGTTCTGCCAAAGACAGGGCAGGAACCACTGCTGAGAAGCACTATGCCTGCCGACGATCTCGATCGGAAGTTCAGCGGCAGATCACAAGCCGCACGCGGCTTTAACGGGGAACCTCCGTCTCCCTTGACAGAGACTTATCATGAATGTCGAAGGTAAACGGCCAGCATTCACGGTAATCACCTATTTCTCCGAGACGCCGACCGTTTCCAGGTGGCACCTGGAAACGTGTAAGGAAATCGGTTGCCATTGCGGCGCGGTTCACTTTCAGCAGATCTACTTGCTTGTAACGCCCAGATACTTGTCGAACCAGTCTAGAGTGTCCCTGATATACTGCTGCACCGGTCCTGCATGCCCGCTGTCGAATAGCACACGACGTTTGTCTTTCGGAGAAGTCCCCAGCAGACGAAAGAGCGGAACCTGGTCAGTGTCCACCGGATGCGGAAAATCGTAACGGCCGTTCAGCATCAGGACAGGAATTCGTAGGCGGGGCGCAAAATTGATCTCGTCGATTTCGGGAGGTTTCCATTCAGAGGAGAGTCCTCCCTCGGCCAAAGTTGCGGCCCGGATTCGATGGTCCTGTACCAGGGCAATCAAGCCTAACCGGGCGCCTGTACTGATTCCGAAATAGCCGATCCGGTCGAGTGCGACATCTGTTCGGGTCTCCAGATAATCCACTGAGCGCTGCAGATCCTTGCATTGCTGGATGACCTCATCCCGTTCGCCGCTTGGGCCCAGGGGCTTCAGGGGCCGGCGTCCATAGGTTCCCTGATAAATGGGGAATACCACGGCTCTGCCGCTTTTCATCAAAAAATCAATGCGGTGAATTTCTGCTTGATCAATCCTCCGCATGATGCGTGCGGCCCCAGCCGGAAAGTAGATGATGGTCTGGTACGGGGGCTTGGCATTCCTGGGCAGGTAGAGCCAAACGGTCAGTCGTTGGTGATCATAAGCGGCGTTCAAGCTGACTTTTTCCGCTCTCCAGTAAGGTGAACTCTCATCTACCGACTCCTGCGCTGCACCGAGTTCTGTCCGATCGTACGAGTAGAATCTTTGAAGAATGTGGAATACGGAATCGGGAACGGGTTTTTCCGTGCGATGATCCCGTGAGCTATCTTCAACGGGCTGGGTGAGCGCGACGGGCAGCGGGCCGCCCGGGTTTTTCGCGCACCGAAACCCGTTCGCCAGCGAACGGTCAAAAGGTGAGGTTGCATCTGCGGTCAGATAAAAAGACCGCCCCTCATTCCAGCCCCCGCCCAGGATATACCGGCGGTTTCCGGTCGCGTTCCAGCACCATTCCTTTACATTTCCCGCCAAGTCGTAGGTTCCAAACGCGCCGAGACCCTGACGGCTGCCAACTCGCAACGGGCCACTTCCGTCGAAATTGCTGAACTGTACGACATCGGAGTAAATCCCTGGATTCGCGACCCGGTACCACTGGTGAATGGTCGGAAGTTGCTTGTTCGCAAAAACCGCGTACGCCGCCGCTTCAAACCAGCTCACTCCGCTCACAGGAAAATCGTCCTGTCCCGATGGATAGTGGCCGACTTCCCAAGTCGATGGCCCGGGCCGCCCCGTAGAGTCTCGAAACTCCGCCATTGCCTCTTCCCAGGAAAGCATTCGACCGTTTTTAAGGAACTTCTCACGCCAGAACTGCCGGTTCCGATATCCGCCCGCATCCATGAAGTGCTGGAATTGCTTGTTGGTCACTTCGTACGTGTCCACCCAAAAGTCGTCCAGATAAATGGGCTTGAACTTGAATGATGCGACACTTCCCCGCGGCACATGCACCATGTCCGCGGGAAGGCTTGCTTCGCGGTCCAGAGTGAAGTCGATACTGGGACCTTGCAGACCCGCTGCTCTTTCAACAGTCCGAAAGCCGGCCTTTGTGACTCGCCAGCGGAAATATCCGATAGGTAGGCGAAAGTTTTCAAGCGGCGACTGACCGAGGTATATCCAGGAGCTCTGGGGATCCGCATACGGCTTGATGTAGACGCGGGCATCGGAAGGGGTGGTGTGGATCGGCACGGGGAATGAGATCTCGCGCATAATCCTGTTCAGCGCCGGGTCTTTCGGAAGGATGTGCAGCCCTCGATAGGTAAGTGGGAAAGCCGCGGGGTAATCGCCCGCATCCGCCAGACGGGCGGCCTGGGGAAGGGCCACATTCCTCGCCCAGCGGGTGGGCGCAGTACGTTGGTAGTACCAGGCAATCGCCAGCACGGCTAAAAGAAGAGCAACTGTCAGCAGCGGGGCGAAAGAGCGAGCACGCCGGAGCCACCCTATGGAAGCGCTTCCTGGCTCTTCACGAAAATGCTCGCAGTAGACCGACCCATGAACAGGGCCGGCGCTAGCACCGTTGGTAAACTCGAGCGCGATTGCCGGCGGGTTGACAGGCGCTTCCGTCAACGGTGTCGAAGCCGTTTCGAGCTGGCCTATGAAGCGGTAACCACGCCGCGCCAGCGTCTCTATATAGCGGGGCTTTTCGGCCGATTCCCGCAGCGCGTCGCGCAACCGCTTCACGGCCGCATTGATACTGTGATCAAACTCCACCACCGTGTCGTCGGGCCAAAGCCTCCGGCGGATTTCCTCGCGCAGCACCAACTCGCCCGGACGTTCTAACAAAGCAACTAGGATCTGGAAGGGCTGGTCCTGAAGGCGGATCTTGAGGTTATGCTTGCGTAACTCGGCGCTCCGTAAGTCGAGTTCATACGGACCGAAGCGAACAACCGAAGGCGCCGGAGCAGCCCCGCTCATTTTGGGCTCCTCTTCTTTCATGGCTGAACCTGTCTGCAGCCGACCAGCCGCGCCTAGCATAACACTTCCTCGCGCTAACCTGGCGCCCTAAATATAAGTGGCTACACATCAGCCATTTGGCTCGTGACTAATTTGTCACCGCCAAATCACCCGGCGTGCATGGAAGTATTTTCTGCCGCGGCTCACCCTGGCTATACCAGCGCCTCAGAGGGATTTCTGAAAGCACCTTCACGGCGATCTGGAAATTCAAATGTAAGGAACAGGTATGACAATTACTCTCACTGTGACAACGTTGACAAGTAAGGCGGTGAATCTCCTCACGGCCGCCACCGTTCACTGCAATGATGCTGCCCGGTCGGAGAACCTAGAACTATCCCGTATAAAGCCAGACCTAAAAAGGAGGTCTCCCATGAAACTCTCAATTTTTGCGACTGCAACTCTGTTGGGTTTGTCGCTGGTGCCGCTCGCTCACGCGCAAGTTACCAGCCCTATCCGGGGCAACATCCCGTTTGATTTCCAAGTTGGAGATACGGTACTTCCGGCGGGTACATACGTCGTTAGCCGGTTGAGCATAACTAATCCGCAAGGGGTGCTCACGCTGCGCGGCGTGGACCAGAAAAAGGGAAGGACGATCATGTTCTCCACCGGTGTCATGCAAGGCAATTCGGGACAGAACACAAAGCTGGTGTTTCACCGCTATGGCTCTACCTATTTTCTATCGCAGGTATTGGGGGGCTTCGGACAGAATGGCAATGTACTGTACCCATCCAAGGCCGAGCGCGTCACCGCACGCCAGATGGCAGCCCTCGCCAAACCGCGCAATGTGGAGCTTGCGTCGGTTTCCTTTTCACCCGTAGGGGAATGAAC
>Ga0308173_10000037_pt1 | contig 43004 bp, 55 predicted proteins | sample PhyPR1_FD_203716 | JGI IMG/M metagenome (GOLD analysis project Ga0308173, IMG submission 203716) | Soil microbial communities from UC Gill Tract Community Farm, Albany, California, United States - DLSLS.P.R1 | ecosystem: Environmental > Terrestrial > Soil > Agricultural land | place: USA... | reverse complement strand
CCGGTTCGCTTTGGTATAAGAGCCTAAAAAAAGTGCATTGCCGGTGGATCCTAGCGCTGCAGTATTAGCGAAACGCAAACCGCCTCCGGCATTATCTCTCACTAAGTATGTATAATCTGAATTTGTTGCAGCGGTGGCATATTGTGAAACTGCATCTCCCAAGTATTGCGCTGAAACATTTTTAACGGTGGAGTCAGTAGCGCTATAGGTTAATAAAGTAGCTGCATTTGTTGTTGTTGTTGGTGGTGCAATTTTTAAAGCTCCGGCTATGCTTAGCCATCGGTTTGTTGTTACAAAGCTCCCTTTAATCAAAGGGACGGTATTTGCAGCATTATCTATCCATAAAGCATTATTTAAAGTTGTATTATAATTCATGGCAGCGTTATAGCCCAGGATTACATTATAACTACCATTGAAATTTTTTCCTGCAGCCTCTCCTATCACTACATTTCCGGTATTAAGTCCGGTTTGAACGGTTTGATCAGCATTGGCAAAATTTCCAATAGATACATTATAATTACTTCCAGCATTAGCATAAGCACTATTACCAATTGATATATTAAAATTTGGATTATTATTAGTACTGCCACTATTCATTACATTGTAACCAATAGCAATATTATTAGCTGAATTAAAATATTTCTGCAAGGCTGTATAACCAATTGCTATATTACTATTAGAGCCTATAGTTCCGCTTAATGCCTGGTACCCTATAGCTACATTTTGGGTGCCTCCGGTATTAGTATATAAAGACATATAGCCTAGTGCTGTATTATAGCTGCCTCCTGTTGTTGACTGCAAAGCAGAAGATCCTACAGCGGTATTATAATCACCGTTTAAATGATTACCGGCTGAATAACCAATACTTGTATTATGAATGCCAGTAGCTACATTTTGCAGGGTATAAGCTCCTACAGCCGTATTACTGTAACCTCCAGTTGTATTTTGTAAAGATTGATACCCAATTGCTACGGAGTTGCCGGCACTTGTATTATTCGCAAACTGCAAAGCGTTATTGCCTAAAGCTACATTATTATTACCGGGGGTTGTGGCAAGTGCATTATGCCCAATAGCTACATTATTTGGATTTAAAGCAGTATTTCCTATCAATGCATTTTCACCAATGGCTATCGTTCCGTATGCTTCGCCGCTTGTTACTGATTGTTTCCTTATCTTAAAAATATTGCCATCAAAAAAGAAAGATTTATTTAAAGATGCAAAATTGTTATTGTACAAAGTGGAGCTGGTGCTATCATAGCGAAAGTTTGTACTATCATTGACTATGCCGGTGCCGGTGGCATTACCAAACATAATACCTTTTGCTTTGGCTGCAATACTTCCTCCTGAGCCGGATCCGGATCCGGAGCCCTCCAGGGTTGTTACTCTTGAGGTTAAATTATTCAAATCAGTTTTTAAGGCATAAGTGCTGGCTGCAGTACTGGAGAGCAAGTAACTGTTTAAGCTTGCTTTATCTGCATATAGGCTGGCTGCATCAGCGGTGAGCAAGTAACTGTTTAAGCTTGTCTTTAAGGCATACAAGCTGGCTGCATCAGCGGTGAGCAAGTAACTGTTTAAGCTTGCTTGTGTGGCATAAGTGCCGGCTGCAGTACTGGAGAGCAAGTAGCTTGCTTTATCTGCATATAGGCTGGCTGCATCAGCGGTGAGTAAGTAACTGTTTAAGCTTGCTTGTGTGGCATAAGTGCTGGCTGCAGTGCTGGAGAGCAAGTAGCTTGCTTTATCTGCATAAGTGGCGGCTGCATCAGCGGTGAGCAAGTAACTGTTTAAGCTTGTTTTTGTGGCATATAGAGTGGCTGCATCAGCGGAGAGCAAGTAATTACCATTGCTTGTTTTAGTACTGGCAGTAAGTAACCAGGTACCTGTAATGCTTTTAAAGTAATATACTGTTGTATCTTCTAAAGTTGTAAAACTTGCCTCTCCGGGAGTGTAAGCAATAGCTCCATTTAGACTCCATTTAAAAGCGTTTCTATTTCTATTCCATATAACTATGGTGGTGCCATCCGGAGCCGGAGGTAAAGTAAAGGTCCTATTGGCTGTAATGAAATTCTCACCAAGCATATACAGCTTGTTAGTGGTGAGGCTGGCTGGAGCAAAATCAAAATCTCCTACATATATATTTCCAGGTACTATGCTATCATGTATATCTTTTCGCCATTGTGCAGCAAGTCCGTTGAGGCTTGCCAGGGTGGCATAAGTGCCGGCTGCAGTACTGGAGAGCAAGTAACTGTTTAAGCTCGTTTTTGTGGCATATAGGGTGGCTGCATCAGTGGTGAGCAAGTAACTGTTTAAGCTTGCTTTATCTGCATATAGGCTGGCTGCATCAGCGGTGAGTAAGTAGCTGTTTAAGCTTGCTTTATCTGCATAAGTAGCGGCTGCAGTACTGGAGAGCAAGTAGGGTGTAAGATCCACATTAACAGCAAGCCGGAGCGTGTCTGCTCCTATTACATAAGTGGTCTCATTAATTTTTTGCACGCCTCTTTTAAAAATGAGCTTGCCGGATCCATCATTAAATAAAAAGCCCGGTATGGTATCAGTGCCGGTTTTATAATAAATCTCAGTTTTACCGGATCTGCTTTGAAATATGAATTTATCAGCATATTGAGGAGAGATTACCTGAGCCATTAAAGCACTAGTGGCACCAATTAATAAACAAAGGGTAAGGAGTTGCTTAAGCATCTAATTTTAAATTTTATTTTATAACTATTAATCCCGGTCCTGGGGTATTGATTGTAACAGTAAAAGCAGTGGTTAAAGGAGGTAACTCATTAACCGTAATGATAGGAGCCGGATTGATCCGGTAAATGCCTTGCTCCATATACCAAACCTCTATTAAAGGGTAAGATCCAAAGCGCTCCTGGCGTAATGCATTCCAGGCAATATCAATAAAAGGCTCAGTGGTAAAAGGAATAAGCTCCGGCTCCAGGCTAGAGCTCACCACTGGAGCTCCGGAGCCTCCGGAGCTGTTGCCGCTCTCTGCAGGTGGTATCAAATCACTGCCGGCAAAAGAGGGTAATACAAGCGCTTTATTGAGTAAATTGGCAGTGAGTGTGAAATTATTGCCAGCGGCTTTTTTTCCATCGCTAGAGTAAGCGGCATCAAATTGCAAACCATGCTCTTTACTGCCAATGAGCAAGTGCATGCCTCCAGCTCTCATTTTACCAACAACAACAAACTCATAAAAATGCATGTTTTCAATGTTGATCCGGCTGCTCGGGTTGTCTCCGGGATGAAAGCCGCTTATCTTATGCTGCCAGTACAAGCCGGCTGCATCTCTCTTGGGTGTCTCCTCATAACCTAGTTGATCATTTGGCACTTGAACAGGTCCAAACCAAGAGCCGCTTATTGTGGGCTCTGCACTTAAGTACTGAGAAAGTGGATCTATTGCCGGTAAAGGGAGGAGTTGTGCTTTATCTGCATAATACCACTTGCAAAAGCCGCCAAAATAAGGCAAGCCCTTTGAAAGCGTGGTAAAGCCTTTATATCCGGTTTGTAACATGCAGCTAAGGTGAGCGGAGCGCTGCAGCGGAGAAAGGACAATAAAACAGGAGGCTTTGTTTTTACAAAGCTGCTTAAGCCTGGGCTATGGTTCCCACTAAGAAATTTTTTAAAAGCTCTTTTGTCTTATGCCGGGACAAATCAGCGTTTTTTTTCTCTATTTCTTTTCTGTATCGGTATTCCTTTTTTTTGAGGGTATCAAAAGCTATATCCTCCTCTATCTCTATTCCATACTTATTACAGAAAGCCTGGAGTGCATCTTTTGTCTCAATGCCTACCATATACAGTGCCAGGCAAAATTGGTATAACTCCTCCTCAAACTTTGCCTCCATTAGCTTATTTACTGTTAATGCCTGGTTCTCACTTATTGCTAGATCATAATCATAATGAGAGAGAAAAGAGGGCGCTGCCTTGATATTAATGCTGGAGGTGAAGCTATCAAAGCGGATCTTTTTTGCTGCCGGGCTATCCTGGCTCCTCAGTGGTTTCTTAAGAGATATTGCAACCGTTAAACCGAAATAATTTTTAGTAGTAAAGCTTACAGGATTACCATATTGAGCTTGTATGTATTTTTTTAAGTAAGGCTTTGTTGGGAGTTGTATTGTTATGCTTTTTTTCTGCCTGTTGCTTATTATCATTTTCTCAGCTTTATATTAGTTTTTATTGCTTTGGTTAAGGGATTAAGCTCCAAAGGTCTCGAAACTAATATACAAGGTCAATTAAGCAGTAGTTAAACCGCCTGCATTCACCTTATAAAAGCGTTAAATTAATCAAGTTTTAAGCTTAACAGGTCCTCTATGGCTATGGCATATTGTGGATTAACTGTTTTATGTGGTAAGCGGCTGTCAAATGGCAGCTTGTTTAAAGTAACAATGGAATGCATAGGGTGAAAGGTTTGAGGCTGCAAGTTAAGCTCCAGGATCACTTGTAAGGGCTCATTATCCTCTGTTGCACCAAGAGCCACAGCCAGCCTTATTATCTTGCCCTCATGGTAAAGGTCTCCTTGCATCTTAGCTATTAAAAGATCATAGCACTGCATAAGAGCCTTTTGTAAGTTCTCTCTCATTTCCATGGTTTCAAAGTGGTTATTCATTGCGCTTTGTGTAAGTGTTTTTTTAAATAAAAGTAGTGTGGTAAAAGCCAGCAAGCCAAGGGTTTATCTATTGTAAGATACTGATAATTTTTTATAATTCTGCCGGGCTCTCTTCATTATATTTTAGATAAAAATACACTGCAACAATGGTGCTCCATTTAAAATTTGTGCTATATCGTTCAAAGAAAAAATCAGCCAGCTCCAGTGTGCTCATGCCATGGCTAGGGTAACTCTGTTGCCAGCATATCTTTTCAAAAGGGAGGAGGAGGAGCCCGGTGAGTTTATACAGTACCGGCGCTGCACTTCCATCTTTTGTTTGGATCTCAAATATTATTTGATCCATCTCTTGTAAGGTAGGTGGCTTTTTGGGGGCAAGATCTATGTGTATCATGCCGGTGCAACCTAGCTTTTGATTAAAGTTAGTCTCCCAAAAAAGGAGCTTGGTATTAATTTTATTTTCTATGTAATTTTCTGCAGCTTTTAAGCTCATGGCAAAATCATTTTTGAAATTCTAGCGACTTCGTTTTTACTGTTACCTGTTACTTTTTTTATTTAATTAATTAAAAATCAATAGAATATAAAAGTAACAGTTGGTAACAGTAGCCGGTAACAGTAAGGTAACAGTAAGTAACAGTAAAGTAACAGTAAACGCCTTTTATCCCATTACTGTTACCGGATATACAATAAGATAATCAATAATTTAGGGGCTCCGGTAACAGTAAAGTAACAGTGGTAACAGTAAAAACTTGCTGAATATTTTTAAGCAAATTTTTAAAAGTTAGCTGAATAATTTAGCAAGCATTACTGATAAAAAGCGGCTTATGCATACCTCACTTTCAAATAGTTGTTGCGCTTGCCGCTCAGCATCTTGGAGAGGCTGCCACTATCTATATTAAGGACCTGAGCCGCCTGCTCTATGGAGGGATAAATATTGCCGCTTTTATCCTTTACCGGGATCACTCTTTTTTTTCTAACAGCTTTAAAATGTGCCTCATTCTCTTGCACATAGGACCTGGGGGCAATTTCATAATAGCTGCAGCCTCTATGCTTTTTAATCAGCTCTTTTCTCTCCGGCTCTCCTCTGTACTTGAGGGCTCCGGAGCTTACTCCTCCAGGGTAAAAAAATTGTATGGTGCCTTGCATCTTTAAAGTTTTTATCTATTGTTTAAATTCTATGTTGTGGTCTTACCTTTGCCGCTCTTTAAGGGTTTAGGGTTGAAAAAATTGCCTCTGTTTTTACAGGGGCTTTATTTTTTATAACCGGATCCACTTCAAAAAGTTTGAGGTTTAAGTACTGAGTCTCTTTGCCATATTTCCGGGAGTAAATGTGTTGTGGTCTATCAAATTTTATATGACATCTTTGGCAAAGCGCTTTGAGATTAGTAAAGCGGTTATTGGTGCGGTCCCGGTTTAAGTGTGCAGTGGTAAGCATCACAATGGATCCGGTTATAGGGTGTGGCTTGCCTTGCTCCGCTTGGCACTCCTCACACTTATTTTGGGCTCTCTTTACTCTTATTAAGTAGCTGATAAGCCGCCATTTTTTATGATAGCGCTTTTTATTAATTGGCATTGTTTCTTTTTTCTCTATGTGGTTATTTGCTCCGGAGCTGTTCTTATTGCGATATCGCAAAAGCGGTGAAAAAGCTTCTCATTTTTAAAAGCATTACCGGAGCAAAATTGTAAAATGGTGGTGGTGTCTATAGCCTGGAGCTGTATGTTGTGCGTGGCTGCCAGCTCTCCAATCTTTTTATTTATTTCTGTATGGCTGTATATAATTCCCTCTTTTGTTTTTGTCATGTATGATAATGGATTGATATAAAAGAAAAGCCAGCCTTATTGCCAGGCTGGCTGTAAAAATTTAAGCAAATGGCAAATCATCTTTCGGCTGCACTGTCATATCATTAAGGTATTGAGCCTCCTCACTTACCTCCATGCTTGCTATCTCTTGAGGAGATAAAAATTGCTCTCTTTTAAACACATAAGGTCTGCCAGTGGTGCTGCTTACATCAACTCTTACAACCTCCGTTTGATTGTTGCCGGTGGTGCGTGTCTCCCATCTAGGAAAAGAATATTTTTTAGTGCCGTACTTTTTAATCTTAGCAGGCTCTCCGGCTTCATTAATGCCATCAATAAGCTTGTGAAATACATCTATTTTCATATCCTCTTTAAGTACCTGCTCTAAGTAACTATCCTCATACCTCCCTTTAAAAAAGTAGTGCGCTATATCCTGCCGGCTCATGTAAATGGTTTGTAAGCCAAAATCAAAAAACATATCCCTCAATTTTTGGTTGATCTCTCTTACCACTACAGGGCGGCTCCTGGCAACCAATTTCTCCAGCGCTTTTGTGCGGAGTAAGCTAGGATAAAACCACATTCTATTTAGTTTCTCTGTTGCCAGTTTGCGCTTGGAGAGATAAGCCAAAAAAGCCGGGATCTCTTCAACCATATTCTCCAGCAAGCCAGGGTTTTCCTCTGTTATAACCGGGACCTTAATAACCCAATACCTTATATCATCATCCGTTACACTTATAAAGTTGTCCTCATTATTAGTAATGAATAAGAATTTTAAAAAGCAATCAATCTCAATATGATCCTTGCCTTTACTATTCATCATAATTTTATCGGTGGTGCTTAAGCTCTTTACCTTTTCCACCACAGCTTGCTTGTCTATCTTGGTTTCATCGCATATTACCACTGTTCTAGTAGCCCAGTGTTTATTAAAGTCTCCGGCAAGATCCTGGTTGCCTACAATGGCACAATTGCCGCCAAAGATTATTTTTAAGAGCTTGCCAAAGGTGCTTTTTCCAGTATTATTCTCCTTACTCACCAGGCAAAGTATTGGCAGCTTCTCAGTGGGCTTTTGGTAAAGGATCTGTATATAGTCAAGCCCTAATTGTAAGTTAGTGTACTCTTTTTTCTCTTTGGTTTTAGGGTGTGTAAAAGGTACCTTTTGCTCTCCAAATATGTGCTTTAAAAAGCCCAGGATAAAAGGAAAGTCCTCCGGGGTGCACTCCTCCTCTGCAGGTTTATAATCCAGCTCAGAGTAAATATTAAAATGGTTCCAATAAACAGGCTGAAAATTGTAATGATCCGGGATATTGCAAAAGCCCTCATATCTTGGTATATGTTTTATAAAGTCTTTACCATGATCATCAATAATGGTGCTCTTAAGCCTGGGCTCAATGCTTTTCTCAATTTGCTTGTACTTATTAGGTTTATCAATATGCTTATAATAATTATCTCCTACTCTTAAATAATTCCTTGCCTCTCCAGGTATCTTTATTTCAACCTTGCCGCTATCCTCATTATAAACATACTTAGTACCATTAAATACAAACTCTTTGCTTTTGAACAGCTCCGGAGAGCGCTCCACATGGTACAAGTAAAACTGGTTAATATCATGCAGTAAAAAGAGCGCTCTTACCTTACCTAAGCCTGCAGTAATATTATATTTTGTAAACCAAAAGCCCGGCTTGCTTACGCTGCTTATATCCTCTACCATTTCCGGCACCTTATCCGGAAAAGTGCACATAATATCATCTAAGCCCTTTACGGTGGATCTGTCAGCCGGCTTGAGCTCCTGCATAATGTTATCAGTATTGACATACATAAAATATTTATCAGCCTCCGTATCTTCCAGCAAGCGCTTGAATGTATTAACGGAGAGATAAAAATTTTGAGGACGTTTAAAAAGATCTGTCTCCGGATCTGTTGCCGCTTTGCTGCTTAAGTCGTTGCAATCTCCATCCACCAAATAAACAACTCTTTGCACCTTGCAAACCGTAATGAGCTCCAGTATATCCGGGTGCAGTGTATCAGTGTTTTTATCTTTCATGTGGGTAATAGAAACAAGCCCTATGATATCCAAGCCTGCCATGGATCCCTTAAAAGATTTAAAAAAGCCCTCTGTGAGATACAATGATTTAATAGGCTCTTTTTTCTCGTACTTTTCAATGAGTGCCGGAGGGAAGAAAGGATAAGAGCCTTGCCCTTTAGGGAGCTTATATTTCATCTTATCTCCGTTCTCCTTTACAATGGGTTTCTCCAGCCGGATAATGCTCCAGTGAGCTTTAAAGCGGCTGCCTCTTTGGTGTGCGTGTCCTCTCTCGTCAATTACTTGCTCTCCGGGTTTATACGTGGGCTGCTCTCTTGCTAGATTGTAAACAATAATCTCAATGCCTTGCTCATGTGGTCTAAAAATTTGGTGCTCTGCAAGCGTATTTTGCCCGGCTTCCGGATCATATTTGAGCAACTTGATTGTATTAAGCTCCTCCGTTATTCCAAGGGCTTGCAAGCGTTGCTCATAATAATTGTTTTGTAACATAATGGATTCCTTTTGCTAGGTTAAAGAATTGAATTTTGTTAGCTGTGGCTCCTATGGCTGAGTATAGCATAACTTTTAAGTTTTAGTAAGTCATTTATTAAGTGGTGGCTGTAGCTGCTTCCAGGGATCCCGGAGAGAGCGTGTAAACAAATGGAGGCTTGCTGCAGTGCCGGGCTCTCTCTTGCCAGGTCATAAGAGCAAAGGGATCTCCTTTGCTCTTTACTAACTGATAAAAGCTTTGAAACTGCAGCCGGGGCAAGCAAAAGGAAAGCGTGCCGGGATCTCCAGCTTGCATGCTTACTCCTCCGGGTAATAGTGTTTTAAAAAAGTCTGCCTGGTTCTCTTTGATAATAATGTTTATCATATTGGATTGATTTGATTTAAATAAAAAGCCTGGTTAATTGTTCCTTTGTTTTTGTGGTTACATCTATACAATTTGTGAATTGCAAAATTTTATACTCTTGCCCGGTGGCTAGTTTGATAGCCTCTGCAATCGGATAAAAAGTTTTAATCTTTATCTCCTCCTCAGATACTAAAGGGAGTATTACATTGCCAATCTCTGCCTTTATTACTCCTTCCGTTCCGTTATCATTAACAGCCACAAAAGCAGTTAATCTTTGCACTTTAAAGCCTTGATCCATGGTTTGTTTTTATTGGTGAGTGTTTGAGTTATTCAAACATTTTTAAAGCGGTCTGATAAGCGGCATTTAAAAGCTCATACTGCTCCCGGCTGCCTCCCGGTATGCCAGGGTGAACAATAGCAACTTTTATCCGGTATGCTTTTTTGAGCTCTTCCATTGTTGCCGGCTTCTCTTCTAAATCAAATGTTTTCCAAAAGGTGCCAGCCTCCGGAAAAGCTTTAAAACCGGCAAGAGCCAGCTTTAAAATGTTACTGCATCTCCAGCGCTGCAAGCCTCTTAATGCCTCCAGGCTCTTTGAAATAGCCTGCATATTATCTGCAACCGATAAGAAAGCATCACAGCAAACAACTCTTTTCTCTCCGTACAAAGTGAAATAAACAGCTATACCGGGATCTAGTAAAGATTTATCTCCGGCTGGAAATGGCAAGCCATCTGCTCTCTGAGGGATATTGCTAGAAATAATAACCTCCTCAGCCTGCAGTAAGCGGAGGTTGTATAAAGCGGTATTTCTTGCCCTTGCAAAAGTGGTGGCAAATTGTGCCGGTTTTAGCGCTGCCTCCGGCGTGCGTGCGTGGTTTATTGGATAGTGCAGCGGATAAGCCTCCATCATTTCTTTACCTTTTTAAGTTTAAATATTAATCGTTTGTTTTTATTGCGGACCTGTTGCTTACCTGCATTCTTGGCGCTTTGCTGTATGGCATTTGCAATCAATAAAAAGTGAGCTATCATAAAGCCTCTTTATTGTATAGCTGGTCAATAGTAAGCAAGCCAAAAAATTTGCGGAGCTCTTCTAAAGTTGCCGGATCAATAACCGGCTGAGCCTTGGGATCTTTGGGAGCAAGCATTAACTCCTTTAAAAAGTCAAAGGTGTAAGTGTAAAAGCCTTCAATTGCGGAGGATCCGGAAAGCCATTGAGCCAGGAGCTGTAAGCCAAGCTCTATTTTATCAGCTCCATACTTTTGCTGGAGCAATTCAAACAAGGTAAACTGCCGTTGATAGTTTTGTATTTGTAGCATTGTTGTAATAAGTCATTTTATAAATTCTGTGGTTTGCTGCCAATACACAAAAAAGCTTTCCTGCAGCATAGCTAAGCCATGTACGCTGCAAACATTATAACAGCAATCCATATTCTCTCTATCAAATATGTTGCTATTAATTATAAACTAGTGCTTTTTAATGTGTGGCTCAAAAGAGTTGCAAAGGAATATAAATAGAGCCGCTTTGCTGTTTAAAAAGCCCTTTAAAAGAGCTGCTTACTCCATTGCTGATAATTTCCGCTCTATTGCTTTGCGGATCCTCCATTGAATAACAAAAGAGGGTGCCGGCACTGCAGCGGCATCTTTAATGGGTAAAGCTCCCAAATAAAGCTTACCTGGTACAGCCTGCAGCGCTGCCATTATTCTCTTGGTGGCGTGCTCTAGGTAAATGGTGTTATTGTATTGCATTCAACAAATTTCTATGTGGTAAAAAATAATAAGTAACTACTAAGTATTAGGTGGAAACTCCTTTTTATAGATCCTCACTGCAGCTCCATTACCAAGGATCTTAGCCGCTTGCCATTTAAAAGCCGGGAGCGCCTTATTGATAATCCGCATAGCTGAGAGCCTATACTTTGCCGGGATCACTATTGCTCCAGCTACTTTGCACTCAGTAGCCAGGTTTAATATCTTATCAAAAGCTTGCTGCTTTTCCTGGTTTGTGGTCAATGGCAGCGGAGGTGGATCCGCTTCAATGTAAAAAAGAGCGTCATTAAGTGGCTCTTGTTTTGGCTTTGCTGTGGTGGCTGCCTTTTTGGTAGCTGCCTTTTTGGTGGCTGTGGTTTGTGTCATTGTTGGTTAAAGTGTTTGTTTACGTGGTTTGCGTGGTTTGCGTGGGACCTCCTTTTGTAAGGTGCCGGAGGGTACCTGTAAATACTTGGCAATAAGCTCAATTACATCTTGCTCGTTAACAGTTTTGGCATTGCGCTTTATATAAAAGTAAAGCATGCCGGGCTTGAGGTCGGTTAGGTCTCCAACCTGCTTGTAAAGCTCCCGGTCATTGAGTACAGCCGCTTGAGCCTCCTGGGTTAATTCTCTTGGCATTGTTTAATAATTTGTTTAAAAAAGTCTTACAAAGCAGTTTGCTTGATTTGTCTTACAAATATATAAGCAAAATTGTCTTACAAAGTTTACTGTGGAGAAATAAGCAGAGCGGCTGGAGCTGCATTTTACGTGGTCCTATCAAAAGAGGGGCTAGTTGTTGAGGGTTGCATACTTATTATAGATCTCCTCAAATGCTTGATAGCTTATTACACCATGCAGATACAACATGCAAGCATGCCAACAAATCCAAAAGGGTGAGTTTGTTGTTTCATCGTTTATAGGTTGCCATCCTTTACCCATTAGCCAAAGGTAAGCCCAATCAAAAAACGGTTATTTACTGCCATGGTATTTTTCAGCCTGGGTGCCGGCAAGCTCCAGGTTGCTTTTACTGTCATAAATTAGCGGTCAATAAATAACAATCAGTAACTCATTAAACACATAGAAAAATGAAAGTAGGGTATGCCAGGGTAAGTACTAAAGATCAAAACTTAGATCTCCAAATAAATGCTTTAAAAGCTGCCGGCTGTGAGATCATTTACAAAGAGAAAGCAAGCGGTAAAAATATGGAGAGAGAGGAGTTAAAGAATATGCTGCAAAAGATCAATCCCGGAGATAGTGTTTTAGTTTATAAACTTGATAGGCTTGGGAGGTCCTTAAAAGATCTCATTGAGCAAGTGAATAAATTTAAGGAGCTCCAGGTTGCTTTTGTTTCCTTACAAGATAGTATTGACACTAGCACAGCAACCGGCACCTTTATTTTTCATGTATTTGCAGCGCTTGCCGCTTTTGAGAGAGAGTTAATTATTGAGCGTACTCATGCCGGCTTGAAAGCTGCCAGGCTCAGAGGTAAGAAAGGTGGCAGACCTGCCGGCTTATCCAAGGCAGCCTGGAGCAAAGCTGTAATGGTTAATCAATTGTATAACATGCAGGTTAAATCTATGCCGGAGATTGCTCAGGATCTAGATCTTAGTGAGAGTACAGCTTTTCGGTATAACCGGAGAGTAAAAGAGTACCTGGCTAAAGCTGCAGATAAAAAGGGAGCTGCAGCGGATTAAAAAAAGGAGGTTGTAAAATAAAGCATAGCTCCGGCAAGCAAGCCCAGGAGTACGGAGGATAGAATAAAAAGAGCCATGCCTATTTTACTATCAGTGTCGCTATACTTTTTGTCTTTATTCAAATGCCGCAAAAATAGCTGGCTGATTATAAATAAACTTATAAGTTAACTTTACTCTAGCAAGCTCATAAAAAAAGCCGGCTCTTTACGCCGGCTCTTTATTTCTTACACTACAAATAAAAGCTGTATGCCTCTTCAAGATCTAACAAAAATGGAGCCCACTTTTGAGCTCGTAACAACCGGAGGAGTACCGGGCTTTAAATGCCTGGTATGTCAAAGAGTCTCCTATAATAAAAATGATATCATGCATAAATATTGCGCTCACTGCCATATATACCATGAGCCCTCTATTATGCCGCATAGCTCCCATTATCCACTTTTGTTAGCTGGCTGCAGTTAAAGTAAAGCTGTATCTCTTGTAAGAGTAATTTGGGTGCAATACAAATTTGTAAAGCGTATAAAAAAGCACGAAAGTTACTCTGTTGTATAGATCCTCTTTATAATTCAATAGCATAGATTATCTGTTTAATAAAGCTCCAGCTCCTTACCAAAGCTTATGCTTAATTGAGTTGCCTCTTGCCATACCGGAGCGGAGTTGAAAGCCTCAATTTTATTTGCAATGCTGGCGGCTCTCTGAGCTGCAGTGGGAGGAGGGTACATACCAAACCGCTCCAGCTTATTGCAGTTTCTTGCAGCGTTGGTACTGTCTGCACTTGATAAAGGGAGCCTGGTAAAAAACTTGGGGCTCATAATCCTTAAGCCATGGAGCTTGCAAGGTGGTCTCCCTTCTTCATCACATATAAAATTGAATATTTCTGCAACTCTATTCCACCAAGCTTTTGCCTTAAGATTAGGATATTGAGGAGAGCCGCCTATTGCAACTATCTCATATTTATTTATAAGCCGCTTGAGCCTGGTAAAGCTCTCATGTAAATGGTAAACCGGCACTCCTTTAGCCTTGGTGTCCCACTGCCTTAAATATTCATCATTTTGGCGCTCATTGCCCTCTATCATATCCGGTATTAAAGCCCAATCAAAGCCGGGGTGGTATTGCCATTTTTCAACAAAAGCAAGATATTTATCAAGCTCCATGGATCCTCCTCTTTTCCAAATACTGAAAGCGGAGTTATCCAAGATAAAGCTTTGGCATACATCAGCAACTATTGGCATATCATCTTGCCTCTTATATGGTACTAAAGCGTGCCGCCTGGTTAAAAAGTTTGCTGCATCTTGCCTGGTGCCGCTCATAGGCGTGCCATGATAATGAATCATAATAAATGTTGTGTGGTAAGTCTTATTTGTTGATTAGGATTAATAAATAACTCGCTTTCTATAGTTACAGCCACTTGTACTGCAAGCGCACAATCCTTGGTAATGGCTTGCAACATTCCCTCCATACTCCGGATAGCTCCTTTGCCTCCTTGGTAACTGTCTATATATTTTCTCAAGCTGATAACCTCCAATAAGTATTTATCCGGAGTATAGCTGATAAAAATTTTGCTGCCTGGTAAGGGGTTGCTTGATACCGGGCAGCATGGAGGCAGCTCCAGTATATGTGTAATTTTACTGGAGCTGCATCTTGCCTCATTAGGTTGTATGTTGATCATTTCTTTACTTGTACTGCTTTATTATCATTCAAAAATTTAAGCATTGCTTTGCAGCTCTTGGATCCAGGCAAGCAACCTCTCCTCCTCCATAAAACATAACCTTTAGCAATTGCCATTACTTCAACTCTGTTAAGCCGGTGCTCCTCCTCTGCAGTCAGTAAGTAATAACCAATATTTACTTGCTCTATCATAAACGTTTTTTTTGTAGGTCCTCTTTATAATTCATCAAAATAACTTCAATTGATATACCTCCGGATTGATCTCTTTTAAGATATCCGGTAAGCCTTTAAGCCCTTTTTGCTCAGTGTATCGCTCAAGCCATTGCTCCGCATATTGCCTGGTGTTATCCTCAGCCTTGCTTTGCCCGGCTCCATGGTTCTTGCCTCCACAAATGCACTCACAAGCGCTTGCCGGGCTTGTTGCATCATAGCATCTTGCATCACATCTACCTACCAAGCCTCCACTGTTGTAAACTGATATTAAAATCATCTTTAAAAATTGATTAGGGTAAATAAATAAGTTGCTTTATATGCTGTATTTATCAATAACTTTTTGCAGGTCCTCTATAAAGTGAAAGCGTTCCTCCCAGGTAATAGAGCAAAGGTGCTCTCCGGCTATTGTTACTGCAGTATCTAAAACCGGATATCCTTTATCTTGCGCTCCTTTAAAGTGCACCTGCATATTGCCCAGGCTGGCTTGTGTGGTGTGAAATTTTGGCTCTGTCTCTTTAAGCATAGTGGTAAATTTTATGTGGTTTGTTATAGTGTAGTAATATGATCTTTTAATAACTGTACCTGGAGCTCAATACTGCTTATGTAGTTGGTTAATGATTTTTTATATTGTTCATCGGATCTTACTCCGGCGTGCTCTGTATTAAATATCCATTGCATCATTTCCAAGTCATTAATAATATCTTTTGTAGCTTCTATGATCTTGGCTTTGTCTTTATCTGTCATGTTGTTTTATTTATAGGGTTGTCTCAGTTAAAAAGATCAATAAGCAACTCTTTAAAACTTGTAAGTACTGGAGATCCGGAAAGCTTTGGCTCTTGCCATTTGCCCAGGAGTAAAAGGCATCATAGGGCTTTTTTTGCCGGCTCATAATAAGGGAAAAGTGCAACTCTGTACGCTTGATAAATTGCGCCAAAAGTTTCTTACCTGTCTCCGGCATCGGTATTTTTTCACTGGCAGCAAGTATGGCTTTTGCTTCATTCCTTAAAGTGTTAATTGCTTTCTTGATAGCTATCAATTCATACACTGCCAGGCTTGCTTTGCCTCTCTTACAATCAGCCAGTAGATAAGAAGGTAAACCGGCAAGCCTGGAGAGCGCTTGCAGGTTAAACTTATTAGTTTGTAAAGCCCTCCACACATTTCTAGCGGCTTGCAATTCCGGCTCCTGGCTTAAAGGCTGCCTTACTGTAAAGCTTGGCTCCTGGTATTTATCCGGGATCTTTTGCCGGTGGCTCCAGGTCCGCAAAGTTTGCGGAGCCAGCTTGTATTTTTCTATAATGGAGAGCGCTATTGCTTCATCAAATTGCATGGTGTTGAGTTTAAAGGAGGTTTATTTTATTGCTGTTCATCTTATGAGCTTTGTAAGCTGCTTTTATATAATTATACCGGCGCTCTGCCATGCAAAGCTTTATTACACAATTTTTCTTTTTATGCTTGCTCTGCCAAAGCCTCAGCTCTTGATAAGCTCTGCAGAGGCAGTGAATAGTAAAAGGGTGTACCATGTTTAAGAGTTGTAAAAAGGGTTATCTAATAGCTGCAGGTTATCAAAAGCATACTGAGCCGCTGCAATGTTATTGGCTTTAATGAGCGGAGAGTTGCTGCCATTTGCCTCATAGATAGTATAGCGGCTGATAATATCCTTTATACTATCTCCGCTCTGCAGGTAAAAGTATTGGTGAGCGGCTTGTAAGGTGCTGTTTAAAGCGTTGAAAAATTGCAGCTTTACTGCCTGTTTAGGTGGCTCATATAAAGAGAGTAATTGATTAAGATCAAGCTCCGCTGTTATAAATTCATCATTGCTCAAAGGGCTGTAAGCGCTCCAGTAAGCTTGCCCTTTGCTGTTTATACGGAGCCTGGAGGGTAAAGGTTGTTGTTGAGGTTTATTAAAAAGCTGGCTCTCTTTTTCCAGCTCCGCTGCAGTAAGCGCAATAAATTTAAACGGCTGCTCCGGATCCTGGGCTTGAAAGCGGTTTGATAATACCTGCTCAAAGAATTGCTCCAGGGCTGCAGCGTTTAAAGGATCTATAGGCTCCGGGTTGTTTTCTTCGCCAAAGTCAAAATAAAAGCCTTGTACATCGTACTCAATAGAAACAAGATCTAAGCAATTAAAGCCTTGCATTTTATGGATAAAGTACAAGCTCTCTGCAATCTTTCTCCGGTCCTCTTCATTCATCCGGATAATGGCAAATTGGCAAAGCTCCAGCTCATTTGTGCAAGTGGCATTTATTGCCAAGTAATTAGTGGGCGTAACTGAATAAATCATAAAATAAAAGTGGTTTATGTGGTTAAGTGGTATGTGGTTTATTTAATGGCAAGTTTGCGCTTGATCTCATTGTAAAGCTTTATGTGGGACTCCGTTTGCATGGCATCCCGGAGCTGTGTGGCAACCGCTGATAAGGGCAAAATTGCCCGGTCCTCTGTTGCCTGGTATTGCTCCGCATAATTGGTAAAGGAGAAAGTAATAAAGGGACCTCTTGAGGAGCTCCGGTGCAGATTTAAAACAATATAACGGCTCTCATTTTTTATTATCAGCTCTTTTTGATCAAAGCTTAAGAGCTCCATTAACTCAGAAAAGTTATTTAAAGTTATCATGTGGTTTAATTACTGTGGTAAGTAGTTTAGTGTTGTGTTGAGTACGTTTGCACTGTCTCTCTCTTTGCCATCCCTTATAAAAAAGCCATCCTTTATAAGCTGCTCATAATCGTAAACGGTAAAATAAATTTTTATACAGCGCTCCGGCGTGTATAGGTTACATATAACCCAAGTATCAGTTACCTCTTTAACATCAAATTGCATAAGTTTCTTTTTGTTGTAGGTGGTTTAATTAAAAGTATAGCCGGCTAATTTGCTCTGCTTGCCTGTAAGTACGTGCTCTTTTGCTATATATGCGGATCTCTCACTTTCTTCTATAATCCGGTAAGTGGTGCAAGCCCGGTGGTGTTTTGAAATGCCATGGAGTGTATATTTATTTACAGCCTCTTTGAGCCAATTGATTGCATCATAAAGTATGGTGCCTGGCTCCGGCTTGTGTGGCAATTCTGCACATATTTGTAAATCAGTTATTGTTTTGCTGCTTGTGTAGCTCTTGTAAGTAAGTTGCATTTGTAAAGTGTTATGTGGTTAAAAGTTATTATCAACAAAGCGTTGAGGAAACTTGCAATAAAGTTGCTCCTTAGTATATCCTTTGGCTTTTAAATCAGTGAGCTTTTTTACCTGGGCTCTCTTCAATTTATCCAGGTCCTCTTTAGTTGGTGCACCAACCTTTATTTTAAATTTCATGTGGTTTAAAGAGCCTGGCAAGTGTGGCTTGCCAGGCAATAAGCGGTTTAAAAATTAATAGTGGCTCTATGCTCTTTATTTGCCTCAAAAAAGGCTTGTGCAAAGCCTGCAGGGGTATTGCTCCGCTCCTCTTTTGTTTTGGCTGATTTGCCGCCAAAGCGCTGAGTAAAAGTGCCTTGAGGGTGGCATTTTACCGGGGCAATAGGTTTCTTTACAAGATCCCGGTTAAAGTCTCCCCAAAGACCTGTCTTTTTGGTGTAAGCATTGCATTTTAAAACAAGTTCGCACTCCTCCGGAGTTACGCCAAAGCCATCTTTTAGCCGGATCCGGTCAAGCTCTGCCAGGTCCGCTGCAGTGGGGTTTGTATAACCGGCATACTCCCAAGGGTGGAAATACATTGCAGAGCCTTCTAGCTCTCCAAAGTTGCAAGCCTTAGAGATCCTGCCTACAGGATTTTCCAAGCTCCAAAAAAAGGTTTCATCATAATCCGGATCAGTGGGCGTGAATAGATCTGCAAGCTTTTGTACCTGCCTTACAAGCTGCACTGCCTTGGCAGTGGTGCCATTTGCATCTTTTGCGCTCCAGTATTGAGCGCCGGAGCTTGTAAAATCTGTACAAGGTGGTGCAGCAAGTATGCCATCGCAATACTCAAAGCGCCTCAAGCAAGAGCCGGCGCTTTTTAGAAAGTTGATATTAAGAAACTTATCAAGCTTAATATCCCATTGTACAACGTCCCAACCTGCAGCCCAAAAAGGCTCGCTCCAAATTCCTGAATAATCAAAAATGCTAATGAGTCTTTTCATCTTATTTAATGAGTTTAATGTTATTGTATTTATCAATATAGCCGGCTGCAGTTAAGCTATCCACAGTGGCACTGTAAACAGTGGCTCCAGCTTGATTAAATAGCTGCAGCGTGTAATACTCTGCAGTAAGCTTTTGTATGGTCCCTTGTGTAAATTTTATCTTTTGCATGTTGCTTGTTTTAGTTGCTGCAGCCAGGCTTTGTGCCAGGCTGCAGCCGGGGTTATTAATACCAATTATCAAAGCCGGTTTCTTTATGCAAGCGGTGCTGTATGCTGTATTGTTGAGAAAAGCTTTTTTTGCTCTTGCCGGTATTCATTGAGTAACTATGATCAAAGCTTAAACAGGTATAGCCGGTAATATCTAAAACCAAATACTCTACCCAATGCCAAACCCAGGCAGAGCTTTTGCCCTTAAATTGAAAGCCAATTAAAGTGCTGCAATCAAGCTTGCCTTGGTGCACTTCATAGCGGATATTATTCTTTTTAAAAGCTGCAATAAGGAGCTCTTTTTTGTCCTCTTTTGCCGGTCTGATAATAGTAACATTGCTCATAATTCTTTTAATGTTGATAGTTGCTTGAGGGAGGATAACTGTTGCCATGTTTTTAAATTTTTCTATGTGGTTTGTTTGGTTTGTTTCAATACTTTTTGTAGCGGAAAAGAGGGCAAAAAAAAGCCCTCTTAATAGCTGCAGTTTTGGTAAGCTGCTTTGGTGGTGAAATATTTTACTGAGCCTGTCTTTATCTGCTTGCCGCTTTTGGTAAGATCAAAGGAGTAAATGTTTGCGCCTAGCTCAAAAGTGTTTGCATTAAGATCAATGTTTTGGATTGCCTCAGCCTTTACATTTTTAAGGGCTGCCAGTGCTTCTTTTAAATTTTTAGTACTCATTTTTTGTCTGCTTGTTTTGTCTTACAAATATATAAGACAAATTATAACAGGCAAAAATAAAAGTCTGCTTTTGTAAAATATTCTTTATTAATAATCAAGCAGTTAGGAGCCTAAAAACAAACATTTTATCTGCTTTTATTCTTACGCTTGTCGGCTTGTCCTATCCGGTGGCTGTCCGGACCTTGAAACTCCGGAGATATATGAAAGGGGGTTGCCGGGGGGTGGTGGATCTAAAAAGGACCTGGAGAGCCGCTGCAGGTCCGCTGCAGGTGTCCGGATCTTTCAAAGGGGCTGCAGCCTGGGTGCCGGCTCCTTTGCAAGCTCCTGGAGCACACTGGCAAGCTCAGCGCTTACATACAATACCTGGTTTATGTGGTAACAGTGCACCCAGGATCCGGAGGCAACCTGTATCTCCTGCCTGAAAGTGAGGCAACATGCATCATAATAAACCTGGTAAGGCAGTAGTGGTGTTTGTTGTATCTGCATAGCTGCAAAGTTGTATGATATTCCTAAAAAAAGGCAGAGGACCTGGTAAGCCGGTTAGTAAGATAGTACATAAACCAAGAGCGCCTGGAGGGATCTCCAAGCGCTCCTTTACCTGGTTAACTTATAAGTTAACCGATCCTTATAGGCATAGGTGTTAACGCTGTGTCAGGTCTTACGCCAAACTGCAGTACTGCAATTAAGATCATATCAAATGCATCGCCAAAGTGAGTGCTATCCTCTGCAGGAAACTTTGTATTTTTTTCTGTTCGCTTATCCTTCTTAGTTATGCCATTGCTAATAATAGCCGGGCTTTGTTCTATACTCTTTATCATTTGATCACAAGTAATGCTGTTAACTCTTACTGCAAGATCTGCAGTATTAACAAGCCACTCCTGCAGCTCTTTGTACTTCTCCTGGTGCTCGGGTGCCTCTCCTATATAGTGTTCATGTATGGTCCATCCTGCCTCTGTAAAGTATTGAGTAAAGGAGTCTTTATAGGTGGTGAGTAAAGTATTACGTCCAATGGCTGTATGATCAAATACATAATGAATTTCTTTACAGCGGTGGCTTGCATACTGCTCACAAAAGAGCTTTATGGTGTGCTTCATTCCCTCCGGGTAAAGGGTGTAAAGTGCATTAACAAAATTGATAGTGGTATATTCTGAGCCAGGCAACTTGCTTACCTGGGCTATAGGCATTGGAGCAATTCTAAAGTTATAATCCATGCTTACCACAAATGGCTTATCCGGATCACAATCCGGCACGCCTGCATATTTGTTGGCACTGGAAAACATAGGGTAAAAGGTTTGCTCCACTTGATCCGGATCTTTATTGAGTATAGCTACATTATACTCATACTTGGTACAAATACGCTGTTGTATTTTAAAAAAGCGCTCTCCAACCGCTGCTTTATTCTCATAGGGCTGCATCTCGCTTACATACAATAAATTTTTCCGGATATCATTTGCTGCCTGGGTGTACTCCGCTATCTTTTTGTTATAGGCAGCAATAGTGCTGGAGGAGGTAAACTGAGCTTTCTCTTGCTCCCATTGCAGCGCCTGCATTTGCATGGCATACACTGCTTTTACTGCATCCTGGTTAACTTTTTTGCGCTTGGATAAAAGCCACTTTGTATTTGGTCCAAATTTGTCGGTAAACATCCATACACTTAAATACTCCGGCAAGTGCTCCCATTTGTTAGCCTCTCCTCTGAGCGCCGGTATAACCTCAGTATTTATGCTTTGTTCATCACAGTATTTCACCTCATCTCCAATGGCTGCTTGTGCGCTGTATGCGTTTGCGGATCCTTCAACTCTCAAGCTCACCAAACAAAGAGAAGTGCCAAAGCTTGTGCTTATCACGTTCTCATAATCATCTAAAGGGATAATAGGCTTTTCAAAGTGAGCCGGAGGTTTCTTGTATTTTACAAAGTCTATTCCCTCCATTAAGCCAAGCTTTTCAGTAAGAAAGTGCGTAATATTTGGCACTATACGCTTTCTTAATCTGTCGTAGGTGTCAGAAAAAAGGAGGATCTGAGAGCGTGGCATTACATTGTTAAGGTGCACAAACCTTGGTCCTATGCCGCCTCCTGTTTTGCCGCCTGCTCTTTGCCACAAGCAATAAGTGGTATTTGCATTAATGATCTGTATTAAGCCTTGTGAATTATGCAGGTTTACTTGTGTGGTATTGATTTCTTTAATAGTCCTCATTCTCTTCTAAAATTTTAGAGATATCTCCAGCCATGGCAAAAGCTTGCTCCGCTGTCATACCTGCATTAAGTATGTTGTTTTGGATATTGAGCACTATTTGCTTGGGCGCTCTTGGTGGTAAAAAGTCGGGATAATCTGCAATATAATTTTGCAATACTTTCTCCAGTTGAGCGGCTGCCATATACTCTTTGTCTTTAAATAGGATCCGGATCTTGCTTTGTAAATACTCTATCCTCAAGCCTATTAAATAGCGCTTATTAAGCGGATAAGAAGAGGAAAAAAGGTGCTCTGCATTAATGATATCTTTAAAGGCAGTATCTCTGCTCACTGCATACTTTGCAATGATCATATTTACTATTGTTTCTCTCCTATACTTACTTTTCCTTATCAGTTCATCAGCATATTTATAACGGTCCAGGAGCTCTGCTTGCTTGGGTGTTAACTCAATGCCGCTCTCCGGTCCTCCTTGCTCCAGGTAGGTTAAAAGGTCCTCTCTGTTAGTATCGCTATAGCGTTGCCTTTTTTGCAGCTCCATCTTGTGTTTGTTTTGGGGTGGTAAGGGTTGTAAGCTGTTGCTCATACCGGGCAATTAAAGCCGGATATTTTGGATTATTTGGCTGGCTGGCTGCGTTTGCTTTATGCCTCCTTATATAGCGCTGCACTGAGCTTATTTTTTTAGCCAGCTCAGCCGGATCCTCCGGCACTTGCATTATTATTTCTTTTACCTCCTCTAGCTTGCCGGTGCTCCTATAGAGATCCACTTTCTGCCAAATACTCATTACCTCTTGCTCCAGGGTTAGTATCTGAGTGCAGAGCTGGAGGCAAGCTGCCTGGCTCTCTAAAGCGTTATCTTTTCCATAATGCTCAAGCTGCAGCCTTAAGTACTGCATGGCTTTATATTTACTTTTCCACTGTAGCTGCAGCGCTTTTAATACCGGATCCTCCTTTTGTGGGGCTGTTTTACCGGGTAAGGGCTCCGGATCTTGTGCAGCCTGGGTATCTGCAGCCGGTGCCGGTGCCTCGAGTAAAGCTTGCATGGCTTGCAAGAGTGCCATCCGGGCTCCGGGCTCTTGCTCTCCTTTGGCAAAGAGCTTTTTAAGCGCTTGATCATTGCCAAATTGAGTATATAGTACTTTACCTACAATAAAGTTTTGCTTGCCCTCCAGCCAATTTCTAATTAATTGCATGGTGCTAATTTCCGGAGGTCATAACAGAGGAGAAAGGACAAATAAAAAAACCTCTTTGTAGAAACAAAGAGGGAGAACAAAACCAATGCTATGAATAATTTGCTATGAGAAAGGGACAAAGCAATAAAAACTATTTTCTTTTTGAAAGGACAACAATAGAAAAGCCGGCATTTAGTGCCGGCTCTTGCTCTGAATTTATGCTGAGTTAAAGGTAAGCTTGCCTACAAAGGGTATTTAAAATAAGCCGCTGTTGAAACAGCGGCTCCCACATAGAATTTAAAGACTTTGGCTTAAAAGACTTATTCAGCTACAGGATTGCAAAATTGAGCTTTATTAATTGCTTGCTGAAATAAATTAAATAAACAAAGCAAAGAGATAAATCAAAGCCACTATGGCAATAAAGCTGCAGGTGTAAACAAGATTATCATGCAGGCTCTCCGGCTGCCGGTTTCTTACTCTCCAGTGCCATTGTATATACCATAGCTGATAGATAATGATCACTATGCAAACCGCTGCAATGCCGCCAAAAAAATACAATTGTATAAGATCTACTCTTTGCATATTAAGGTATGATTGTAAATGCCGGATCCGGCACCAATAAATATTTGTAATTAAATGGCACGTTGAAAGGATCCACATTGCCACTTACTATTAAATCATTATAAAAAGTCTGAGAGCTGCTTTGCAATGCTAGTAACTCCTCCTCTCCTTGCTTTACATAGCTTAAGGCTCCTAACTGGCTGTAAGCTTGATATTTTGCAAAAACAGTAGCCGGAGGAGTTAAAGGAATGCTGCCGGCTGCATCACTGTAGCAAGAGAGTAATAAAGTGCCGGTAAATACATTTTTCCATTCTGTATTTTGTAAGTAAGTGTCATAATGTGCCAGGTTAATTATGGTAAGCTGTAAATAAATACCACTGGAGGAGGATCCTCCTCCGGATCCTGCACTTTCAATATAAAGCCGCTTAATTTTTGCCTGTATAAAGTTGTTTTGAGCCAGCTTTTCAATAAAGCTTACAATTAAATGAGGTATGTTATTAATTAAAATTCTATCGGTCCATCTATAGTTTGCCAGCTCTGTGAGCGGTAAATTAAATACTTGTGTTTTCACCTCTGCATATTGCATGTACTGGAGCCACTTCTTGTACCAATACTCCTCAATGCCATACTCTTTGCCATCGGTCTCCGGCGCTTTAAACACATTACTCCAGCCGGTGCTTTTGGAGCCATCTTGTAAAGATCTTGTGGCACTCATAAAAGGATAAGTGGTTTGTCCCGGCGTGCCATCAGCCAGGCTCTCTTGTACTAAGCCATGATAAAAAAGCGTTCTTATGCCTCCCTCCAGGCTAAAAGGCTGAGCGCAATAAGGAAACAAGCCATAATACTTGATAGCAGCGGAAACGCCGCCTCCGGTATATTGGCTCCAGGTTGTAGCAAGCGTGGTGCAGTCAGTCTCCACAGTGCCGGTGGCATTCTCTTTATCATCGCTGTATATATTATCCTTTACAGGTGCCCAGGCTCTTACATTGTTCTCATTAACTATAATGCCATAAAAAGTATTTTCCAGTACACAAAAAACGGCTGAGTTGTCATAGATATCCGCTGCCGGTGGCAACTCAAATTTGCTGTTAACAATAATACTTTGCTCAAGCTGAGAAATATCTTGCTCACTGGTAAGGCTATCATTGCCGGTAAAGTTGTTTTTAAAGGAGTAAAGCTTTTCATCCTCTGAAAAGTCGGAGGAGTACTGTTGCTCTGCATACCTGGTCCAATCTTTAAGCGCTCCCTCCTCTATATTTTTCAGTGGAAACAATTGGCAAATCTTGGTGCCGGTCTCCATCAGTGGCACCCATCCATACCGCTTGCATATTGCCAGGATAAAAGAGCTCACAGCCGTATTTTTTGGCAGTAGATCTGAATACTTAAAGCTGATTGTTGCCTTGCTGCCATGTGGTATGCCGTATTGCCCTCCTTGCGGAAAAACATAAGTATCAACTTTAAAGTTGCTGAATACAACCAATTTGCTCCAATCAGCCTCAATTAATGAGCTATCCAGGCTCCAGCCACAAGCGGTAAAGATCCTGGTAAAAGCTGCTTTTAAAAACAGCATAGGAAATACCGGCGCAAAAGGTGCAGCCAGGGTGTTAAAGTCTGAGTAAGTAAAGCCATTGCCCTCATTAGAGTTATTATAGTTAGTATTATAATAGCCGCCAAAAGGATTGCTAGGCTGTCCCCAGGTCCGCTCCGGCTCCTCTCCGGTTACTATCCTTCCAATAGGATTCATAAAAGTGGTAGGGCTGCCAGTGTCATTGTAAATATTGTCATTGCGTACCGGAGCAACAATAAACTCCATTAAGCCTTGCCAGCTCTCTTGAAACGCTTGCCAATAACCGGCTGAGTTGTCATAAGGTGCAGCGGTGGTAAAAGGCTTGGTAAACTCTCCAAGCTCAAGATCCTGTAAGCGCTTGCCGTTGATCTCTGAGAAAAAAGAGCTCAGCCCGGTTAACAGATAACCGCTTGCATTGTTATTTCTTGGAGAGCTGTTGATTGCTGCACTCTCTATAACAAGCGTGGCATTGCAGCGGTAAGTATTGCCCTTGAGGATCTCCACAGCAAACTTTGCTTTCTTCTTTACACTTAAAGAAAAAAATAAAGGTCCAAGGAGCCTCACATTTTTATTGGTATATACTATGGTTATGGGTGTACTATATTCTGCAAGTACATTATCCACTAAAAATAAAGGGCTGTTTGCCTCTAGCTCTTGCTCGCTAGAGGCTGAAATATCTATAAACTCATTATTATACTTTATTCGTAGCATCATTTTAATATTGATAAACAAAAGATCCCTCTGAGCCTGGGTTTACGCCGGTTATTTGTGCAGATACTATGCTTGGATTAGAAAAATAAATCAGCGGAGATACTGCGCCGGGGTAAAGCTGCAGTGGTATTGTTTGCTGAGTCATGCCTTGCCCTCCATCATTGTTAGTTAATAAGAAGAGATCAACAACCGTATAAAAAGGAGCTTGCACTAGCATATCATTACTATCAAATACATCAAAGTAAACATCATGCAAGTTGCTGTCTATTCGTGCAGCGACTCTGTAAACGCCGGATAAGCTCACAGTGTTGGTGGTTAATGGCTGCGCTTGCCCTATATCGCAAAGGGTAGATAAAATACAATAGTAAATGCCTGGCTCTAAATTATCAAAGGTTTGGTAAGGTGTAGCAGGGCGCAATACATTACCATTTATTGCCTGGTCTCCGTTTGGATCCACTTTGTAAAGCTGTACTCCTACTCCCCAAGGATTTACAATAGGATCTGCAGTAGGAAAGTGCGTAATGGCAATTGTAACGCTTGTTTGTGTGGTCATTACAAACGTGTAATTATCTGTAGTCATAGCCGGGCAAGTCAGAGCCACAAGCTCAATGTCAACACTTGCACCACTGGAGGCATTAAGCGGTGAGGGGTTACATATTGTAGTTATCACCAGGCTATAAAGAGCCGGTGGCACTGTTATTGGAAAGGAGCCCTCCTGGGTGGCGCTTGCTAGATCCCAAGTTAAAGGCAGTGTGGCTGTTATCTCCTGGGTGGCTTTATCTATCAGCATGGCTGTATATGTTGCCTCTGCAGGTACCGGCGTAAAAGCAAAGTGGATAAAGGAATTGCTTTCCATATCGCTTTGGATATCTGCAGTAAGCCCGGTTACATTCGCACAGAAAACAACCGGAGCGGCAAGCCTGCTATCATCTCCCAGGGCAAGTGCTAGATCCGGCGTGTAAACTTCATTTTGCTCCGATAATTCCCACTCAATAGGAAACTTTTGTAAGCTGTCTTTTTTGCTGCCTAGCTCTTGGCTCTTTTGTAAAGTGAGTACTGGCACCCATCGCAAAGGGTTACGCATGTAAATAGCCGGAGATATTAAAAGATCTGCAAAGCTGTACTGCAGCTCCTTGCTCCTCATATAACCAATATCTCCTTTATACTTCTTTTGTACCTGCATGCCTGTAAAAAAGTACTCATGTGTTTTGAGCGGCTCAAAAGGCTCATACACACTAAGCCCGGCAAAGCCCTCTGTGGTGCTCCGCTCCAGGCTCTCTGTAATATCTCCTTTTACTCTTACACTATCCATCCCTCCCAGGCTATTAATAAAAGCTAGATCATAAGCATAATGATAATTTGGGCGCTGCTCAAAGTAAAACTTGTATTTATAGCTGTAAGGATCTCCATTTGTTATAACTCCTATCTCAAGAGAGTAAAGCTGCTTTGTGGTAAAGGAGCTGTATATAGAGTCATGCATTTTTATGCATAAATGGAAAAGCAAGCCTTGCTCTGCAATAGGGCTTTGATATTCTTCAATATTGCCGTTGATATCCGTTACTCTTACACAAACTGCAAAGAGTTGATCCAATACCGGCTTAAAATAGTTAGGATTAAGAAAGGTAAGATAAGCCGCTTGTGTGGGATCAATAAACCGGCTGCCGGGCTGATTAGTAAGGAAAAATTTATACAGCTCCCAATACTTAAAAAAGTTGTTCCTGGAGTGTAAGTGCTTCTCAATACCTCCCTTGATAACATAATTTACAAAGCCCTCCTCTGTGGTTATATAGTCTCCAGGGGTGGTGCTGTTGTTTTCAATCTTACGGTAGTGAATTGTAAAAATACCATATTGCCCTTGAGCGTGCGTGTATAAGTCAGCCTCATTGAATGAGGGTAAGGTATAGTCAAGCTCACTGTGTAACAGGTCCTCTATATAGAGATATATTTTGCCATCATTAGCCGGGGTTAAAAGCCAGGTTGCAACCTCTTGCCAGGTCCCTTGTGTGGATCCGGTAAACAATATTTTAACCTGCAATTGCAAGCCTTGCAGCGGCTCTGTAAACAAGAAAACATACCTAATATGATTAATGGAATAGCTAATATTATAAGGGCGCTCAATAATCTCCATAATTTACTTTTTGATTGTTAATACTGCAGGTGCCGGCACATTAATAGTAAGGGTGTAAAGGGTTGCCAGCGGTGGTGCTTGATCCGGCTGTATAATGATATCATTGCTTAGTCTCATGCCATCTTGCTCCACATACCAAAGCTGGAATGTTGGTGAGTCTCCAAAGCGTGCACGCCGGCTGGAGCTCCAGTTTATTACCTTCTCTGTCTCCCAGGGCTGCAGCGGTATAAATTCAGCATCATTAACCATATTTACATACTGAGGCAAAGGATCCTCCTCCGGTGCCGGAGCTGCATCCGGATTGCCAAGCCACTGAGCCGGATTGTACTCCAGCTCCGCTCCGCTCTTGCTATCGCTTATTTGCAGTTGCCAGCCATAGAGCTCATTAAGCGCCGGTCCTATCATTTCAATTTTAGCGCTCTCAAAATCAAATTGGCAACATGGGCAAGCGCCTTGCTCTATATCATTGAGCATAAAAGATAAAAACTGAGTAAGCGCTTGATCTGCCTCCACATAAGCCGCCTCTATGGCATCAGCTTTATTGCTATAAGCCAGGGTATCAGCCTTGCTCAAAAACATAAGGCTTGTATTAATTACTTTGCCAGGCATAGCAGCTCCAACCGGCGCTTTATACCGTACATCAAAGCCCAGGTGAGCCACACAAGGAAAGTGGCAATAATCCACAATAGCGCCGTTGAGCTCTTCAATATCATTGACTCTAAAAAAACTATTCCTCCTTTGATCCGGAGCAATAAGCAGGTTGTGTGCGACTAGCTTATTTTGCATAGCAATGCTTTTTATATAATCGGATCTCTCTTTGTAAGTGCTCATATATTGGAATGCATTTTATTTTGTAATTCCGCTGCCTCTTCCAAGCTGCAAATGATCTCCATAAATGCAGTGTGCAGCGGTAACTTTTCTACTTGGTCAAAGGTGCCGTATTTGTCTCCACTTAAGCTCCGGATCATTTTATAGAGCCCTTGAAAGTAAGCAGTGCCGGAGGGATCCTGGGCGCTGTTAAAGGCTGCCGGGTATAGCTTGACTATGTTTTGCCTGCAGCCATCATACCACAGCAACACTGCCAGCTTAAAAGCCTTGCTCCAGGTGGCTATTTTCTTTTTGTTATAAGCCGCCTCTGCATAATTAAAAGCGCTCCTGGTGTCTCCCTCTTTATTAAGCTTTTTATTATAGCCGGCTTTTGGTCTCCGGTATAAAACAGCTATAAGCTCATTGAGGTGCTCCGGCTCTCCGCTCTTGATATAGTTATAATAAGCAAGCTCTGCATGGTGAAACTCCGCTAAAACAATATTATCAAAGTCGCTTGCCGGTCCGTAAAAGCCTTTATAGGAGGGTAAGAGCTGCCTGGTTAATGTGTTGTTTTCCATCCAGCTCAGGTGCTCCAAAGCTTTAAACCGTACCTCTGCAGGTATGCGAATAAAAGCCAGCCTCCCTTTGCCGGTTAAGAGCTGCAATATCCGGGCTTGTGTATGCAGTGCCGGAGCCTGGGAGGAGGAGTGCAGCAATATTGCCAGCTTGAGCAATTGCTTACGGCTCAGCTCGTCCCAGGCTGCCGGGATTGTAAAAGCCTGCTCTTTGCCTTTATGGTGGTATAAGATCCGGATCATTTAAACTAAGTGTAAGGTTTTATCAGTTACATATTGGAAAAGCACTGCAGCTCCTACTTGATCACTCACAAGCTCCGGATCAAATTTATTATCCTCTATATACTTGCCTTTAGTGTAAAAGGTGGTGCCACTCCATAGGTAAGGTGAGTAAATGTGGCGGCTGCGATATCCTAAGCCGTTAAAACATTCAAAGCGGTAAAGTATTTGGTCAAGCCTCCAGCTTTGGTAAAGCTGGAAATGGTGCAGCGTTAATGCATCTGCAGCGCTATCAAGCCAAGTATAAGGTGGCTCTCCTTTGAGCGGTCTGCCTGCCGGCACTTGTATTGTACGGTGTTGCAAACTGTCTCCATTATGCAGGTGGCGCTTAAAGTTACAATGGCTCTCCATCATGTGCAGAATGCCTGGCACATACCAAGGCATTTTTGGATTGATATTTTGGCAGAGCTTCTCATAAAGGAGCCTCCCGGAGAGGATTGTTTTTGCCGCTGCAATAGCTGCCGGCTGCCATTCTTTTCTTATGGTGTGCCGGTTCCATAGGTCCTCATAATACAGCCGGTTTACGTTTATTTCAGTCATGCTTGATAAGGTGCTTTTTTGCTAACTGCTCATTATCTTCTTTGAGCCAAATAATTGCCATAGAGATTACTAAAAGCGCTATTACCATTACAGCCAGGCAAAGCCCGGTTAAAGGCATTGCGGCTTGCATATAGGCTGTTTGAGCGGCTGTAAGATGCTGCAGCTCCATTGAATCTTGCTGAGCCCGGCTAAGCAATAACGGCTCTCTGAGCGCTGCTTTTGCAGGGCTGATACCGGCACTGAATGAGAAGAGTAATACAATAACAATTCTAGTTACTGCATCCGGAAAATATTTGCTTAAGAACTTCTTTAAAAACAGCTCATATAAGCTGGTAGCGGTTACATAAGAAAAGAAACATTTAAGCGGTAAGGCTTTGCTATAGTTGCCAGCCAGGATAATTAACATGAGGTAAATAATAGTAAAGAGAGCGCTTACTATTAATGTTTTCCAGGCTCCGTTTAAGTTGATTGTCTCCAGGTATTTCTTTTGAAATAAGCCAGCCAGTAAAACCAATACTATTACCGGAAAATCAAGCGGTAAGTTATCAATTGAGATTTCCATTTTTACTCCTTTGTTTTTTTACTTTTTACTACATCATTATAAAGCTTTAGCAGGTTGTAAGCTACAGTTGAAACGGCTGCAATGCCTGTCAGCATAGAGGTTAACGATTGCACCAATAAAGGGAGCTGAGGACCTGCATTGAGTATAATTGTTAAGAGGCAAAAGCCCAGGCTCTTGAGATCAAAAGCCGTTTGATCATGTGTAACAAAATCGGTTTGAGGGTTCATAAAATAAATACTTTAGGGTTGATAGTGGTATGAGCGCTGCAGCGATCCGGCAAAGGATCCTCCTCCGGAGCTGGAGCCGTATATAATACAGAGTTTAAATATTCAGGGAAAATATCTGCACTTGCGTTGCTATCCAATAAAAGCCGGAGCTGGCTCAAATAAGTATTGCCGCTCCGCTCACAGCTTGCCAGGGTTAAGCTCATTAAGCTTGCCGGCGCTTGCTCTTCGCCGCCATTAGGTCTCTCTGCACTATCGCTGAGCAATACCGTAAAACCATAAGCGGAGATCTTCACTGGCAAGATCTCAATGGCTGTCTTAATAGTAAGCTGAGCCAGGGCTTTTTTAATAAGCGTTATGGCTTGAGCCTCTAAAGGCTTTGGAGCTGTAGTGGCAAGCAATGCCTGGTAAAGCTCCGCTCCGGTGGTGGCAATTATGTATTGATCCTCCACTTGCCTTACTACAGGGCGCAAAAGCTCAAAAGTGCGGTATGGCTGATAAATATTAAAGTAAGTGGCAAAGTCTTTACCTGTAATAAAAAAGCTTTGGTAAGCTGCCGGCATTTGCCATCCAAGCTCAGTGCGCTTTGCATGCAAGAGCTCAAGCATCTCCTCCAGGGCTTCACAGCCTTTGCTTTCCAGCATTTCTTGCATTTCTTTATATTCCCATCTATGAGCTGCCTGCCTGTTAGTATTGGCAAAAGTGCTTAAACCATTATCTCCAATCTGCACTTGTAAAGTGGGGAGATCCAGGTAATAAGCAAGATACGCCTCCGCTCTTTGGGCTATACTTAAGAGCTCATTATACTTGCTATCTAGCGGAGCGGTTTGTAATATGCTGAGCAAGTCAGCGCCGGTAAGGGGTAAAATATATTTCCGCTCTGCTGCTCTCATATCTGCCAGCGTGTTCATGTTATTGGTAAACATGATCTTTAAGCCTGCCTCTTTTACTTGCTGTAAGGTTGTAACGATTGCCATAAAAATTATAGGGTTGTTGGTGCAGTACTCTTGCCGGTGTCTAGGGTGGTTAATATGCTGGAGGAGTACCGGAAAACAAGCCGGGGGGTAAGTATCTTTTTGCTCAGTGCCGCTGTATTGCTGCCATTACTGCTCACTGCAAAGATCTCTCTCTTTACCTCCAGCCGCTTGCTCCAGCCGTTGAAACGCTTTACTATATCCAGGGTGCGGAGGTTACTCATTCGCTCCGGGTGCAAAAGCATCATAAGCACAAGCGTTGCCTCTCTTATATCGGATCCGGATCCGGCACCTCCGCTTGCTCCATCGGAAAGCAGATTGCCTCCCCATATCGCCGGGTTAAACATCATAGAGAACAAAATTTGCTTATCAGCCGCCGCACTATCCGGCAACATTTTTCCATCCTTAAGCTTATCATCAATAACCTCTATATCTATATCATTGATCATTTGCTTGGTGAAAGGATCCATGTATTTACCGGAGATAATTGTTTTGCCAGCGTTTTGCTCTCCGGTTAAAAAACTGCTTATTTCATCATACTTATGAGCCATGAAAGCAAGCTTTTGCTGTGCTGTGTATGTGGGGCTTTTCCACTCCGGGTTTACACGTTCCCAATAAGTAGGTGCAATGTGGATCAAATACTTTATAAGCATTTGATTTACATTAATCGCATTTTTTATGGTAGGGATTGAGCGGCTGATTTTTACCCAGGATTTAGCGGATCTATGAGCCGGTGTAGGGTAATAGAGTTTACCATTTTCAAGCAAGCGGTGCAATATTCCAAACTCAGCAAGCTTGCTATCCTGTAGATCCTGCAGCTCATAAGTCTCCCGGAGGAGCGGTATCTTTTTCATTTTCTCCGGATCATAACCGGAGGGTGCAGCCTGCCAATCTCCGCACAAATACATATTAGGGATAAAGCCTTGTTTATCCATCGTTTCCAGCCGGGCTGTGGCAATATCAGTTGCCTTTATCCTGTTGATCTTATTCAGCGCTTTATTAAGTACAAATTGTGTGGCGCTCCAGCCATAGCCCACTTGGTTCCGGATATTGTTATAAGAGTATAAAAAGTGTTGATTATCCTCCAGCCAATCATTTACCTCTGTATCGTCTATCCACTCCAGCTCCTCTGTGCCATCAGCTTTTTTGTTAGTCAATAAAAAAACATCTAAGCCCTTGCCCACTGCCAGCCGGGCTGTGGCTTTTACGGCTGCACTCAATACCGGCGTGTTTTGTATATCATCTGCTATCTCCTGGGGCTCTGCATTATTGCAGCCCCAATAAGCCCAGGGTGCAGAGCTGGAGTAAATGCTTGCCGGTGGTGTGGCGGTTAATGCTTTGCCATCCGTAAAAAAGGCAGCCTGAGCGCCTATATGATAGCCTATGCCATCTTTGATAATTGTTGAGCTCACTAAATAACGGTTTTAGAGTTGAAATGAATAATAAGCCGGAGGTGCACTTTAACGATCTCTCCGCTAGGCATTACTACAATATTCCTTGTACTGTTCTCATAATGCCTGGGATCTTTTCTTGTTTTGTTGGGTGTGCGTGCCTCACTGTACTGCTCCGCTTTTGTTTTTGCTATATACTTTTTACACTGAGGAAACTCCAGCCATTCGCCTCCGGTTCCCTTTTTTACATTACAGGTCCTAAAGCCTATTGAAAAGGCTTCTCCGCTATCCATTACGGTTAAAACTTCAGTAAGTGAGATTGTATTAAGCACTTTGTAAAAGTGCCGGCTCCGGCGCTTTTTAGAAAGGACAATAAGCCAGGAGCGCTGCAGCAAGTGCGGACAAAAAAAAAGCCTGGCATATACTGCCAGGCTTTAAACAATAAGAGCCTCTTTAATCTCAATGAGGAGCAAAGATAACTATTGAAAGGTAGCCTCTTGCAAGATCCTTGCCTTAGTGGCTTGAGCCTCCTCAATTTTCTTAAGAGGGACCTCCGCTTTAATGCCTTTACTGAGCTGCTCTGCCAAATTATTTACCGTATTAAATAACAGTTGATTTGTTTGCAATAGCTGCTCATTGACTTCTTTACTCTCCTTTACTGCAGTAACAAGCTCAGGATCCGGAGCCGGTGCCTGGGTGCCGGTGGTTACTAAGCCTCCGGTGGCAAATTGCCTGGCAGTGTTAATGCTGTAAGTGGCGGCTGCAAAGTTTATCCCTTGATAGGTCCTAGCCTGGTAAGCCGGCTTTATCACTCCTCCGGAGGCAAAGCCTGGCACGCCAAGAGCACGAAAAAAAGAAGGTCCTCCGGCTTTTTGCTGTTGCTCTTCGTTTAATACAACCTCTCCGGTTTTTATGGTGGCAAGCACATTATCTCCGTTTGCCTGCTGAGGGATATTAGGTGTAGTATTTATTTTGCCATTTGGAGTAATTTCCACTTTACCTCCGGTGGCATACTGTTGCGCTTGTATGGCTCCCACTTTTGCAGCGCCTAGCACTGCATCAAAGCCCACAGCCGCAATACTTAAAAAGTTTGGTGGTATAGGGGCTCCATAGTTGCCAATATCAGTGCTTATGGCTTTTGCCACATCAATAATGGCTTGAGCTGTATCTTGTTTCTTTTTACGGTTAAACTGTTTGCGCTCCAGGTCCTCTTTTTTCTTATCGCTATCAGCATCAATTTTGGCAACTTCAATTTGATATTGTTGCTGGCTTATGGTCCGCTGCTTTAACTGCCGGTCCAGTGCCAGCTTTCTTTTATCATTTGCCTTAAGCTCTTGATCAAGCGCTTTTTGCTCTATTCTGTTTTTGTTGTCGTTAAACTGAGCAATAACAGAGAGAGCGGAGCTGAAATAATCCAGGGCAAAGCCGGCAAGCCATGCATAATGATCAATCTCCGCTTGCCCTTCTTGCTGCCGGTATTTATCATGTATGCCAGCCCGGAGATCCTCAAACTCAGTGGTATATTGTACGCCATCAGCTTTTGCCTTATCCTCTCTTTGCTTTATCGCTGCAAGCTCCTGAGCCTCCTGAGCCTGGAGTAAAGCTTTTTGAGCGGCAAGCTGAGCCTGGGAGCCTGGAGCGCTGTTGCTTACTGCATGCTGAGCCCTTGCAAGAGCCGCCTCCGCTTGCAGTTGTACAAGTAATTGCTCATTAGCCAGCTTTTGCTTATTGGCAGCTATAAGATCTGCAACCTCTTTTTGCAGCTCTTCTTTTTTGAACTTGGTTACATCAGCCGCCGCCTTTTCAACATTTCCACTATAATCTTGAGCGGTTTGTAATTGCGCTTGCTTACTTGCAATATCAATAGCCCTCAAGTTAGCCTCATACTGAGCCTGGCTTTGCTCTCCATTTACAAAGGAGTCTGCTTGCTGCTTTTTTAAGCCCTCAAAATAATTTGCACTATCTGCAAGCGCTTGATCATACTCTTTGGAGGTACCGGCTTTAAAGGTTGCCTTGCTTGCCTCTGTACGCTTCTTTATTTCCTGGTCTATCAAAAAAGCAATAGCTCTGTTTTTATCAGTCTCCAGGTTGATCATTTTAGCCAGGGCGGCTCCGGTGCCGGCTGTGAGCTCTGCATACTTATGCTTGAGCCGGTCAACTTCGCTCTGATCACTTGCTTTACCTATTTGCTGTAACTCAAATTGAAACGCTTTTAATTTTTCAAGTAAAGACTCTCTTTGCTTTTGCTCCTCTGCCTGCGCTTTTAAATTGGTGTTATTGTCAGTGGATCCGGATCCGGAGGAGGAGGAGGAGGCAACTCCTTTTATTTTATTGATCTCTTCTTGTAAGCTGTTAAACTCCTTGGTACCTTCTTTAAACTTTTTAAGCTCTGTCTCCAGTTGTGCCAATACTGCAGCCTTGCTTTGCACTGCATTTATTTGCTCTGCCAGTGCATCACCATTAAGCCGCTTTACCTCTGCCTGGTAGCCTTTTTGATCTGAGAGTAACTGCTTGTATTTTTCCTGAGCCGCTTTAACCTCCTCACTATTGGCTTGCCTGTTGACAATAGGAGCGCCAAATTTGGTTTGATCAACCTCATTAATAGTAAAGGAGCCGGTTTTTCCAATCTGCTCCATAATAGCTTGCTGAGCGGTTAACTCCTCTTTTGTTTTGCGGAGCTGCTCTGTATTGTCATTAATAGCGCTCCGGTTAACGACTTTAAGCCGGGCTGTCTCAGCGCCTATAAAGTCTCTTACTCTATCCGTACTAACTGCAATGGCATTACCATAATTATCAAATTGTGTAACAGCTCCGGGTATAGCTTGTGTAATTTGAGCTATAATGCTTTTCATTTCTGCTTGTTCATCACTGGAGAGCTTTGTTTTGCTCTTTAGTTCATCATACCTATTTGCAAGCGGTAACATTTCAGTATGAAGGCTTGCCACTTTGCCGGTTAAATCATCAAATTGCTGCGTGGCTGTTTTGGTAGGCTCCACAATATCAGTAAGGCTCTTTACCAGGTTTTTTAAAAAGGTGTTATCTCCATTTAAGAAATTAGCGGAGAGTACATTTTTAAACTTTTCCCAGGCATTGCTTAAGGTATTGGTGTTTACTGTTGCCTGTTGCTGAGCAACTCCTTGCTCCTTGAGCTGTTGGTTTAATTCGCTGTAACGTGGTATGCTTTGTAACAGTATTTGCGCTGCATTAAAATTCTCCTTGCCAAAGATCTGCACAAGAGCGGTGGCATTGCCGCTCACCTTGGAGAGCTCCTTTAACCGCTCCTCCAGGCTAAGGCTCTTATCCTTTAAAATATCAGTATTTACGCCTGCCTGGGCAAGCGCTGCAATGGCTGTTTTGTCCAAGGCATCTACAGCGTTAAGCGCTAAAAACACATTTCTTAACTGAGTGCCTGCCTCCGCTCCTTTTATGCCTTTTTCAGCCAGGAGCTCAATGGCTGCAGCGCTCTCACCTATGGAGATATTTGAGCTTTTTGCCTGGGCTCCAAACTTTAGCAAAGCCTCCGTTATATCCGGGACCTCAGCCGCTCCATACTTGGCAGCCGCTGCCAGTACATCAACATATTTTCCAGCCTCTTGAGCCGGAGCGCCAAACTGATTAAGTGCATCAGTAAGCCTGGTGGCGGCATCGGGTAACTCCATCCCGGCTGCATCGCTGAGTAATTTGGCTGCCTTGGTTACTTCAACCAAGCTCTCCTTTTGCTCCAATAACTCCGGCTTAGCAGAGGCAATAAGCTTGAAAGCTTCCACATAATCCACAGCGCTTTGCTTGCCTTGCTTGGAGAGATCCACAGCCGCACTTTTTAGAAAGTCCAAATCTTTGCCGGTGGCTCCGGTTATAGCGGAGAGGTTATGCAAAGAGCTCTCAAATTGGCTATTCATTTTAAAAACACTGGCAATGCCATCTTTGATAGCAGAGAGGGCTTGCATTGCCAGTTGAGCTCCCAGGCTGGCAACAAAAGCGCCGGCTTTGCTCAGCATACCTCCTTGAGCGGTTTCTACTCCCTCAATGCCGGCTCTCATTCTGTTGAGCTCAGCGGTGGCATTTCTAAACTGAGCAATTTTATCTTGAAAGCCTGGCATATTCTCACTCATTCTGCCAAGCTCATTGCGGAGCTGCCTCACTAGCGTTGTTTGTTGCTGCAGCGAAGGGCGCAAACCGGAGGTAATAGCGCTTGTAACTTGATCAATTTGGGCTTGTGTTTTGCCCAGGTCCGCAATTGCCCGGCTCATATTTCTGCCGGCTGCCTCTCCTTGGCTAATAGATTGCCGGAGCTTATCTGCCTTTTGCTGGAGCTTGACAAGTGCCAGCTCTGCAGCCGCTTGATCAATATAAATGCTTACTGTACGTGTGCTGATATCGGACATAAAAAAGCGTTATTTGATTTTTAAAGAGTTTACCACAAGGGAGCTGCAGCCCTCAGCCACTATATCTGCCAGCTTATCTGTGTTTTTATTTACAATAGGGTTAAACCATTCTTTTGCTTGCCTGGGGTTTGTTTTAGGGTGGCTCTTACTTACACCTTTATGAAGAAATACAGCGCTCCTGGGCATCTTAAAAGAGATCCGGTTTACTAATCCATTTTTCTCTTTTACGCTGCTTTTAAGCGCCTGAGCCAAGGGCTGAGGGTTCCGGCTGTACGCATAGTGTTTAATACCCAGGCTGGCAATTTCTCTTAAGAGCTCCGCTTTATTATCTTTTGCCCAGGATCTTATTTTTTCGTTTAGGTTGTCCGCTTCGCTTTGTTCAAACATGGAGTAAAGGCTTTTTAAATTGAATAACTGGAAAATAGCTTTGTGCATAGGTATAGCCCACAAATACATATTGATCAAATTCTTTTACCGGCACATGGATAAGCTCAAACCGATTATCCAATAAATAAGCATATAGCCGCTGAGGCTGGCAGCCGGTTAAATGCTGCAGAAAATTATACTCTTTATAAAGTTGTTCCGGGATCATAAAAAGAGCGGTTTGGATTACAAAAAAAGATCCCTCACAATAGCTGCGGAGGGATCTTGTTATATATGCTTAGGGCTATCCTTTGTACTTTACCTCTTGGTTATAGTACCGTTATAAAAATACTTGCAGGTTGCATCAAGTGTCAGCTCATAGCCTTTTGCAGTAGATCCTTTAAGGGTGCCACTTTGGAAAGCTACTTTTGCCACTTCAACCGGAGAGCAATCACAGCCAAACTGGAGGTACTGAGCATTACCACAGCCATCTTGTACGAATAAAACAAGCTGCTCATTAACCAGGTTGTTTACAATCTCTAATACTGTCGGTCCATCACCTTTGATAAAGATCTTGGGAGCGTAAGAGATCCTCAAAGAGCCTGCAGCTCCGGTGGTTTCTCCTGTTACTTCTAAAGTCTTATTATCAACTAGGACCTCGAAAGGACCTTTAAGGGGTGCCCAGGTGTGGCTTGCATCAATTTTATAAGCCTCTCCTATTGCCGGGGTGCCATCAGTTACAGGCTCATTTAATAGAGTAAAATCAGCAAGCAAGCTGATAAAGGCTTTTTGATAGCCAGGCTCTTTTAAGGTAGCATCAGCGCTCACCATGCTTTTGTATAATCCGGTATTCATGTTTTGATATTGGATTTAAAACGGGGTTGAAAAATTATTTTGCTTTGATCATGCCGCTGCCAGCCTCCACAAGTTGCTTTTGCAAGCTTGTATCATTGAGTACATCGGTATGAGTAATGTTATTGCCCAGGAATACCGCTTTGTGAAAATGAAAGCCAAATAATTGCCCATCAATCTCAAAAGCCGGCTCTCCGGAGCCGCTGTGGTCTGCCTTGCTGCTCAGGCTCTCTATCTCTTTTGTGAGCGCCTCATTAACAGCATGAGCACTCTCCAGCTCTGCTTTGGTTGTTGCCAGCTCTGCTGCCAGGCTTGCACAATCGCTGCACGCTATAGGATCCGGTGTTTGTACGTTCTCTGCTTCCATGGTTTAAGGAAAGGCTGCAGCTTTACGGAGCTGCAGCCTGTTTATAAGGTTAAAAGATTAAACTAAGCCTTGATCATTATGGAAAACAAATTGAGGTACCTCAAAGTTTAAAGACTCCCACCAATCAGTAAGGATATCCACCACACGTTTGCTAGACTCTATCTTGAGCGTATTGGCAAGCGCTGCCTTTTTAGTGGCTCTGATACGGTTATCTGCCAGGGTGGTAAAGATCAAATTGCTGCCAGCCATACTTGGCAAGCCCACAACCTTAATGTTTTCATAGTCCTCCAGGGTTATCAATTCAGCGGCTTGAGCATAGTTAGTGTTGTACTTGGCTCTCTTGCCTCTCTTGTACTTGGTAACGTTTGCCGGGCTCATAAACAGATAATCCAAACGGTTTCTGAATAACTCCGGTATGCTATCAACCATAGCCTCTACCTGGCTAGTGAAAGCTGCATTATCAGTGCTCAAAGCGCCTGTTGCTATAGCTCCATTGCCTAAGTTAGTTAAGCCTGCAGTGTTGTAGCCTGCTATTACTTTTTTCAAGCCGTTCATGGCAGTGCTAACAGCTCCAGCGGTGCCGGCTGTAGGGGCTGCATAAACGCCGCTGAAATACTCATTAAGCTCCAGGTCCTCTTGGATCTTCGCTTTAATATGTACCTCAATAAGCCAGCGGATAAACAACCAATTGCTCCTATCCTGTTCCGGCTGAGCTGCTAAAAAGCCCAGGTATGAGCTCTCCAGGTCATCCGGAGTCTCTTCCATATCCACTTTCAATTTGTAAAGATCAAATTGATTAGGGGTAAACTTGGTAGTACCTAGCGGAGTAAACGCTTTTTGAAACGGCTGTACAATCCGGTTAAGCTGAGAAAGCGTGGCTCTGTATATGGTGTCCTCAGTTGGGCGCTCCTGGAAATAAGAAGCTGTTACAGAGGGTTGATAAACCATAGAGCGCAAGCGCTGCATGTTTTGCGGATTGCTTATGTAATAGGAGCCAAATTGACTCTTTACGGCTGCGATATCTATTGACATTTTAAAAAAGGGTTTTTGGGTTTATAAAAAGGTAAAAAGGGTAAAGGGTTGAATTGATATATATGGATTAACTGCTTACAGCTTTGCAAACAATTCCTTTTGAAACTCCATCTCCGCTGCATCAGTGGCAACCGGCTCAGCCTCTTGCTTACTTACTGCAGTTTTGGGAGCGGTGGCATCCTGGAGCTCCAGTGTGGTTATACGGTTATTTGCTGCCTGGAGATCCTCTTGCAGTTTTACCTTATCTGCAGTTATTGCAGCCAGGCTATCTTGTGCCGTTTGGAGATCCGTTTTTAAGGTCTCATTTTCGGCAAGCGCTGCCTCTATACTATCAGCCTGTGTATCTTCAAGCTTAATATCCTGAGCGCTGCTTATTGCAGTGCCTATGCCAATAAAGGCAAGTAATTTGGTCCACTTCATGTTTGTATGATTGTTTTGTATAAGTGCGGGTATTGTCGCTGCCTGGGCTGTTGTTGCCTGGGCAAGCTTGAGCGCTTCATTAACTGCCATGGAGAATGAGCCAAGCTTATCAATTAAGCCTTTACTCTTTGCCTCTTTTGCCAGGTAGGTAGCTCCATTAAAAACGCTTTTATCAGCCTCGGGCAAGTTGCTTGCTATGGCTTCGTGAAAAACAGAGTTAAGAGGATCAAGCCATGTTTTTATGAGGGGCTCATAATTATTTGCTCCCTCTGCATTTTTACCGTTAGCCTCTCTAAAGGGTAAATTTTTATGCGTGCTGGAGGTGGCATAAACTTCATGTTGCTTAATGCCTAATTGCTGCAGGTAGCCGCTGTAGTCATTCCATGCAGCCATGGTGCCAATAGATCCTATTATATCAGTACTGGAGCTGGCAACTCTTAAGCTTGCCGCTGAGCCGATCCACATGGCAGCGCTTGCCATCATGCCGGAGATATAAGCCACTACAGGCTTTGCACTGTTTTTTATGGCTGAGGCAAAAGCCTCTGTACCATCCACAGCGCCTCCCGGAGAGTCAATTTGTAAGATAATGGCAGCAATTGCCGGGTTATCATTGGCAGCCTGGAGCGCCTGTATCAGCGTTTGCGTGCCGGCTGCTCCGCATGTATCATATTTCATTACAGCTCCTTGCAGGCTAAGCACTGCAACTCCGCTCTCCACAGCATCTTGCATGCTGCCAATTCTTTTGCCGGCTGCATTCACAGCCCAGGCATATTCCTTGGTTGATTCTTCTTTTGTTTCAACCTCTTTGCCTGCAATTACTCTAGCAGCAAACAAGGCATACTGTTGAGCATGTTCCGGATTAATGAGCCAGGGGCTGTTAAAAGCCTGTAATAATATTTTGATATCCATGCTAAAATTTGATATTGGATCCCTCTCTTTTAAAGAGATAACAAAGATTGCTGCAGCAAGCTTGATTTGAAAGGACAATAAAAAAAGGAGTACAAGCTTTGTACTCCTTTTTTTATTGGTAAAGTAGTTAGTAAACTAAATAGCTATATTATCAGCATCATCAAAAATCTGCACTACATCTGCAATGCTGAGCCCCAGGCTGGCTTGCAGATAACGTACCGTATTACTGTTAATCTGCGTGGTGTTGCCATAGTCCCAGGCATTCACAGCAATACTCTTTACAGGCTCCGGTAAACCGTTTATAAGCGCTGTTACCTGGTCTAATAAATTGCGCTGCATCAATATACTCCTCAGCCTCCAGTTAGCAATTTCTCTATCCATCAAAGGAGTTATAGGCTCCTCCTCCTGGTACTGCACCACAGTTAAGCCGCCGTATGTGTTTTTAAAAGCCATTGCCTCTGTAGGATCCAAAAAATCAACCGTTGAACTAGGGAAAATAACTTTAAATTTTATCATCTTGGAGTTATAAATTTTGACTTGTAAGAAACAAAATCTAGCAACATAGTGCGTGCAGTTAGTCCAATATTTTTAAAAATACCTGTTTCCATAGCCATATTGTTATTGGCTCCTGTTGGTAAATTCGTGGTATGGGTGGCTACTGTAGCTCCGTTTATTTTAAATGTTGCCTGGGTGCCGGCTGCGTTTATTTCTATTCTAAGGGTGTACCAAGAGCCGGCTGTTACAGGTATTCCGGTGTCTGTAATGGTTCTTACACCTGCATTTGTGGTAACTGTTTTAAAGTTGTTGCTGGCTGTATTGCCGGTCATTACTCCTCCCTCATCATAAACAAATAGTACGCCTGTAGTTAAAGTAATATTATTGATATTCTCTTTAGATAATCCCCATTTGCAGCTATAACGGTCCGTTGAGGTGGAAAGCGTTGGCAATTGTATGGCAGTTTCAAAAGCTATTATCCCGCCTCCTAATACACTATATCTAAACTGTGTAACATCAGTGGTTAAACCTGCTACTCCGGCTGCAGTGGTGCCGGTGGTGGCAAAAGCTATACCTGGTCTATTGCTTGCACTAACTGCAGTGCCAGCGTTTACCGCTGCACTTGTTCCGGAAACGGTGGCGGCTATGGTGCCATCTGTAAACGTGGCACTTCCCAGGTCTTGAAAATACTCATAACCATAATTCCTTTTCCATTCATTATTTGTACTCATTGGCATCCATCCCCAAAAGGAGTCGTATGTTTCATACCAATTATCCTCAGTTTGGAATATTTGATTGCCTGGCTGTGGGCTGCCTATTGCATCCCGGTTCGCTTTGGTATAAGAGCCTAAAAAAAGTGCATTGCCGGTGGATCCTAGCGCTGCAGTATTAGCGAAACGCAAACCGCCTCCGGCATTATCTCTCACTAAG
>Ga0308173_10000035_pt1 | contig 43355 bp, 63 predicted proteins | sample PhyPR1_FD_203716 | JGI IMG/M metagenome (GOLD analysis project Ga0308173, IMG submission 203716) | Soil microbial communities from UC Gill Tract Community Farm, Albany, California, United States - DLSLS.P.R1 | ecosystem: Environmental > Terrestrial > Soil > Agricultural land | place: USA... | reverse complement strand
GGAGCATCAGTCGTCGCTGAGGGCTTTGCCGTAGGGGCCTTCTGTTTCGCGGTTTTGTCGGTTTTTGAGCGCACGATTAATTGCCTCTCTTTCTTGGTTTTCCCACCAGACGGGACTTTCCCGTTCTGGCTCGGCAATTGGATGTTTTCCGGTCCAATGGTAACTAAATCGGTGGAGGTATAAAGCTGCATCACCTTCGTCACTATGTATCGGAAGGCCGGTTTTAGGGTCTTTTATGCTTTTAGCCCAAGCCGTCGCAACAATGCTATCGGGCTCCGCTTTAATCCGGCCGAGCAAGAAATCCGAATTCATCTGCTCAACGGCACCAAGCTTATATTTGGGGCTTTTATCCACCGCCTGCCAATTGAAGCCGTAGCGCATGTTTATGTCGTCTACGATCATAACGCCCAAACCGCCCGTATCTACCACGGTGCCAACGAATCCGTACCTTCTATCCATCTCCTTCCATTTTTCGCAGATCGTCTGGATATACATGCCTCTTTGCGCATGGGGCTGCATGTAATATAAATTCTCGTCTTGATAGGAAAAGGCTCCGGGCTGGATAACCGTCTTATCCCGCTTGCCCAAGTCGATTGCGCATATATGCTGGTATTCTAGGCGCGGATTAAAAGAACCGTCCCAAAAGTTCCGAACTGGGTCATAGTAGTAGGCTTTCTCAGAATCTTCGGCCACCCACTCGGCTAGCTGCTCCCGGCGAAACTTGGGCGAATCCTTCGTTAGGCCGAAAGGCTTGTAGGTCGTCTCGAAAACCTTATCAAGATCCCTTTCCTCGGGCCGCAGGAAGCTATTGTCGCTTTTGATCCATTTGGCTACTTTCCATCCGTCTGGCTGTTCGATACAGACTTTATAGAATAGCCCTTGAAATACAGAGCCGGGAGTTCCGGACAAAACGAGCGTTCCTCCGTAATCTCCGAGCCCTGGCAAGATTGCCTCGACAATAAGCTCTTCAAAGTGAGGCCCGAAATCCTTACACTCATCCAATAAAGCAAGAGAGTAAGCACCACCACGCAAACGGGTAGGAGAATCAGCGTCGTGAGCACCCAACAGCAATATCTGAGTTCCCCTGGGCGTAATAACACGTTTCTCTACCTCTTTGAATAACAGGCCCAAGTTAAGCTTTGCGTTTAGTTCCTTCAAAGGGAGCCAAAACAGATCCTTTGCGTGCGCTTTGCTGTCCGGCACGATATAGACGATTGTGCTGCCGGGGAATTTCAAATCGTGCAACATGCACTCAAACAGGTTGTACGTTGTCTTGCCTGTCCGTCGGGGGCAACAGACCGCTTTGAAGCGCGCCTCTGCTAGCAGCATTTCCTTCTGCTTATCGTGCGCTTTCTCCAAATATACGTTAAGGTCATGCTCCTTAACCTCTTGCCGGGTCCGATCAAATAGGACCTTTCCGCTGCGCGCGAGGCGTTTGTTTCTTTCCGCTATAACGGCCTTCGCCGTTATAGCATCGTTAATCTGGTTGATTTTTCTCATTTACTTTTTATTCGGAGAATTTAAATGTGGAGTTTCTTTTTTGTTTTTAATCTCGGCGGGCCAACTTATGTACCGGATATTTCCGTGCGGTATGACGACGCGCTCCCCGTTACGATAAGTGAGACGGACACAATTGCCGGATTCTTCCATAAGTACCGCGATCGACTTATCGGTGAAAGGTAAATGGTTTAGCGTCGCAGAAACGAGAATCGTGCTGGTGTAGCCCGCATCGGGCGTTCTGACAGTATCCTTACATTCGACCGTAATCATTCCTCTGCTCCTAACATGAGATAATACTCGTCGTGCTCGATTAAAAAACGCTGAGAGAGCGAATTGCAAACGCGGTTCCAATGGGTGGCAACAACGCCCATTCCGGCAGACCAGCCTAAAGCGGCGACAAGAGCCTTTGCGATGCCGCGCTCCCTATAGGGCTGTTTCACATAAACGTAATCGACAAGTATCCTGCCGTCGTCTAGCATCTGGCCGCAAGCAAAACCTACAATCCATTCCGGAGCATCCGCATCGCAGCCGATGATCATATTCCGGCGAGAGCCGAGTTCTGCAATTAAACGCTGGTGCCCGGCGAAAAAGACCGGATTCTTCATTGTCCGCTTTGTGTCCCGGTACGACTTCATCCAAGAAGATAAAACGAAATTAAAGTCTTCTGTCTTTACGCCTCTAAAGGTCAGGTTAAACGGAATTTCAGGGTCGCGCTCAGATTCGGCAGAAACGGCAGCTTGATCACTCATACGGGGGGAGTTGGCGGAAAATGCACCTTTTGTTAACTTTCTGGGGTTTCGCGCTTGATCGGGGCTATTATTAAATCTATCCTAGCTTTGCGGCTTTGGCGAGACGCAAAGGCTCCGGATGGCATAAGGCTGTCCGGAGTTTTTTATCGTCCGGAGTACAGCCCATGTCAAAATCCCGCCACCTCATTAAATTCTTCCTTCAAGAACTCGAATCCCTTATCGAACGCCTCGATAAGTCTTCTCGCGATTCCCAATCATCTGGCTCGCAACCTGCTGCGAAGGTGGAGCAGCAATCGGAGCAGCAATCCGCTCAGGTCCCGGAGCCATCGGCCGAAACTGCTGAAGCGTTCAAAAATGCTCCGGTTGAGGCTCCAGGCGTACAACCTGCTCCAATAGGCGAAATGTCGCCTTTGACCGTAGATGGTGCCAATGTTACGACTGATCCTGATTCTGCCGCTTCTGCTCAAGAAACCCCAACCGAAGAGGATTCCAACATGCTGATCAAATCCACCGATGGCGTCGGTCCGGACATCGAAACGTCCGATGCTCCTAACCCTGGCATTGCTGCTGAAAAGAACGACGGAAAGCCCGTCGATCAATCTTCCCAGGTTGATACGAATAAAATTAACCTGCCCACCCCGATTGGCTCCCAGGCCGCTTTGAGCGTAAATGGTCCGGTTCAGGACGGTTCGCCCGATGCGGAGCAAAAGCCCGAAGGAGATTCGTCCCCGATGGAACAGGAGCAACCGGAGCCAAAGACGGAGCACCAGGACCTGCGCCCTGAAGATGTCCCTTCTGCCGAGCCGCTCCCTGTAGACGAAAATGCTACACCGAAGGCCAACACCAAAGTAACGTCAACCTTCGACCCGATTGAGCTAAAATCCGATTCGCCTGTCTTGTCTCCCCTTCAGCCCGAATCGGGCGACGCTTCCCTTCCGACGCTAGATGTTGCCGTAGCTGACGAATCATCTGAATCCTCTGAATCCGAGCCGGAAGCATCTGAATCGGAAGAAGCGCCCGTTTCGGAAGAAGCTGAACTTTCTGCGAAGGTGGAGCAACCTGCTCAAGAGCCAACGGAGCAAGAGCCAACGGAGCAACCGGCAGACAAGGAATAACCTAGGTCTACAGACTTAGGTTTTATTTAGTACGGGGGTCCAAGCAAAACTTGGGCCCTTTTTTTTTATATCAATCGGCTCTTTTCAATCCGAATCAATCGGCGCTTTTTATTTTATGAGAGAGATTGCGGGCGTGCGCTGCCGGGCAGCGACAAAAAAAATGGGGAACTGACCCCCCACCCCGCCGGTGACCCCCCCCCCTCTAAAACAGGCTAGGTATCCTCCCTAGTCTGGCCATCCAGGCCCAAATGCGCCCTAGCAACGGTATCCAAAGCCTGCAATTCGTCGTCTGAGAGATTACTGAGGTTCATTTGAGCGGTGCGGCGCATCTCCGTCTGCTGCAAAGATGTTAAAGACGTGATTAATTTGCAAAAAGCGGAAGCTTTCTGAACTGTGAAAGTTTCGAGGTGGGCATCTCCCCTAAACAGCCCTAGCTGTGTCGCTAGCACGTGATAGGCATCGTCTAGCATCCGGTTGACGGTAGGCGTCGGATTCCGGATGACGGTCACCCTCTTAGGGCTCGGGAGCGGGAATTTCGGTTTTTCGTGCTTTTCACTCATATCCGGGTATTTGCTGACGCGGCCTACTTTTGTCAATTTGTCCGGCAATTCCCGTTTTGTCAAATACCCCGGCCAAACGGGCGCTCTTCAGCCATCCGCACATTTGCCTCCAATCGCCTGAGATACAGTCTAGAAGACGTTAGGCGGGCCATAGCCCGGTCCAACAGCTCCAGTGTAGGTATCGTCTGTGGCTCGCCTTGGAGCCGGGCAACGTCCAGCTGCCGGTCTTCCAGGTCTATCAATGCCGCTTCCAGGTTTTCAGCCATAATTTTAATGCTCATTTGGTGCTCCCTATGCCTAAGTTATCGGCACGTTTCAGCGCCTGTTGCTAGAAATCAGCCTTCAAGGTTGTCTTGGTCATCGTCTGAGAATTCGACGCAATAACGGTCGCTGCCATCGTTGGCCTCTGTATCATGGGTCACCGGCGTGCGGAGTGACATCTGAGCCCAAACGGCCACGGTTTCAGCAAAGGCCATCGGGCCCACATTTGCCATCGTGCAGACCTTTTCAATCTCCCAATACCAGCCGTCGCAATCGGGCGTCCAGCGCTCAAGATAGGCCACTACGCCGTCACTGTAGTTTTCAATGCGGACACGGATATTCTTAGATGCGGTGCTTTGGCTCATTTGGTGCTCCCTTTTGTTTTTGCTGTGCAATTTAATTATCGGCCGGTTTCAGAAACTGTTGCTCGAAAATCCTACTTGCGGTTAACGCTCCCGATTACGCGGAATTCGCCGCTTTGTAGCTGTTCTTTAGAGAATCTCACGAAAGTGGCATATTCAAGCTGTTCTAGCCTGAGAAGCTCAAACGCGATGGCGTCGCCGTACAACAGGCTCCTTACGTCGTAAGCCCGGCCTGATTTAATGTGCAGAATGATGTCGTTTTCTTTAACTTTCATAACGTGCTCCCTTTTTAGTGTGCTATTTAGTTTTCGGGCTGATTTTTAAACTGTTGCTCAAAAAGATGGGTCAAGGGAATCTTCAGCATATCCCTGCACAACACAGCCCGAGCGACCAGCGCCCGAGATTTCCCAAATATTAGACGTACCGTGTTTTTCAGACTTATACAGCCGCAAGACCCGCTTGCTGTCCCTGAAGAGGAATATAGCCTTTTTGCCGTTCGCATAAGTTTCTACAATGTCGCCTGCATAACGGTCCGAGCCGATGTGATAGGTTGCCGGAATAATATTCATTTTATTGCTCCCTTTTTAGTGTTTTTGCCTCACGATTTAATTATCGGCCGATTCCGTAAGACGTTGCTCAAAAAAAGCAAAGCCCTAGCTTTTTGCCGATTCCGGCGCATTTGCCGCATTTGGCGCTTTGCTGCTGTTCGGGTCATAGACAGGCGGTGGCGTCAGGCTAGGAGCAACGGGAGCAACGGGAGCAACGGGCGCCTTCAGGTGCCCTAGATGGCGCGCAATGGGCAGGGTCAGTTCATAGGCCCGTATAACGGCGGGCAAGCCCTTCTCACCCACAGACGGCGATACCATAGCTAGGGCGTCAGGTGACGCACAGAATCTCAGGCCATCATCTGTGGCGCCATAGATTTTAATGCTTACAGGGTCTTTAGGATTTGGCGGATTTGCCGGAGAATTAACGGATTGGCAGGTTATGCGGAAATTTACAGTTTCAACGGTTTTAATGTATTCCACGTGCGAAAGCCTTTGAAGGGGTGCGTCTTAGATTATACGGATTTCAAGCCGCTAACCTAAGATTTACCCCATTTCAAAGCATCTCACACTTTCACACTTTCACTGATTTAAGCGGCGGCAAGGATAGCAGCCAAGGCGGCCACACCATTTTCAAGGTTTTCAATCTTAGAGCCCAGGTCAGCGGCGTCAATGGTCACCGGCACAGCCTTGGACAGTTTCTTAGCCTTGCAAAACACCTTGGCATCATCAGTGACAGGCTTAACTGTGAGCGACAATTTGCCATCACCCAAGGCCAAGATAGAGATAACGAAATTAACGGTTTGAGCGGTTTTGATAAAATTCATTTTAATATTCCCTTTTTTGTTTCGGAGAGCGTTTTGCCCTCACTTTAGTTATCGGTCTGTTCTCTTTAACTGTTGCTTCTTTTTTTGTCTTTGTCAGGCCAAGGGCAGCTTTTTAGTTTTCAGGCTAAGTGCTCACCCCCGCACGTTTTCACTTACACATTAGATTATCGGACGGGCTACTTTTTTGTTGCTCATTCGCCGTCGTTTTCATTGCTCGGGAGCCATAGCCTTGTGGCGCTCAATCTCGCTCGCACACCACGCCGATGCTACTCTCAAGGCCACCAGGGTCCGGATGCGAAGATTGAACTTTTTATAGTAAAAAGCCTGGTCTTCGTCCATATCCTTAACTTTCAGCCCTCCGACCATTTCATAGGCCAATTCGGAAGCCGCGTAGGGCATCGTCCGTCTGGCTGTAGTGGCAGCCACAACCGTTTCGCCGTGCATCTGTTCCAAAGCATTCAATTCCTCAATATATTTAGTCTGTTGGTCATTCATTTTCATACTCCCTTTTTAAGTCATAGGTAGGTTTACCTATGTATGTTATCGGCTCAAAAAAATATCTGTTGCGTCTTTTTACCATCCGGCGCGAACGTTGCCGATACGCCGAATGAGCCCTTCCAAAATGTAATAGTCCAGGGTGCACAGAAGCCGCACCACTAAAGACGGGCAGGTTCCGTCAGGATTGTTAATACTCAAGTATTCACACTCCCTATCTAGTATGCTCAGAATCACATAAGTGGTATTCTGAGAATCCATAAAAGCATCCCCTACCTTCCAATTGTTCATTTTAAGGCTCCTATTGAAACAGGTTACATTTAAGTTATCGGATTGAAACAAATTCTGTTGCTCAACAGCCTAACCTTTTTTGCTTCTGACCCAGCTGTATCGATTGACCCGCCGCGTATCCCGCTGCACGTGCCTCCCCATTGCCCCGGCTGTAGCTTGTCTTGGAGCGGAATCGCATATTCTGCCGCACCCATGCGTCAACAGCAGCGTCTTTGTCTTGCAGCCGCTCAAGGGCTTTATTGAGCCGCACAAGACCCTGTTCGTTTGTTGCCTCTTGTCGCATCGTTTCGGCTACCTTCGCCTTGGCTTGCGATAACTTGTCAGCAATTGCCGCAACGACACCATAACGGTATTCCGTGGCATAGGAGCGCCCTTTACCTTTCGCATCCCGTTTCGTCAAAGCTTCAATCTCAATTGAGAGCATGGCATAAAGGTAGCGTACCTTCTCAATATCGGAAGGGCGACCAATGATTCCAATTGCCGGGCCCGATTGATAGGCACGACACGAATTGGCAAAAGCTATCTTTGAGGCCAATCGGAGTTTCCAGCCGGCAATCTGTACCCGGCCTTCCTCTAACGTCTCACCACGACCAATAGGCTCTTCCGGCGTTTCAATGCCACTATCCATTGAAAGCATAGTGGCGTCAATCTTGTAGCGAGTAAGAATCTCTTGGGCCCGTTGTGCTGCTAGAGCGGCCTCATTCGGATTAGAAGATTCTGAAAGCTTCAAAAGCTTGCTTGCTTTCGCCATAGCTTCCTGTGGTGTCATCATTTTTTTGCTCCTTTTTGAAACGGTATAAAAAGGTTATCGGTCTAGTATCAAATTCTGTTGCTCACCAAAAGACGATTATCTGGCCATCATCAGTTTCAGTGTAACTTGAGCCGGACAGGGAATCTTGAGCGAATTGCTCGAAATCAATGTAATTTTCAATCCAGCCCGGAATCTCAGGCTCAAGGTTTTCGGCAAGATATTTACCGTATTCTTCAGCATCTTCATAAACCGAATATTCCTCGCCGTTTATGATATCGCCCACAGTTTCGAGAACGTCGGAATCATTAGAATAATACTCTAGAATTGCGTCTACTACGTCTGTGTCCAAACAATTCCTCACTTTTTTGACAAACTCCTGCAAGGTTTCAAGTTCCGTTTCATTTTCAGTCGAAAGTTCGCCTTTCAAAGCTTCCAGTTCCTCGATGCGCTCATTAATGGTATCCATGTCGTAAGTCATTTTTTTGCTCCGATGACGCAAAGTGCGCCTAAAATTGTTAAGAATCCTAAAAAGGGCAAGATTAGCGAAAGCGATATCATACCCTCGAAATACATCATCATAAGTAAGCCGGTCATCTTCTATCCTATTATAGAAACAGGCACGCTAAGATTATCGCTCCTACAGCGATGACTGTTGCGGCCATTAACAAAAAAACTAAAGCGAGCCCAATAAAGCAAACCGCCGTAAAAGCATTGTCCACGTGCTTTGGGTCAATAACGTGTAAAACTACATGGCGCGGCTCACTTTGCATAGCGTGCTCCCTTTGAGATGGTATCCTGTGGTGAAACAATTGGGCCCAACGGCCTATTCCCTAGTGAGATAAAATGTTTGTTTTTAACAAGATATTCAATAAACCTGCCCAGACACGCTATGTGAGCCATTATAGGATATTAGGCGAGCAGCAAATGGCTCACAGCGCAAATACGGGCGCTTTTATGGTACCGTCTGCCGATATATTGGAATCTCCAGGCGCTTTGAGGCATTTTAGCATAACTTATGACGCGTTGCCCCCTCCTTTATATAGCACGGATGTCGGGGGTCCGTTCGAGGTGCAAGAAAACAGCACGGAAGGGAGCCTAAAAGCCTTAGACGTAAGCGATGCGTTTGAGCGTTATTTAGAGGAAAATAAGGAATTTCAGAAAATGAGGCAAACGGTCAAGAATCCTCATTTATAAACACAACGGGCATAAATGTGGAATACATCGAAGACCTGAGAAACAGCAGCTCCGGCGGGATATCTGTGTAATGGTAGTAGAAATCATCATAGGACTCGAACACAGAAAATGGCTCCGGATGGACGCAATCTAGCCCAATGCCCAAAACCGAGTGCTCCCTGACAATATAAACGGCACCGGGCTCGTCTTTACGTCTTACGACCGGACACACCTTGCCGCCACGAATGTGGCTGACAGCCCAGGGATTGGCGTCATCGGCGTTTATGGGCGTTTCACTAGACTTGGCGAGGTGAGACAGTTTCAATTCGGCTCCTAGGACAAAAAGTTGAACAAAAAGCGACGAAAAATGGGCCAGGCCAGGCTAGGGCGAAACAGGACTGGAATTCCAGATCATTTTGCAATATTTTTGAAAAAGTGAGTATATTTTTAGATTTACTAATTCTCCTCAAGTTACGGAGCAGCAAGCATGAAAACGGCCGAGTTTCACAGCACCTACAATCGCCGCGTTCGAGCCTATGCCTTCCTTATGGCCAAGAAATGGGGCCTAGCTGCCCATATGGCTGAAGACCTAGAGCAAGCCTGTTGGCTAGGTATTCTTGAAGCTTTGCCCTATTGGAGGCCATCGGACGGCACCAGAGCCCATAAATCAGCCTTCAATTGGTGCGCACCTGTTATGTGTCGGGAAATGGAAAAGGTCATTCGGACACACCATGGCATGAAACCGCTCAGTACCGGCGCAATTGTCAATCTGACCGATTCTGAGGACTTTGCCAGCTTTGAGGGCCGGTCCATAGATATTGAAACAGCTATAGATTTGAAGCAGGCTCTACAAAACGATCCAAAGCCGGTCCATGTGGCACGGTTTGTGCTTACAGCCATAAATCCGAACGAACAGGCTACCGTGGCGTTAGGGCAAAAGATATCTCGTCAGGCGATCTGTATGTCCGTCAGACGGACGAGGGAGCGATTGCGCCTTGCGTTAGGATAATGTAGAGGAAACGGCACCAGCTGAGTATGCGGCTCAACTGGAACCGTAAAGGTCACATATCATGAGTTTGACGGATTTAGAGACTAGAATTTCAGAATTGGAAAAAAAGCTAGAGGCGGCGCTTTTGGGCACGAAAGCCCGTGGTGGCCCGCCCATGGCGGACACTAGGGCAAGGGCCCTTAAAGCGCACGACGACGAATGGAATGGGGTAAAAGAGCGTTGGCCGCTTTTTAAGGTGCATCCTGCAAGTTGCAAAGCTTTCAAAAAGCACGTCGAAAGTCTTGGCAAAGAGCCTTCTTTTGACCAAATTGCCGGATTCGCTGGAGACCTTAAAATTGGCCGATACTACAACAAAAGCAATATTTCTGAAGCTAAAGGGGTCTCGGTCAGCATGGCACAAGCCCTGCTGTTTTTTATGAAACTCGGTGGTTTTCTGAAATTCGAAGAATCTAAAATGTCTTATCTAAAAATAGAGGCCGGGGCTTAAATTGATCGAGTGACATAGACTGCTGATGTTGCTGGAGGCAACATCTACGTGGCGTCGTCACTAGATAGTTAGGGTACCTGAACTTTTCAAATAAAGCAATAACCCTGAGATGTTTTTTCGAATTAACGTCTCAGGGCCCTTTCTTGCCCGTTTTGATAGCATCGCCCACACTGGCAGACATGCCATCTACCGACGGAAAGATCCGTATCCTGGCCATCCATGGCGGCGGGATACGTGGTGCTATACCCGCCAGGATTCTCCAATTCTTAGAGGAGGCAACCGGACAGCCCATTTGGCAGCTCTTTGATATGGTATGCGGTACATCGACTGGCGGGCTTCTTGCCGCCGTTTTGGCCAAACCCACCCCCCTGTCAGCGGCTCAAGCCCTTCAGCTGTATAGGGACCGGGGCAAAGACATTTTCTACCGTTCGGTCTGGCAGCGGACCAAGACGCTCAATGGCAAGATTGGGCCCAGGTACGACGGAACCGGCCTGGATAACGTGCTTAGGGAGGTTTTTCAGTCCGACACGATCGCCTCGGTCAAAGTACCCCTTTTTATGCCGGCCTACGATATTGAGAACCGAACGGTCGTTTTCTTCAAAAGCTGGGAAGGCTCCGAGGCGCTCAAAATCAAGCTGTCCGACGCTTGCCGGGCCACATCATCCGGACCGACCTATTTTCCTCCCGGCGAGGTTTACGGCCGATATTTTATAGATGGGGGCACGGTCAATAACAACCCGGCTCTAAGCGGCGTCATCGAAGGTTGTATGAAATATGGCGTCCACACCAAAGATGTTCTTGTTTTGTCCCTCGGCACAGGTATTGACGTAAAGCCCATACCTTATACAAGTGCTCGAGGTTGGGGCCCGTTGGGCTGGGTCACGCCCCTTATCTCTGTTTTTACCGACGGCGTCTCTGACCTAACTGATTATCAAATGCGCGATCTTATGCGCGATTCTAACTTTTTCCATTATCAAACTATTCTCCCCCCCGAGCACGCGGAGATGGACAATGTGGATGATGGAAATGTGGATTTTTTAATTCAGGCCGCTTTGGGTATTATTGACTCAAACAAGACAGAATTGCTAAGTTTGGGTGAACGCTTAAAAGGAGTTCCTGGTGACGCAAAAAGCTGAGGCTGACATAGGTAACTTTATTGAGGCCCTTTTGACCGGGCTCCAGACACTTGCCGATATTGAAGCGGTTTGGTCCTTTTGCGAGAGTGACAAGGCTTGGCCGGAACGTAAGCATAAGTTGCTATACCAAGAGGTTGAGGCCGATTTGCGCTTCTTTCAGGATACGACAGGGTTTTCGGCCAAACAGCTGATGCACAAGTGGAATAAGGTCGAACGTGGGCCACAAGCATAAAGCGCCGCGTCCCTCACCTTTGACGCTTTTGGCGATCTTCCATGCGCGTGCTCTTGGGGTGCCGTTTCGGGTTATTTCAGAGGAAACCCAAATCGCAGAATCCACACTCAACCGCTGGTTTAAGGAGTGGGGTCACGAGCGGCACCTTTACCACCGGCTTATCGCACCCTTCTCGGAAAAAAATGAAAAACGAATTCTGCTGGCAGTAATTCGGCAAAAGGGCATGAAATTGCCGCAGGTGTGCGGCGCCCCGCGATTATTTAATCTTGATCCGACAGAAAAAGCCCCCTAGTCTGAGCCTTCGGCTTCAATTTCGGAGCCCGGAGCCCAAAGGTGGTCTTACAGAGTATGCATCGTACATTTGGCGTCGGCTCAAATTCCACAGGTGGAATTAAAAAGGCAGAGCCACACGACGGACAGGTGTACTTTAAGACCCATTCAGTTAAAACGCGCATAGGGGATACCGTGATTGATAAGCGATTTTTGCCGCCGACACTGGCCGCTTGGGCCCAAGACGTGGAAAATGACGATGCTCCCTCCTTCGTGATCAAAGACGTGCTACCTGCCGATAACCTTATCCTACTGAGCGGGCAACCTAAAGATGCAAAAAAGACTTGGTTTGCCATGCTCACCGCTTTAGTGGCTGCAACCGGCGTCTCCTTGCCGTCCTTAAAAGTTATTGAGCCTGTACCCGTTCTTTATATTTATCGAGAGGGAGCCCGCCGCTCTACCCTCAATCGATTTAAAGCCCTTGCGGCAGGACATAACCTGCCATCTGTCGATACGATCCGAAATCTGTACTTTCACCATCGCGGCAACTTTTGGCTGGACCAAGGCCATTGGGTGGGCGAGGTGTGCGATTTTATCCGTTTGGCTAAAATAAAGGTCGTTTACATAGATACGTTCGCAAAGTCGATGCAATCGGATGAGAACAGTTCCCGTGAGGTTGGTATCGCTGTGCAGAATGCCGAGAAGATGCGCGATGCTGGCGCTACTGTCGTTTTGGTGCACCATCTTAAGAAAGGCGCCCATGCGCTGAGCAATGGCAAAAGCGGCACTCCTGAGCCGGACAAAGACCTACGTGGCTCTTCTGCTTTGGCTGGCGCTTATGAGACGCATTGGGCCATTCGGAGCTATCCACAGGAGGACAGCCGCAAACGCGTGACCCAGGTATTTATCGGCGGCAAGGAAGCCGAATGGCAAGCCTACACCTATGACTGGGATTTCCAGACTGTACTGGAACGTGGGGAGAAAGTGCTAAAAGCGGTAACTCTGAAGATGCTGCCCGATGGCGAGATGCCCTTTGTTGATTCGGTCGAATCTAAAAGTTCTGAAGGTGCGTGGGTGATATGAGCGATAGCGTCAATCATCCTAAGCACTACACAAGTCATCCGTCTGGGCTGGAGTGTATCCAAATCACAGAGCATATGTCTTTTACCCTAGGCAATGCGTTAAAGTATATTTGGCGAGCGGATTTGAAGAATGGTGTAGAAGACCTAGAGAAGGCCGTTTGGTATCTAAACCGAGAGATTGCAAAAAGGGGGACTAAATGAGCGTAAGTATTATTGGCAAGTACATCCGTGGTGCTCTGTACGATGGCCACGATATCTACCTTGTGGAAGCAAACCGGCGAGTTTTTCAATTGTATCCGTTTGCAGGGGAAGGCCCGCTAGGTGACCATGGGGAGATTCTTAGCGTCACGAACGCCGGCGCTCTGTATGACGTGCACGTGAAGGAGTTTAAAGAAATTGAGCCGGATGTTCAGATTGCTGGCGATATTGCCAACTTTCTTAAAACCTACGAGATTAAGACTTCTAAAGGTATTTGCTTAATTTCCATGAAAGCCAACGTGACGTACGGCGATTTCGGACTTGCATTGGCCGACTACAAAGGCGAGCCTCACGCCGACCTTCGTAAATTGCACGACTTTTGAAAGGATTTGTTATGTATGCTCCCGATGTTGAAACTCAGTATGTTACAGTTAAATTGCCCGTTGCTGTCCTTAAATTGGTCAAGGACTCTAATGACACGCCTATGACGCTGGAACAGGTTTTGGCCTTTATGATTATCGAAAAGGTCAATGATATCGTTTCGTCACAGGATGAGCTGCCTGGGCTCCCAAATGAGCAAAGCTAATGTTTGCCAATAGGGATGAGGTCGCTACGATCCTAAACGCCCTTCGCTTCTATTGCCACAATAACGTACGATGTGCGGAAGAAACGGCGCTTGCGGAGAAATTGAACAGTTTCCTCCGAACTGCCGAATATGCTGAGCCCGCTAAAGAAGACCCGGAGCAATCCCCGGAATCCTTGGAAAAATCGTTAAACCTGCAAAAATAGGCAGACTTTTTTTCTTGCTAGGGGAATTTTCTCTAGCGTGCCGATTGTTTTCCCTGTAGGTGAAAAATCCGAAGGGGTGTTATATGAAGCTTTCAAAATTTGTGGAGACGTTTTACGCGTCGTGTCGAGAGAGTAAGAATTCGGCGGGAGAGATGGCCCAGAAGACTATGGCCATGAATAATCATCTTTTGCCGTTTTTTGGTGATATGGAGCTAGGATCAATCGGGCCCAGCGATATACGTCGTTATAAAAACGATAAGAGCGCCGATGATTTGTCAGCTAAAACGATTAATAATCATCTTACAGTCTTATCCCGTTGCCTATCTGTGGCGCGAGAAGAAGGTGTTTTGAAGGCACCTAAATGGACTGTTAAGTTAATGAAGGTGGACGCTATGGAATCCCGTTTTTTAGAAAACGCCGAAATCGCTAAACTTGTTAGAGCGGCTGAAGAAGAAGAGAATATTGAGTGGAAGCAAATGATTGTGATTGGGCTTAACACAGGTATGCGAATTAGCGAAATGTTAGCTCTGGACTGGAAAGACGTAAATCTGAACGGTTCCGTCCGTAAAATCAATGTTTGCGCATCTGTCTGTCGTGAGACTGGAAAGCTTAAGAAAGTTAAAAATGGGCTGGCAAGAGACGTGGCGCTCAATCCTATGGCGGCGGCTGTGTTTAAGTCGATGGAACATAGGGACGGTCCAGTGTTCAGTATGACCTATCAAGGGGCATACAGCGCCATGAAGCGCATTGTAGATCGTGCGGGCCTTAATGATGTCGGCTGGCATAGTTTGAGACATACCTTCGCATCTGCCCTTGTTACGTCTGGCGTGCCGCTTTTGACCGTTTCTCGTCTATTGGGCCACAAGAGCCTTAAAATGACCGAACGGTATGCGCACCTGTCTCAAGAGAAGAACAAAGACGCGGTGGCTGTTTTGGCCACAGCGATGGGATTCTAAAATGAAAGACGGACACATTGATTTGGAAAGTATGATCAAGATTATGGGCAAATGCTTCCAAGTACTAAAAAGCAATAAATTGCTGCTAGGGGATCAGGCAGCACGCACCGCGCTCACTTTGCTAGAAAGCTGCTGTCAGGACCTAGTGGCCGCTGTTATTTCCATGGGCGAGGAGTTAGGAGAGAAACATGGTACGATGGACAGAAGCGGATATACAGTCCGTGCGAAGGAAAAGGCTTATGATTCTAAGAAGACGAATTGAATTCTTGGGGGTGGTCTTGGTTCCGTTACTTGTCTACCTAACGTACGGTTCTTTACAGAAAGCGGCTTTTGCAGCTTGTGTGTTTGTTGCGGCAACTTTAGTCCACGATTACTTTTTAGCCTGATTTAAGGGGCCCGCTTGTATAGGGGCCCTGTTTCACAATTGTTTCAATTTAAGTAAGGGAGTTTGTTATGAGTGATATTAAAAGCATGAGAGAGTTTAACAAGGATTGGTTTGCGACGCGTGAGTTTGATTCTAAGGGCGATAAAGAGATAGCCTTCATGCTCTATAGATTGATCGACGATCTAGGAGAGTATCTAGTTAAGTTAGAAACGGCACGGTCGTGGCTTTTAGACGTGGAAAGGCACCCTCCTAGTCGTTTGATTAAAGAGAAGGATATCGCACAGTTTGCTACGGCAGTTGCCTTTTTGGAAGGATTGCTAAATCGGATCGAGAATACAAACAAGCCATTTTATGGCGGGACGGAGCAATTGCTGAAGCATTATGCCAAACCTTGGCGACCTACCCATAAAGAGCTAAAATGGGTTTACGATGAGGATTGGCTCGCTAAAATAAGAGGTAAAACTAAATGAAACCTTTTCCGAAACCGGGGTGTCATACCTTGCACGTTAGATTTAGCTTTTTACATCCGGGTGAGGATAAATCGCGTCGTGTCACCCTAGATACACATGAGACAAGTATTAAGAAAGCGACCGAGAAAGGTTGGCTTTTGCGTCGTGCGTACGAAAGTAAGTTTCAGGCGGATGCTGGCCTTACTCTAGACGACTTGCAAGCTTTCGATGATAAGCGCGGCGAAATAAAGAAGCGTTCGGAAAGGTACTTTCACTCGCAAACTGGCCCGCATTGGAAGAATCTCAAACTGTTCTTTAAGACGCCTGGTGACGTTACATACACAAGTTTGCAGGAATATGTCTTGTTTTGCCGAAAGCAAAAGAATAAGCAAGGCAAACCTAGATTTTCCGACGATACGATCAGGAGGCATTTGGCGACACTTAAGCGCGGTTTGAAACATGCCCGCTTATCTGGCAAGAGTGTGCCCAATATCCCTGACGAAGCATGGCCGGAGCTAGAGATACCGAATGGGCGCACCAAAGGAAAACCGGGCGCGAGCAATGATTTTTCTAAGAAACAAATGTTTTCGATCATTTCGCATCTGTCGGGCCATGCTTTTGATACGGCGCTGATTTTGGTCTGTACAGGGATTCGGCCTGAAGAGGGTGGTAGCATCCTTTTTGAGCATTTTGAGCCGAGAGACGATATGCCAGGGTGCGCAGGCAGGTTGAAGGTGATTAAGGGTGTAGAGGACCAAGATCGTTATGTGGGCATACCCTTCTCACTTTTACCTATTCTAAAGCGAGCCCTGCCGCTTAATGTAGACCATAAAAAAGCCTACTTTACAGCCTGTGAGCAAGCCGGGCTCCCCCCTAAATTTGGGCGTAGAGACTTTAGAGCGGCCTTTGCATCGGCGGTAGGTGAAGAGGACCATTGGGCGAGCCAGCTTGCCCTGGGTCACTATTCCGGGGTGCCTATTCGGTATCAAAACTGGGAAGAAGAGCGCATGGCAAAAGCCGCGCTAATCGCGTGGGCAGCCTTTGGCATGGACCAAAACCCTTCCAAACTGGCTCAGTCTGTGGCTTCAAAGGGGTATTTTCGGCGGCGCGTCAAAAATAACGCAAATCTTAAAACGCCTAGAATCGCCTGAGATATGCATTATAAGCTGTTTTATTTGGCGCGCCCGGCTGGACTCGAACCAGCGACCACCGGCTTAGAAGGCCGATGCTCTTATCAAAAACCCGGTTTAGAATGGCTCTAAGGGCTTAGCGGTGCGTCATTAGATGCGCGAGCATCGCGTCATGGCTCAGTTTGGCCACGAAAATGGCTCAGTAACTGGCTTGAGCCTCCCCGAATCATTTTTTGCTTGCCCCAAAAAAACTCCTGATCAATACCTGAAAACTTTTGTAGCAGCCTAGTTTGTTTCGGGCACAATAGATGAGCCCGCTTAAAGTTATGTTTCAAACTAGGATGCCCATATGTCTGTTAAAACCTTTTTCGGTTTTATGCTCCTTCTTACCTTATGTAGCTGTTCCGGCATGGACACAGCTTTACGCATGTATGGCTATATCCCGCTCACTCCCCCTTCCCGCCTATTAAAGCCCGGAGCTATCGTATTTAAGAAAAAGGGCAAAAGGTTCGAGGTTGGCATTATTTGCACGCCGGAGCAGTCTTTAGGCCAAAGATTCACAGTTTTGGAAAGTGACACTATCCCGACCTTTATTGAGGATTCGGTCAATAAAGAGTTCGTTTTAGATGCCGAGGCCGTAGACAAGGTAGCTGGCGCGGCTGGGTCCTATACGACCAAAAAGATTACGGTTATGCTTAAAAACGCCAGATTGCTCGAAATCAACGATTGGATCGTGGCCACCTACATTAGTGAAAGATCCCCCGCCTGTACCCGGATGATCAATGACCGGCTCGCGGCTGGCTTTGAAATCACGATGGTCACGTCGGCGCTGGTGGCCGATGCCGCCTACAACGTCGAGTGGGCAGATGGCAGACACATCCGTGCCGCTGCCCGGCTTTCGACCATCGAAGCCCTGGCCGGACAAATAAATGTCCTTTCAAAAAATTCCACCCAAAATAAATTTGAGGCCGAAAACATGGTCTGGGGCGTCCGTACGGACAGTTTCCTCGCTTCCATGAGCCACGCTTCAGAATAAAAAAAACCTATGTCTGTTGACGCCCCCCGGATTTTTGATCCAGATTCTTTTCAACGAAGGGGGGCCACCGAATGGCTGCGCTGAGATGGTATCAAAAGAAAGCGGTTGAAATCTTCGGCACCTTGCCCGAGCCACGCCGCTACTTTTTGCCCTGGGATATGGGGGCAGGCAAGACGCTTGGGGCCATTTCAATCGCAAAGGCATACAATCGGCAGAAGGTGCTGATTATTGCTCCCGCCTTGATCCGCGAGAACTGGCGCCGAGAACTTCAAACCCATTGGCCTGAAGCCGAACTTGGCATTATCGAATGGGGGCGCAAGCGTAAGCTCCCCGAGGAAAAAGACGCCGAACGGACCCGCGCTTACAGTGCTCCCGTCCAGGTGGTGTCCTACGACCTTTTGAAGGAAATCGATCCGTTCGGCTGGGATATGATCATTGTGGACGAATTCCACAATTTGCGTGCTCCCCGTTCGGCGCAGTCCAAAAACGTGCTTAAGATCTTCCAGGCCAATCCAAGCGCTTGGGCTGTGGGGTTGTCGGGAACGCCGATCCCGAATGAAGCGAAGCAATTGTGGAATCCCGTCGATATCTTCTTCCCCAACCGTTGGGGCCAGAGGACGAACGTCGGCAGCGAGGCGTGGAACTTTCTGTGGAAATACTGTGAGACTGAGCAGAATCAGCATGGCCGCAGTTTCTTCGGATTGAAGCAAGACATGCGCGGCGAGCTAGAAGCCGCGTTTTCCGAGATTTCTTTCCGGATTGTTCAAAAGGACTTTGCGGAGTTTTTGCCGCCCCTTTTCGTCAAGCCGATGTATTTCGATCAAAAGCCCGATCCGGTCAAGATTGCCCTGGATTGGTACGACAGCGTAAAAGATGAGTGCGCGCACGTTGGCATCTACACGCACCTTCGACAGACTGCTCGGGATATTGCTGCTGCTTTGCAAAAAAGGTTCGCGGATACCGTACCGTTCTTTATCGACGGCAGTGTGTCCACGCCGGTCAGAAATGACCTTTTGGTCACAGCGGCCAAGATGGACCGTTCTGTCATCGTGGGCACCACCCATGCGCTCAAGGAGGGAATCAGCCTTTCCTTTCAAAAAACCGCCCTGGTGGTCGAATGGACCACCGCTGTGGACGAGGTGGTGCAATTTATAGCACGGTTCGCCCGACAGGATTCTGTGGGCAACACCCCAACCCTGGTGCAATTTGTCGTAGGCCCCTCCGATGAGAGCCGATGCGATATCCTGCGCGCACGGATGGATTCGATCAATTCCGTCATCAAGGCTTCAAAAACCTCTGAGGTCGCGGCCGAGGTCTTTGTTGAGCGGGAGATGACCGATGATGAGTTTCAGGCTGAGTTGAACCGATTAGTGCAGTCACAAGAAAAACGCTCAAACCTTTGGGCCCCTACGGAAGACGACGAGGACGACGACAATGATTAAATGTGTCTGCGGTTGTGATCCTGAAGTCTGTGCTTGTGCGTTTCAGCAATTCCATGTTCCGCCTCCGGAAAGCGAACAGGACCGTATAGATTTCGAGGACGAGGATTGGGAAGATTTCACCGATCCCGACTTCGAAATGCCCACAAATGACTGAGTGGCAATTTGGCTGTGTTTGCCGCGCTTTGATCCTTTGGGGCTTAAAGGGAACAAAGGAGGACATTGACTGCGTAACCTTGATTATTGCCGAGATGGTGCAACAAAGGAGAAATCTGAGTGAGTGAGCCGTTGCAGATTTATCAGACCATAAAGCGCACAGGTGGCTCCGGACGGGGCATGTCTTACTGGACCGTGCCAGCGTTGTGTGGACGCAAAAGACGGCTGATGACCGAGCATCCTGCCGTTGAGACGATCACGGACAGCACAGCCCTTGATACGGGCATCTACTACCATTTTCTGAAGGAGTGCTTCTACAATGGCAAAGTGGCCGATAACACGGCAATTAGCATGGAGCCGATCCAAGACCTCGAATGGGGAGAGGCTGTTAGACTTTTTGACTTTCACCGTAGTAATTTCCCTGTGGATTATTTCGGCTCGATAGTCGCGGTTGAGCTAAAAATGCCGGTTACGCCAAATCACGCCGAAACGATACGAGATTGGCTAGGCGACATCGAGGCAACCGGAGCTATTGACCTTGTAGTGAACATGAGCGCCGCTGACGTTCGTCGGGTAGAAGAAGACCGTGGCATAGAGCTAAACGGACCCGGCATTTACATCGTGGACCATAAAACGGCAGGAGCGCGTAAGGACGATATGGGGGGTAAGGCAAACTACACGTCTAGTATGCAATGCCTCACCTACATGCACATGCTCTCACTGGCCTTTAATGAGCCGATACAGGGCATGATTTTTGACGTGCTGCTAAAGCACAAGGTTTTGCGCCGTGAGCCTGAAGGCCGAAACGGATCGTCGATCCAAACCTTTTTCGCTAGACCACAGGCTGAGGACCCGCATATTGTGAAAGCCGCGCTAATTCATGCGGACAGACAATTGCGAGAAAACTTGGCCAACCCATTCGCTTGCTATGACCGTGGGCGAGAGTGTGTATTTTTGAGCCGCGGGCTCTGCGGGAGATTCTGATGAAAACACTTTGGTTATTGCTTGAAACGATCACTTTAGATCCTTTTCCTCATGCTGTGTTTACCTCGCATGAAAAGCTTGAAGCTTACGTTAAAGCCAAAGGGGGCTCTATGGACGGCGGTAGGTGGGATTTCGAAGAAATCGACCTAGATCCGGAGGCAGAACAGTGAGCCTGCTAGAACAGCTTTTATCCCCGAAAAAGGTAGCCGACAAACCGGCGCGTTTTTCGATCCGTATCGATGGTGCGCCCAAAACGGGCAAAACTACCCTTGCGCTCACTGCGAGCAAAGATTGCCCCCCACAAAAGGAATGGGATGCGAAGAAGCCAAAAGAACTCAGTGATCTTGTATGGATCGGGTTTGAAGAGAATTGCCTGTTGTACGCACAACGGCGAGGTATCACTGTTCCTAACTTTCTTGATTGGTCCGGAGCCAGTCTCACGTACAGAGACATTGCGCCTGCAATCAAGGGCTTACCTGCCGCCATGGCGCAATACAAGGACAATGGGTGCACAACAATTGTTGTCGACACTTTATCCGCTTTCGAGTCCATGTTGCTGCGTGACATCGTTATCCTCCCGGACTACGAAAAAGACATGGACCGTATTAAAGCGTATGGCCGGGTCAATGATGCCCATGACATGCTTTTCGATAAATTGCGCGAGACGGGCATGAATTTTATCGGGCTCGTGCACCTGAACGTTAATCAGCCTTTTGGCGAGGAAGGGGGAAATACGCCTGCCGCAGAAAAAATGCGAAAAGCGGCAGAAAAAACGCACGACAAAGTTGAAGCCATGTCGGTTGCTGGCGTATCGTCGGCCTTCATTCCGGCCATGAGGCCGAAAGCCGCTGGAAGGTGGGCGCGGCTTACAGACGGAGTGTTGGTGACGTTTGCAGAAGAAAAAACCGTTCGGGCTGGTGTGAAGGAATTGAAGTACCTTTTTACATCTAGCCCGAGTTCGGACTATGCAGCGGGCGGACGATGGGATTTGAAGGGTTACCAAGATCCCTACCTTCGGCCGCATATTCAGACCATTTACGGAATCTAACGGAGAAACTTATGAGCGCGACTTCTTTCACCCTCGATGACCTTACCCTCGATTATTCGCAGGAAGACTACAAGCCCCAACGCCGTGACGGCAAGCCCGGTTTGACCTATGAGTTCAAGATTGCCAACGCTAAGATCAAGCAGCATAATCAGGGGCACCTTGCGGTTACTCTTGAGAATCATGCGCTGGACGGCGATGGTAAGGTGATGTTCAAGAAAAACATTTTCTTGGCTTTGCCTGTCAGCGTGGGCGAAAACAGCTCCCCTACCTATGCCAAGGGTATGTGGCTGAATCAGGTCCGTCCGCTGTTCAGCGAGATTGCGCCCTACGATCACCAGGAGAAGGACGAGATCACAGGCCGTAAGATTTACTTCAAAGATGGCCGCCAGCTTGATAAGGACGAGATTGAGCCCGCCATTATCGAAGCCAACAAAAAGGTGGGCGAGATGGCAAAGGACTGTGCCCGGACCTGGATCGAGCATGGCGACGATGCGGTGCTAGATATGTTTATTGACCGCACTTTCTTCGCAATGCTCACGGAGGACAAGTCCGGCAAATATGTCAATATCACCAAAATGAGCAGCAAAGCCCCTGAAGAGGGCGAGGTCTGCTATGACCGTAAAGTAGCCTTGGGCAACTAAGCTAAACAACAAAACCTGGGTACGTTTATAAACTGCCCTTTTTTTATATTTAAGGAAAACGTCTATGCGAACTTGCGTCCACTGCCAAACGGAACTAACTCGCAATTGCGGCGAAAGCTTCAAACAGTTTAGCGCCCGTAGGTATTGCTCTAGAGAGTGCGTTACAGCCGCTCGGCGTGAAAAGAGAGAGACTTTCCTGGCTACCGAAGCACAGGCTCTACAGCGCAAAGCTGAGGTGATGGGGGGCAATACGAAGGTTAACAACGCGTTGTTAAATGCCGACAAGGTGCGTCAGATTCGGGAATTGCATGGGCCCTTGGGCTTTGACGCTAAAGAGATCAGCGCGCACATGAACGTTAAAGAGGAGTGCATTAGGAAGGTTTTGCGCGGCATAACGTGGAGGCATGTCGTTTAATGCCGTACCACGCGGGAGAGGGCGTCAACGGCTTGGCGGTCATTGTGGACAGCCGGACCAAGAACTGTCAGGAACTTGACGGAGTGCTAGATGTTTGGGGTTTGGGCAACCGGGCTCTAGGTAAGCGTGAATGGCGAAAAACCTTACGTGTTGCCCTTCGTGACGTTGGCACTGCTCCGTTCAGTATGGTCGAGGTGCGACAACAAAAGGAGGAAATTGATAAAATCCTTCAGATGCATAAGATCAGCACGGTCGTCCTTGTTCAGACGCCTGCGACGCCTGGAGTCCGACAAGCCCATTCCGCCTGGAATATGTACGGGCGTGGAGGCTCCCCCTATAAATGGGCTGGCACTGCCTGGATGGAAAACGGGCTGTACAGAGCCCCAATTCTCAATCCGGTGAATTATGAGTATGTTTACGATTGGCTCCTCTGTAGGTGGGTTCAGCAAGCCCACGCCCTTGCAGCAGGTAAAATCAAGCCAATGCCCTGGCCCGACACCCACATCGTCCCCGATGCAAAAGCCCTCGAAATCCTCGAGCGTATTGGAAAGGATCAAAACGTTCCGGTCGCGGTGGATATCGAATCTAACGTCGCTGGCACGCTTATCACGGCCATTGGCTTTTCCAACGAAAAGGGGACCGTTAGCGTACCCTGGGATGGATACCCCATTGCTGGCTCCTTCGGAGAGATCGAGCCTGCTCTTGCGGAATACCCGCTCGGAGACACCATCTATAAAAAGTGCGTCGAACTCCTGGAATCGGCTCAGCCGAAGATTTTCCACAACGGAGCCTATGACACGTTCATGCTCGCCAAACGGGACATTAACGTCGGAAACTTCGCACACGACACATTGCTCATGCACAGAGTCGTTTACCCTCAATACCGCCACGGTCTTCAGATGGCCTGCGCAACCGAGTTTTGTGTCGAGCCCTGGAAATGCTTCTTCAAGCCGCCGAAAGTCGGAGCCGACGAAGATAAGTGGCTAGGGTGCCCAACGGATATGAGAACCTACAATTGCCAGGATTCTTACGCTACGTACCAGTTGTACCAATCCCTGAAAGGAAAGCTCGGATGAGACGAAACCCTAATCAGCTAGAGTTTGAGTTCGAGCCGCGAGGAGTTGCGATTTCTACGCGTTACGCCTGCGAGCACCAATTCCGGACGGATGAGTTTACGGACCATGAGGTTTGCCAAACCTGCGGGCTTTGTGTTCCCCACGAATACATCCTCGATAACCTCGATATTAAGGAGTGGGCCCAAGATGAGCTGTGAGCACGATTGGGTGGTGGTGGACGACAATCCGTACGAAACCGTCAACTGGTGCAAAAAGTGCCGCGTAGCTATAAGGAAGCCTAGATGAGCCTAAAGCTGGAATTTCCCGTTCCCCACGGCAAACGCCAGTATGATCAATATATGGAGCTATCTAGGATTGCCGTTCGGATGCAGCAGTCTGGCTGGCGTGTTGATATGAAACGGCTCAAGGAGCACAAACGTGATGCGCAAGAAAGACAGAAGCGGTTGGGGTCCATTTTCCGCGATCTCTCAGGAATTGCCGACCTTGGAAAAGATGGCCAGTTGGTCAGCATCAAAGAGTATTTCTGGAAAACACTCGGATGCCCGGTTATCTCCGTCGACCGAAAAACTAAGAAGCCCAAGCTCGATGCCGCTGCATTATTGGCATATGCCTCCGAATTTGAAGACGAACGCATTGTTAAATCAGCTGCTGCTTTGTACGGATTCAGGAAAGCCGGTAAGACTATTGGATTCTGCAACGACTACCTGCAATCGGGAGGACGGATACATCCGACTTATAATGTCACTGGAACGAAGGGTTCGCGCTGGTCTTGCTCGGGCCCGAACATTCAGCAGCTTCCGGCAAAAATGACCAAGTTCGACTTTGGGGACGGGCCCGAGGTCATTGCAGCAAGTATGAAGGATTGTTTAATTCCAGACGATGGTTTCATTTTAGTCGATGCGGATTGGGCAGCCTTGGAATTGTACCTGCAAACCTACATTGCCGGCGCTCGTCGGCTGGTCAAGGTTATCGAGGACAATGGCGACCTTCACATGTATAACGCCCGAGTTATGTTTGGGGACAAGGTGGTGCCCCAGGACGCCACAAAAAAGACCCACAAGGTTTTTCGCAATGTTTCTAAGCTTGCCTTCGGTTTCGCGTATAATGCCAGTGATCACGTTGCACAGGTCCACAAGACCATGAAGGGCTTTATTCCAGGTATAACCGAGCCCATGTGTAAACGGATGCGTAAGGCGTATTTCGATCACCATGCGGAATTTCCCCGCTGGCAGAAAAAAACGAAGGAGAGCGTCGATGGACTCGGTTATGTCGATACCCCTCTACTTGGCAGGCGTTTATATCTCCCTTCTAGTATGCGCGGTTATAATCAGGCTCTCAATTCTCAGTGCCAAATCACTGGCGGCGATCTGGCGAACCTGGCGATCATCGAATTGTACAAAAACTGTAGATGGGACCAGGGGGAGCAAATCCGCGCCCAAGTCCACGATTGCTTCGTCATGCAGACCAAACCGGAATGGGTCGAGGAAACGGCGCAAAAGCTAGTAGACGCAATGACGAGCCCGGTTGACATTTATGGCCTAACTGCGCGATTTGTTGCCGAACCTGCTTGGGGGTACAATTGGGGTACCATGCAGGATTTACCCTTTAAACCGGAGAAAACATGAAGACCGTCCTTTTCCTCAGTTATGCAGTCCTGGCAGCCTGTGGCAACAACGGAGCCCCTGGCACCATTGGTGACCCGAACGGTCCTGTTGCGGCCGCTTTGACCAACTTGACGGATTCTGTCTTTAAACAAGAGCAACCCGCCCTAAACTCGTCGATTGCCAAACTGTCGCCTGAGACACAGGCTTTGGTACAAACGGCCTATGCCGCTCTAGAAGAGGCTATCAAGGGGCTCGGCGGCTCTACCCTCAAAATCCTCACCGTTAAGGGCGAAAAGCCCGAACTGGACCAGGCCACAGCCAAGCGGTTTTTAGAGGACGTACACGCTCAATTGGACATGTTGATTCATTGAAATAAAAAAGGGGCTTTCGGGCCCCTTTTTCATATCCTATTCGAACAGCTTAGCTAAGCCGCTTTTAGCGATCACATCTGCCAGGGGGAAATTCTCGCCCGGACAGGTGTGGCCGTAGATTAACTTGGAAGCAACGGCTGTACCTTTGGTGCCTAGCTGTGAGTGCCCACACGCCCACAATTTGCCGCCGTAGCGGGAATTGATCAGTTGCATAAGAAGCACGCAACTTGTCAGTTGGGCAGCTGTAGGCTTGTTATTCTGGCCCGGCTCGAGCGCGGCAAAATCTCCGAAAACGGCAATAGCAACGGTTGAGCCATTATATTCTATTGCGTGCTCTCCCCGGTCATCGACAGGGGTCAGCGGCAAAATGGAGCCATCTTTTTGGACTAGGAAATGGTAGTCTTTCCCATCCCAAACCTCGGCGCGGTGCAAAACTATTCCATTAGTTACTTGGCGTTTAATTTTTCACCTGCCTTCACAACAGCCTCTATGCCGTCGATGAGCGGCTTAAGCTTCGGATCTGCCGTCTCTACTACAAGGGCAGCTTCCGGAGCCACTACAGCAACAACAGGCTCGACCTTGACAAAGATACTTTTCAGCCAGGAGAGAAACTTTCGCACAATGTAACCCTATTTAATGAAGGGGCCTTTGTGGCCCCGATTCATTAAGTATTCCCGATAAAACTTAAGCCGCAACTAATTATCGATCCCGCGAGCGTTTACACTCACCTGTACGTTTCCGGCCGATGTGGGCGCAAACCTACAGCGCATCTGCGACATAGACGTTATCTGGTCGGTGAGCGAGAAGAATTGCACAAGCGTCTGATTTGCCGTGAGCGCCTGGCTGGTAGCATTTACCCAAACCGGGGTCAAAGCTTGCGAAGCTTGGTTCTCTCCTGACGGAACAACCTGATTCGTGCCGTCGATGTAAAGGGTGCCAGCTGCGCCATTCTTGCACACAACCTGCACATTTACAGCTACCGTCCCGTTCAAGCTAATCGGATCAGATACGACGGTCGTGGAGCCATCGACAGCAGTATTGATCGCATTGGGGGAAAAGGTATCGCAATGGAAATTGGACATGGGAATCTCCTAAAAGTTGTTTTACTGAGGCGTTAGGCCGACGAGAAGAAATCCGCTAAGGCTTACGGTTACGGCGCTAGCGGAATAAAACTTCATTGACGCCAAATCGTCTTTCTTAAAAGGAATAGGCGCCGGAGCCATAATCAGGACACCTTTTTGAGCAAAGGTGGCCGGAACATAGGTCTGACCATTTCCGGCGTCGGCAGGTTGCATAACGTCTGCTGTCGTCCCTGTACTGCCATCGGTCTTGGAGACGTAATTGCCGCCCGTAATGGATGTGCTGAAAGTTCCGGTCATAGTGACACCCAACACCCATCCATCGCGCGGGAAGCGATATCTGAAAGTATTGTTATTCGAGTCGCCGGGCACTCGAAAGTCGTAAACGTTGGGCCCGGTTGGAAATGCCTGGTTTAGCAAAAGCACTCCGACATCGAGGCGATTGTAGATAATGGTGTTCCCGCCGCTTTGTGTTGAACTGAGAATGTTCCCCGCCGCATCGTAGATTATGGTTTTCATCAGAGCCCTAACTGTTGTTGTTGAAGGGTGGTAGCATCGGCTGTTACAGCCTGTTGTGTAATTTTAGCGGACTTTGCGCCACCTGTCGATTTTGAGCCGCCCTGTCCCTGTTGGGGCTGGCCTGCCTTTGGATCGGGTCCGGCTGTCTCTTGTAGGCGTTTGAGCGCCTTGGGGTCATCCGTCGAACGGACGTGTGTATTGGTGAAAGTGCTCACCTGGCGCGCAAGTCGGCTGGGAACCCGTTTCTTAGAATTCTGAACCTTATGGGTCAATTCCTGGGTTGCTTGCTCATGCCACGCGGGAAACACAGTTTTGAGCATTTCGGCTGTTTGGGGATCGGTGCCAGTCAGTGCCTCATCGGGGTTAGAGACTAGCCGCCACATGCGCATAAACTTAACCTGCTGAGCCCTAGGAGGAGCAAAGGATTGCGCCTGTAGGGTAGGATCGAAGGGCTTTTTAGGTGCCATTTGATCTAGGGCGTGCACCCCTCGCATGATTGTGGCCGTAACCTGAGCGATTGTCTCAGGGTGATCCTGAGCCACCTGTGGATACATTTGGGCGACGTTGTGCTGTATAGCTTCTTGATTTGTCGCCGCAAAGTTAATGGCATTTGACGCCGTTTGATAGTGAGACGTGTCGTAGCTTGCCGGCACAGCGGACTTTTTGTTTTGCTCCCTATATGTGCGTGCTCCTAGCTCAACAGGGTAGGCAATGCTTTTCATAAACTTTGTGCCGAATCTCTCGAAAAAGGGTCCGAGGCTCCTTCGGTAGTTCGCAAGTTTGGCAAACGCATTTACCCCGGTCATGGCTCCCGCCACGCCATAGCCTACCGGAGCAAGAGGCCCGGCAAAATGAGATAGACCGGCAATAGTCGCAGGTATGCCCAAACCGAACGGAGTTTCGATATCGCCATCGACGTACTGCTTTGCGGGTTTCGGCGGTTTCCACCGAACAGCTAGTTCGTCCGTATGCGTGTCACCTTTGACGCCTCGAACCTTTGTAGAGGTTTCTTTAATGGTATCGTCAAGGTTGCGCTCTTCTTGCTGGACACGCTGGCTGTTCTCAGTGAGCAAAGAATCCGATTGTACGTTTTTATCCTTGTTCACGGTTTCGTTGGCCGTTGTCTCCGACGTGCTGATTCTGCCCCTTACGGGCTTGGCCTTGGCTGTTTTAACGCCGGGGACTTCTGCGCCGAAACCGGGCGCTTTGAGGTCGCTTTTCGGAGTATTGCCCATAACGCGCGCATACTCGTCGTTTAGCTCCCGGAAGCCCGGAACGCCAACATCGCCTTCCAGCTTAAAAGGGTGCGCTTCTGAGAGAAGATCCTTTGCGGCCTCCTTCTCTTTTTGAAGCATGGATACAAGGCCCTCGTTTAATTCTACGTTCTTGCCGGCCTTTATATTCCTTTTTGCTTCTAAGATCTTTAATTCGTTTTTATAGGATTCGTCCCAAAGTTCCATGTGCCCATCTACTTTTGATAGATGGTGCTTAATGGCAGCACGGAGCCAATCCTTTTTCTCCTGAGAGGTTTGATCTCCCCATTCGAAATAATGCTTCGGCTCTGCTGCCGCTGCAATATTGATCGGATCGCGGGAGGCATTGTCCGCAGCAACCTGCTCCTCGGTCTGGGTAACTTTGGGCCGGCTAGTCGTTGTTCTCGTTGAGGTCTTGTTTTTCACCATATCGTCGTCAGTGACAACGGTTCCGGTTTTCTTTATTTCATGGTCATAATCGTTCGTTTTGGTCTTGGTGTCTTTTAGCTCGCGGTTAAAGTCCCTTGCGAGCGTATCGGTCGTTTCAACGTCGTGAGTGACGTTCTTAACCTTTGTGGTCCATCCGGCTACCTGGGGCCCAACTTGCGCTTGGGGAGGTACTGCTATCTGCTTGTGAGTAAATACCTTATATTTCTCAAGAGCGTCGATTAGGTCCCCGGTGCGAGAACGGAGCACTTTGGGGATACTGATAGCTCCGTGCGTAACGTTGTTAAAGAGGGAGTTCCATACAATATCCGAGAACGCGGACTGGGCTAGACGCTCCGCTGTTATCGGATGTTTCATTATGGAATCTTCGGTAAGCTGGCTTGAGACGCCCATCGAAGCGGATGCGGCCATACCCTGGGCTGTGTTGCGAAGGGCTGCTCTACCGAGATTCGCCAGCCTTCCACTGCCCATAGCCGTTTGAGCTGCTTTACCTAATGCGGTGCCCCCTAGGTATTCGGCTGCCTTTGCTTCTGCCGCGCCAGTTAAACCGCCGCCGATCATAGAAGCGCCGATTCCGGTTATATCTCCGGCAAGGGCTGAGGCTTTGTTAGCTTCCGAACCTATTTGCTCATTTACTAGATCGCTACGCCTTCCGGCAGCAGCAAGCCCGGTGTTCAAAAGACCGAAGCTGCCCATGTTTCCCGCATGAGACAGAAACGTACCGACTTTTGTCAAGCTGTCGTTTTTTGTAGCCTCATACTCCGCTTCGGGCCCGATCTTATATCCTTGTGCTGCAAGGATCTTTGCCTGGGAACCGGAAGCGAGTTTAAGCCCTTCACTTTTCGGATCATAGACCAATACCCGGTCGGTATCCTTCAACCCAAAGGTAGCAAGAGAGGGAGCCGCATTGGCAGCGGGCGCTTCAGTTTCGCTCATCCTGCAAACCTTTCGTCCGGAGCCTTAGCAACGGCGGGAGGCTCATTGGCTGTACCATCGGCATTAGGGAGAGCATCTAGAGTAGATTGGCCCGAAGCGCCCCGATTTGTGCCGTTTGCTGTCATCGCGGCGGTTTCCTGATCACCGATCAAAGCGTTCTCGGGTTTGCGCCAAGGAGACATAAGCGGATCACTTTCGTCCGGCTCGACGGTACCCGGCGCAACGGACATTACGGCCGTATCCGTGCCCTCCGTGATCAAGAATCGGATTGCGTTCAGTTTAGCCCGCAAGCCGTTAAGTTTCTCGGCATTGAGCACGGACGACAAAGCGACCTCGCCAGGGTAGGCTTTCAGCTGTTGGATAATAGCTTGCTCGCCTTCCTCGATCCGCGTCCCTGTCTCCAAATAATCTCGGGCGCCCTTAAATGCCTGGGCGTCAACGGTTAGCAACTGCCGGAACTTTTCGACAGTCATTGGGGAGTTGAGCATGTTGTCGATATGATTCATAGATTGAATCATTTGACGACCACCGCTTACAAGCTTGGTCACGCGACCATGTTCAGCGTTAATGGGGATGTAGCCCTTATAGCCGAGAACGCCATGCTCAAGCTGCTTCTGCGCCTCTTTTTGCTTAATCGCCGTCTGTGCAACATCTATCGCTTTTTGGCGCCCAAGTAGCTGCAAAGCCCTTTGGCTGTTTGCGATAGCCGTTTGGCCAATAGCTGTGTCGCGAACGTTTTGCTGTTCTTTAATCTTCGCGGCTTGCGCCTCAACAGCTGCCTTCCATTTCGGATCGGCATACTGATTTGCGATGGAACGGAGCGCGCCTGTGTAAGATTCGAGAGCCATGTTTTTAAGCGTGCCGCTTACAGCCTGAGCGTTTTGCAGCCGCTGTTGCAGCATACCGTAAAGGGTCCTGTCTCCCTCCCCTATGGCCTGAAGATGCTCAAAGCGCGTCTTTTGCGCCGCTACGGCTCGGTCGGCCATAGCATTGATCGATTCAAGGTTATGGTTCGCATGATTGCCATTGACGCCATAGCCGCCGAAAAAGATGGAAGCGGCTCCCATCATCTTGCTGACGCCTGCTTGGCCCCAAATGTCCTGTGGCTGGGCGAGAGCCATTTTCTTCATTTCGTCTTGGACCTGGTGATAATCCGCAATCGCCGCCTGAGCCTGTTGATCTACTTCTGCTGCCGCTGTGTGCAGGTCGTTGAAATTCTGCTCAATCCGGTCGTGCAGAATGTCTTCAGGCTTTTGCGAGGCTTTTTGAATAGCCCGGTCCGCAGCTATATTATCGGCCGCAGCTTTGCGTTGCATTGCTGCAAGGTCAGCGCTCTCTTTTAGGTCTGACTGCTTTTTATCCTCGGCTTGCTGAATTAAAGCTTCGGGAGTGAGCGGCAAACCGTCTGCGCCCAAAACCGTGTCATCGGACGGCAACTCGGCGGGAACAGTTGGATCGACTGTAGTGGGCGTTTGCGCTGCTTGGGGAGCGCCAGGGACGGGAGCGGCTACAACCGGCGTTCCGACAGGCGTGTTTAGCTGCGTGCTTAGCCCGTGCTTTTGTCTCAAAAGGTAGGCTTCTTGGTCTTTGCCAAGATCCTGATTTTGAGCGGCAAGAACGGACGATGCGGCCTCTTTGACGTTTTGATTGTTAAATGGCGAATTGTTCAGGGGAGCCAGCTGGGCCTGAGCCTGGGCCTGAACCGGCGTCAAAGCGTCCGGAGCCGGGGTTTCGGGTTTTGTGGCTCCAAGATACATCTGGGCCAAGGATCTGATAAGTTCCGGTGTCATACTGCCGCCGCGATAAAAGGTATAGCTTTTGCGACAATGCCGCCCAATGCTCCCCAAAATCCGCCGCCGCTGTCTTTTTTCTTCGCAGCCGCCGCAGCTGTAGCATCCTGCACGGATTGCTCATACCCTTTCATATTGTCAGCCGTGGCCTGTTGAGAGGCTTTGATCTGATCCTGCAAAGACGCTAGGTATTGCTGCTGACCGGCGTTCGGCGTGTTCGTGACGCCGACCTGCTGCATGGGCTGGGCCATCGGCATTTGCTGGAGAACAGGCACAAGTCCCTGATAATACGGTTGTTGATTAGGGTACATGTTTTACCTCACGTTCTGTTCTGTTGGGCGTTTGCGCTAATATGGGTGATTCCGTCCATAAACGACGCAACGTCGTTTCCTGCCGCACCAAATTGAGCAGTATTCGCCGCAGACTGGCCCGCAACGTTTGCCATCGATGCCGCATAATTCGTGGCATTATTGGCCGCGTTGAGAGCCTGCGACGTATCATTCGCGTTCGTCTGGTAGCCAAGGTTTGTGACGTGCTGATTATAATTCTGCTGCCCCATCGTGTTTTGCTGATTTGTCATGCCAGCGGCAGTCTGGCCCATGTTGCCCAACAGGTTGGCATAATTGTTCTGAGCGGTCGATAGCTCCTGAGCCCGGTTCGCTTGGCCCGAGGATACAATTTGGGCGTTTTGAGCCGCCTGGGCATTGAGCATGTTGCGCTGGCTCAAACCGGGAGCTACTCCCCCTTGTTGGGAAAGCATGGCGGATTGGACAGAATTGTTCGCCTGGCCCAAACCCGCCTGCATTTGCAAGTCGGCCATAGACGGCGCATTTCCCGTCGCCTGGTTGTAAAGTAGGCTCGCCGCGTGTTGTTGGTCATTATAGTTGGCCTGCTGATATTGGAACTGATTTTGAGCGTCTTGGTTCCAATTCGTGTTGGCGATGTTGTTTGAGTCTTGGTTAAGGCCCGTCTGCTGGCCTGCCCAATTGACCAGGTTGCCCTGATTTGCGCGCTGTTGGGCTAAGGCTGCCGCATTTGCGCCTGCTGCGTCCCAGGTGCTTACGAGCCCGGCAGAGCCGGCAAGGGCTGTAGGAAAGGAAGACATGCTTAAACCGTTTTCTGGGCAGCAAGTTTCGCAAGCCCGTTTTTGGAGCCAACCTCGAGTGCTATAGAAGAAATAGCACAAGACTGGCCGACTGTTCCAGATTCCGTAATTTTTATCCGAAGGGTCTGCATGACCGACCGGGGCAGCCGGGAGCATCGAAACTGATAAACCGTGTCCCCGGTGACTAGTCCGGTACTTGTGTCAAAGTTGACCGTATCGGTGTAATTGGGCTGGTGGTCGTAGGCAAACGAAACGTTGAGCACATGGCCGGAATAATAGTCTCCTAGCAGAGCCATCCGATAAGCCCTACCCCAACCTTGGATACCGCCTGCGCCCACAGGTATTTCAGGTGTCTCCAAAGTGAGCACAATGGGCGTACCGTCGTCCGTATATAAATCCGGCGTCTCTTTATAGACTTTGGTGCCATCGGCCGAAATCCACCAATAGTTATCGAGCATGTAGCGAGCGCTCACAGACGCCATATTCGAGAAGGTCGACCAAACGCCTCGCTTATAATCGAAAACAAGAACTGGCTGGCCCGCTGTCTGAGGTACGAATCTAACCTGGGTAAAGCGGGGTACGATGACTGTAGAGGAAATGGCGCCGAGATTGCGCAAGATGGGCTCAACTGGCTCCCCGATATAACTGACCTGAAGGCTCCGGTTAATCATTTCGATGCCCCTTCTGGATCGAAACAGAATCCCATCCGGAACCGTCACAATGCTGGCGGGCTCGATACATCCGACGTCCGCAGTAATTCGCTGGAATCTGCTAAAGCTGCCGGAGCCGGAATTGTCCGGACCGTCTCCGTAAAAATACAGGATTTGGTCCTCTTTGAAAACAATCACGTTCGCATCGAGAACTGCAACCGCTGTAAATAGAGCGGTGCTGTTGCCCTCCGACATAACGTTATTGGCCGAAAACTCAACCGTACGCCCAGAGCTATAAAGCTTTGAAAACCAGATCGTATTGCGCGCATCAGCGGGAATCAGGAAAACGCGCGTTTCTCCTACAGCCGCATGATGCACTGCTGGTGGCGGGTCGTTCGGCAATTCGTTTGCATCCGTGTAAACAATGCGGTTTTTCGTGATCGAGGTGTTGTTGTTGGGTGCTGTGCTGCCGTCGCTTGTTCGGTCCGAGAAGGAAGCCCCGTTAGCAGCCTGGCCGATAAAGTAATGTGAGCCCGTTACGTTTTGCGTAGACCGATAATACTCGATCATCACATTCCCGCCGCCGTTGTAGATGTAGCCAGGGAATTGAACCGAATTGAAAGCGTTGGGGCATGGAACAGTTATCACCGGCGAAGGAGCCGAACGGTAAACATTGCCGTAAGCGTCACGGCGCACAAAACAGATCACGTAATAGTACTCGATGTATCCGGACGCCGTAACGGCCGACGTTCCTCCTGCAAGACCCGAAGGGTAGGAATTTACACTCGGAACGAAATTCACTGTAGACACCTGAGAAGATGTATTCAGATCGCCGGACGGCGGATTGCTAAAACCTGCCTCGTTTACCGAAATTCCGTCATAGTAAGACGGGTATGCTCCGGCCAGCATCACGCCTCCGGTTGGCAGCGATACGATCTGTGTTGCACGTGACGGAGTAAAATCGAATTGGATCCGATTTAGCGCGCCGTAGGTGTGGGAATCATTTGCGGTCTTTTCAAGCGACGAGGATATAAACGTCACGTATTTAGACGTTCCGTTGACGTTGATCACCTCGCACGGCACTGTCATGTCGCCGGCTGTTATATGGGCGTTTTTCATGTACAGGGTGCGGCAAACTGTCGCGACACTATTTGTCGAGAAATCAAATTCGGCAAGATAAGCGCTATTATAGACCGCATCGCTAGAAGGGGCGCCTGCTCCCGTCCATGCGTAAATCTTGTTGTTTTGGCCGATTGTGAACAGACGGCTCAATACTTGGGTAAAGTTTGAGTTAATGGGAGATGGGTACTGTAACGTATTTGTGGCCCTGGTCGATGGGTTAAGACGCATCATAACCGTTTGCATTCCGATTAGCGCTCGGCTGCCAATCCACAGAGCCGTTCCATCTGAAAGCCATTTGCAATCAACCGGCAGGGGCTGCGAACTGCCTAGGCCGATATCAGTTTTCGTCATCACGTAGGTTGACGTATAATAAATGAGACAATCGCCTGCTGCTATCAAATACGGCGTCGCACCAGGGCCGTCGCAACGGACGGCGCATCTTTGAGAAGATACCGCGTTAGTGGTAGCAAACGATGCAACCTGATCGATAATGAAAGACCCATCGTTTCCAATAGAACCGAAGGTCACGCTGAAGGTCTTACTATCCGAAATTAATGGCCCGACACAGTTAATAAACTTTCCGTTTGTAATATGTATGTCATACCCATAGCGCCCTGGAGAATTTGTTACCGAAGCATTTGTAGTCTGGCCTGTGAAAGTGTTTGCCGTAATGTTAGCTATTAACCCACCGGACAGATTGCTGAGAGGTAGAGTGCTATAGGCAAGTTGCGAATAATAGTTAGAAGACGCATCCTGGGTCACAACGAGGTAAAAAACATAGAATTGGCCGTTATAATACTTAACAGACGGAGCCTGCTGCCCGATGTAAGTGTTGCCTGGACTTATCCTTGTATTCCTTGGGATCGGAGTAGGAGGAATAATCCAAGTGCCTGTTGCTAAGTCTTGGACGCCATAAAAGCATAAAGCAGCAGTTGCGTTCGGCTCTTGCCAAGTGACGCAAATATACTGTGTTCCGTCCGTTGCGCACGATGGGTCAGAAGGCGGCCACGGAAAGAGCGTTTGCCCTGAGGAGCCTGCAACCTGGGCAACATCTAAACGGCCTTGTGTTGGCGTCGGAATGGACGTGCTTAGGTTTTGAGCGATGTTATACCTGTTGAGGGTATTTGCGCCTAAAACAAGCGGCTCGATATTATCGCGCACACCAAGGGACTTGAAAGGCCCGCCCTGCAAAGGCGCTCCCTGTGGATTGATTGAGGCACAACCGTAGCGTTTAGTGACCTGGCCTTCCACAGCACCAAAAATCACATTATCCGCCGTTTTTAGCTGACCGTTGCTTAGCTGGTGCGGGTCTTGCTTTGCGTTAATACCGCCGGTCAGGTTCACTTTTACGAAAGTCTTTGTAACGGGGAGATCTGTGCTTTTTGCCATCTTATGCTCCGAATTCCACAATGAGCCCAAAGTTGGCTGCGAAGGTATATCCTGTGCCGATATAGCAACCCATGCCAAGATAGTCGCCGGCGTTGAAGGGGTATGTGCCTTTAGCAAACGTGATTGGAGGTGAGGGCGTTTGAAAACCTGCCTTTATGCCCATCACGTCGATGATTTGTCCGGTTGTCCCCAAAGTGTTCTTAAAGACCTGGACAGTTACATCTGCTGCAAGTGTCCGATCCATAATGAAATCGATTCCGACGATGGAACCGGCAAAAGGCATCACGTGCGCGCAAACTGTGCTCGTCGAGCCGTTTGTGTCCGTTCGGCTAAGTACGGCAGCACTGCGCAAAATGCCCCCTTGGGTGGTCTGACGCCATTGGGTGCCCATATTGATATGGGTTTTGAAGCCGCCGACTAAGGATGTGAAATTATTCGCGGTGATGGTGCCGCGAGAGGTGGCCGAGCCGTTCTCGCTCACAGAGAATTGAACCGCGCTGTTTCCGGCGTTGGTCGTGTAAAAGGCGGTCGTGTTGGCAAGCGGCACAATCGCCACGCCGCCATCTGACCGGTTTCTAAAGACCGTGTTGCCGTTAACAGTTAAATCGCCGTTTTGGGTTGTAGCGCCCGTCACATTTAGGTTGCCGTAGATTCCAACGTTACAACCTACCTGTGCGGCGGTAGCGGTCGCCACATCGCCAAATATTACGGAATTGCCGGAGCTAGAGGTTTTGTCGCCATGGACGAGCAAAGCGGGCTGGTCTAGCAATTGCGTCGAGCCTGGACCGGCAAGGCTCTTAACTGTAGGAGACAAGACCAACGGGCTAGTGGTGCTAGAAGCCGAGGAGCCTTTTAGAAGCTGATCAACGGCGTTCGCAAGGTTATCTTGAACGGTCGATAGCTCATAATCCTTTGGCCGGATTCTTTTTACTTTTGAGTCCATTTTTAGAGCCCATCGTCAACGTCAACAACATGTTGGTGTCTGCCCATATCGCGGTTGACCATAGACTGTTCGATCATTGCTGTGATCTGAGCCTGTCGGCGCTCAAGCTGCTGTGTATCGGATTCCTCTTTGATCCGAGCCGCAATCACAGCTTGATTGATAACAAACTCCTCCCAGCCCGGAGCAACCGAAATCTCGGTCGTGTCCGTATCTAGCGCCATGGGCGTATAAACCGGCGAATACCACAAAGCGATACCGACTTGGGCTTGGCTTGGAACAGGCAAAAGCCGAAGCTTATTGCCCATAATCATGTATCCGTAGCTTCCGTCCTGAAACTGCGAATACACGCCATAAAAGCCCGGCTGAAAGCCTCGGAATTCTTCCGGCATAACTCGAGCAATCGGGATGTAGCTGTATGGGGGAGCCTGATTCCCTAAGCTGAAGACTTTTAGCGCTTTGAGGAAGTCTACGGGCAAATCGTAGTCCATCTGACCTACGACAAGCGTAATCAGAGTTTCTTTCCAAAGGTAGAATTCGGCCGAGTTTATGATCCAGTTGTGTAAATGGGCCGCACCTTCGTTGATCAGCGAGTTCGCCTCGGAAACAGAAATATAATTCTGTTGGCCCTCGTCGAAACGATTATAGAAGCGGGTCCGCAAATCGAGAAGGGTTGTCATTATTGCCTCTCAGTCGAAACGTCAGCTTCTGGAAGCCCTCTCTTCAAGTCCCGCGCAATAAGATACAAGTTCGCATATTTTCCGTATTTGGCATATGCGTCCTCGTAGTCAGAATCTGCGATTCTTTTTTCCTGAGCCGCTTTTGCTTTCTCCGGGCCCGCAATCTCGTCTAGCTTATGCTTTTTGGGATTGTAGATGCTTTCGACCGGAGTGTGCGGAATCGGCTTAACGGGCAAGTGACCGCCAAATTTAGGGAGTTCGCCGTATCCATACACATCGCCTGGAGCCGCGTATTGCATCCTTATATGCTCGGCTCGGGCCTGGTCCATATGTTTACGGGCGAATTCCTCTCCCTCAGCCTGGCGGGCGATGCCGGTTGCGCCGGGGAAGGCCGCTCCGTCATTTGCATTTTCCCAAAAGCCTTTGGGCTTGTACGTGTGCCAGTCCTCGTATTGGTAGTTTGGGCTCGAATTAAGCGGATTGCTGAGCCCCTTGCTGTAATCTTCGAAAGGCGGCGTCAACAGCGCTTTGAGGTTGTTAAGAAAGTCCGTCATTTCTGGGCCATTTCTATGCACGCTTTGAGTGCATCAGCAAAGGCGGCAGTATCGCCCGATTTCATGGATTCCATCAACTCTTCGGCGCCAGCCTCGAAAGCCTCACTCATGCCGCTTTCAGTCTCCGATGCGTCTTCTGCGGGACTTTCGGTTTCTTTTGGGGCTTTCCCGTTGGAATTCTCTTTTCCAAGGAGATTCATAAGGGCTTCCATTTAAACTCCTTAAAGCATGTGCATGGTAAATGCGGCGGACTGGCCTAAGAATCTACGCATTTCCAAAGGATCGACAGCCGTTGAAGGCGCTGTCGGTGCGGCAGGAGGTGCGGCAGGAGGTGCTTGACGGGGGGTGGGTTGAAAAGGCGAGGGAGCAGACACAGGGGCGCTTATTCCCGCCTGATTGTGCATTTGCAGCGGAGCTATGTAAGAACCGTCATAATTTGCCTGGGGCTGATATCCTGCCATCTGGCCAGGTTGAATAGAAGCGCGATAAAGCGCCTGAAGATACGGAAAGGATGGGTCGTTTTGATAAGTGGGCATTGCAGTCTCCAGGCTGACAAATGGGGGTTTCCTTTCGGATTCTTACCTAGGAAGGGAAGGGACTAGAAACCCTCCCCAGAGCCCCATTTATCAGGTTTGATTAGTAACCGAAGCTACCAGTCAAGTTCAGGCCCGGCGCATCGCAGACCAAGTTGTACCATGCACGCCACCGCAACTCGATGCCGTCGCTGGTTGCCTCACGAAGAGCCGAAAGACCGGCTGCCTCATCCATGTGGGGAACGGCGTCCAAAGTGGGCATCCACCAGGTATCGCTCTGAAGCATGTAGAAACGGCCTGGATCGACCTGGGGATCAGACATGACCGCCATGTCGCCAGATTGGCCGCGCACGATCATTGCGCTGGTATCGAGGCCAGTGACGCCTTTGTCCTGCTGGAAGTACCGCACCTTCGAACCCAGCTCTTGGCTGTAATTCGAAATGTTGATCGGATTCATCAGAATCAGGTCGGGAGTTGCGCCCTGAAGGCACATTTCGGCCGAACAGTTCTGAAGGGTCGCTTCCATCTTTTCGCCGTTGGCGGCCACATAGCGCGAGCCGGACAGACGCTGCACGTCCACGGACCGATCGAAGCCCCAAAAGGATTCGCCAGCAACGGGAGCAGTAATGGGGAGCCAGTTACGAAGGCCCGAAACGCCGCCGTAAGGGGTGTTCATGCCAAAGCCCAAGCCCTCGCCGTTACGAAGCAAAAAGTATTGCGTCGTGGTGGCTAGGCCGGTCACAGCCGAAAGGCTCGTGTCCAGGGTCAAGGTGGTCAGCTTGGCCGAAACCGAGCGGGCCAACACTTTGACCACCTGGCCGCCGTTCACCAGGGTCGGGGCCGTTCCGTCCAGGGGATTCGTCGAAGAGATCTGGAGGAACATTCCAACAGAAAAACGAATACCCAGGGCAGGGGTGTCCAGGGTGATGGTGGTGGTGGCAACGCTAGCGCCCGTGGTGAAGCTGGCAATAACGCCAGTTCCGCTGCCGTGGACAGCAATGTCGATCCGGCGGCACATCTCGTTCAAGATGCGATCCGTCTCGTGGGTCTTCTTACGGAGCAAGGAACCGTTATCCGAGCGGGAAGCCCGGATTGCCTCGTTCTGCAACGTAATGGCCTGGTATTCCCGGCCACGGTTGATCACGAAGCGAGCGCCCTGCGAATGGCCAGCCTTCTGCGCAATAGCAGTAGCGATGGTAGCCGAGCCGCCCTGGGGGTCCTCGAAGAAAACAGTGTGATTGTAGGTGTCGCCCTCAAACATATCCTTCTTGGCCAATTTGGCGAAAAAAGGACGGTTTTTATAAGCAAGGACCTGAACGCGTTTGGGATTGTAGACGTGCTTATATGCAGCGAAAAAGTCGCTGTCGAAGCCGCCGAAGCCGTTGAAGCTAGTCGCCATGTTTTTTTAATTCTCGGTAAAAGTTAAGTCATCGTCTGGCTCTTTTCTTTTTATCGAGAAAAGCCAGGGCTTCTTGAATCTCTCGTTCACCGTCTGCTGAGGGCACGTACTCCTCAGTTCGGGCTACTCCAGGGGATCTGACCTCCGATCCTATGGTCGAGAGTTTTCCCTTCGATTTACTGGGCGAAGGAGCCTGAGAGGGTGACTTAAACAAATCTTGAAAATACTTACGGACCTCCGGATTATCCGCGAGCACCTTCAAGTTTTCCCGATACCTGCTTTCGATAGCTTCAATGGCATCTTCGATCCGGGGCATTTCCCCCGTCTCTGCGGCCATTTTATCCATCTGCTGCATGACTTGCTCGTCTGCACCGCTTATGTTAACAATCCTGCTCCCATACACGTCAGACTTAAGTTTAGTTTGAACCTCACGCCGGATCGCGTCAAGTTGTTGGTTTATGTGCTGCTGCTCCATTTGAGTTCTCTGGTGCTGTTGAGCCTCTTCAGCAGCTTTCTCCTGTTTCTCGCGCCATTGCTTAAGTTCTAGCAATTCCCGCCGTTCGGGCGTCATACGACCGCCATCCTCGGCTAGCCCCTCTAAAAAGCTTTTAACGTCCTTGTAGCCCATTGCCTCCAAAGCGGCGATTCTGTCCACTTTGGCGTTTTCGAGCACAGACTTGTAGCTTTCCAGTTCCCGCTTCTCGGCTGCAAAAGCCTGCCGTTGGGCTTCAAAGTCCCGCTGCATCCTGTGAAAGTTTGCCAGGGCTGACGCCTTGGGCTTATCTTGCTCGCGGGCCGCTGGGGCCGGATCAGTCTTTTCGGGCCCATTCGGTCGTGGGCTCGTTTTCTCCTGATCGTCCGCAGTCCCGGCGGCTTCTCCCTCTTCTTCAGAATCGTCAGAAAGCGCACCTAGGGGGTCTTTTCCAGCTTCCCGCTGGGATTTAACCCATTCCATCGCTTCGCCTGCCGGATCGCTCCCTGCCTCATTATCAGCCTGGATTTCCGGGAGGTAAGCCTCCTGGCTGTCCTGTGATGCCGATGGCTGGCTGTCCGTTTGGGGCTGGGATTGGGGCTGGTCCATTCATTGCTCCTGGGGGTGGCAAACCGGGCGGCATTGCGCCTGGCGCCATTTGTGCTGGGTCTGGTGGCGGTGGGGGCGGATTGGCCTGCTGATACAAAATATCACATTGTGCGATATAGTCATCCAACAGACCGAAAACGTCATCGGGTACGTTCTCTTTGGTCAAAAGCATCTGAAGCTGCGCCTGAGCCCGTCGCTTGGAATAAACGGGATCTTGCACCTCATCAGGTACCATCGGCCGATTTTTCTTAATCATCTGATAAAGCTGTTTATCGACAAGACGCTTCTGTGCGGTCTTTTCCTGGGTCAGAGCGTCAACGTCCGGCATACCGGCCAACATTTCCCAAGCGTCGTTTGGATCGCTAAGCAATCCGTTTTGCATTAAATCCTGAACGACGAGCCTTTTGCCTGTTGGGGTCGTGGGGAGCAAAGATGTCGGCTGAGGCGTCATAACGAAGCGGTTGTCTTCTAGGTCACAATCCGCCCAGTCTATCGTCTCAACGAATCCTCGGGCTCTACCGAAGGTTTTATAGCTGCCGTGCTCCTTAACGATCTCTCTGGCAACCCGGACCAATTGTTTGCCGCATGACACAAACAGACGTTGCCAATTGACACCCACCCATGCGTGCGGCTGGTCTGCAATTTCTTGAGCCTCACGCAAAGCGGGCCTGCTATCGAATCGTGATGGCATGTCTCCGGATTGCATGGGATTTTGCCTAGCCTGTTCGTACATTCTTTCTCGAATGCGATCGGCTTGGGCGTACAATTCCGGATTAACCGCCGGGGCAGCATCGATTTCAGGTTTCGGACCAGAATACTTATAAACGTTGCCAATGAGATTGTCGTACTCCGGGGATACTTTCGAAGAGCTAGACTGCCAAATGCGCGGAACGCTCATAAGATGCAAAGAGTGCTGAATTCTCTTCATCATCTTGTTTAGCTCGAGTTGCAGCGGTTGCAGCTGTTCCATCAAACCGGTGGAATACGCACCCATAAGAGCAGGAGACCAAGGTATGCGAGCAAAGGGGAAATCCGTGTAGCACCAAGGCTCATCGAGTAGAACAACGTTCCCGCAAGCAATAATGTGTCGTCCATCTTCTTCCCCCTCCTCCGACGCTAAGTGCCAGCCTTCGATCAAACGGACAACATCGGTGTCGGCGCCCGGAAACGCATAGTCGGGCTCGGTTGTGGGAAGATCGCGGATTTCGTCCGCTTTATCCGCAAACATCATCATTGCCCAACCGCGTGGAACGTACCGACGTTGATACATTTCCTGCGGTGCGCACGAAGCGGCGGCGGCATCGTCAATAAGTATCTCAAAGGGCAAAGCGCGCTCAACAAACGCCTTTCCGTTCTTCGGATACCATTTGAGCCAACCGTCGCCGCTCACGCAACAATCACGGATCGACATCTCTGCCTTCAAATACAGGTCCAGGCGCTGGAACTCGCCCCAACAGAACCTTTCCATGTCTTCTGCGTTCTGGTGGGCTGCAAAGTCCCCGTCCTCAACCTCAAATGAAACCTTCGTTTCCGCCTCAACGTGCTTAGAAACGACGGTATCCACGATAGCCTGAGAACAGTTCAAAATGGCGCGCGGCATGGCCGGAAGGTACGGATCACCCCCGGACACGCTCATCGAAAGACAATCCCGGTTTAGGTACATGCTCGAGAATCGGAGCAAATCGCGCAAACGACCGCTCTGAGCCGATTCGATGTCCTTAATGGTGCAGTCCATCTGATCGGCAGCTTCGTCGCCGTCTTCGATCAAATACCAGGGATTGTAGCTCTTTCGATCTGCCATTTGTTAATCCTCAGATTCTAGGCATGGGCTCGTGATTGGCCCAACGGTCCTGTGCTTCAGCATACTCGTCGGGATTGTCCATGGGAGCAACTTTTGCAAGCTGGGCCACACTAGCCTCCATCTCCTCGTCGGTGCCATTAAACTGATACTCGTTCGCAGAAGCCTGAGCCTGGCCAAATTCACGGCCCTTGGTCGAAATGGCCTGGAATGCATCAGGGGGGAAAACGACCTCGATCCCGTCCACCTTAATATGAACGGCGCCCATCTGAGCCAAAGTCTCGATCTTGGAAAAGCTGGCCTGCCAAGCAGCATTGGCCTTCTTCTCGCTAAGTTTCACCTTGGGGGCTTTCTCTTTCTTAATGGGCTTAACGCCACCGGAAGCCTGAGCAGCTTCAACGTCAACCTTACGGGGACGGCCACGCTTTTTCGGAGCATCAGTCGTCGCTGAGGGCTTTGCCGTAGGGGCCTTCTGTTTCGCGGTTTTGTCGGTTTTTGAGCGCACGATTAATTGCCTCTCTTTCTTGGTTTTCCCACCAGACGGGACTTTCCCGTTCT